>JAEEGL015753597.1_pt1 | contig 12899 bp, 7 predicted proteins | sample 9134231 | NCBI WGS metagenome assembly JAEEGL01 (sample SAMN16246548, study PRJNA631951) | gut metagenome | biome: gut microbiome; feature: rumen; material: fiber-attached | host: Bos | place: Iran: Karaj | collected 2018-10
ATTCTATTTTATATCTTTTTCTTTTTATTTATATTAATGCTTTTAATCAAATAAAAAACAAAAAAAATTAGAATATAAATATAAAGATACATGTGTATATTATTTTTATCTTTTTAATCTATTTTAATTATTCTATTTATAAAATAATTAACTTTATAAAAAATATTTTTATATTATTCTCCATTTTTGAGATTTTATTTCTTATGATTAAGTATAAAATATTATTTATTTTTTCCTGAATTTAAATATAAAAAAATTAGAAATAGTGAAAAAAGAAGATTAAAACAAAAGATCTTAATTTTTATATAATTAATTAAATTATAGATAATATATAATAAAAAATCTTTATTATTTCCTTTAATAAAAGATTATAATCATATATTATAAAAACAATCAATAATATAAAATTAATGATAATTTTCATAAATTTAAACTTTAAATTCTTTTTCAAATATTTACTAAAAATGAAATGATTTTTAAAAAGAAAACCTTATATTAATTATTTGAATTAGAAATATTAAAAGTAAAATTAATGTAATTATATTTGAATAATCAATAATTCATAAAGAAACCATTAGATAAATGAATTGAAGAAGAAAATAGCATTCAAAATTATTTTTTTTTAAGGAGAGATTTTATGGACGGATTTTGTTTTAATTATTCAATAGAAAAAAATATTATTTTTTTCCTTTCAAATTTTTCAACATTAATTCTCAAGAATTTCAAAATAATCGTAATAAACTTTTAATAAAAGAATTGTTTGATTTGTTTGGTTTCTTTTTTTCAATAAAGTTTAATTTTTTTATATATTTGGGAAAAGAAATGAAGAATTATTATTATATTAATTGTTTTTCTGATAAAATATATATTTATTATGATATTACCTTAATGAAATATTTAATATGTTTATCTGGAAATTCTGAATGTTTTCAATGAAGGATTTTTTAAATAATATAATTTTAATTTTAGATAAAAATTTATAAATAAGGAAGAAAATAATAATTGAACAATTATTATTCGACTAAAAAAAAAATTAAATCTTAAATATGAGATCAATACAATTAGATATTTCATATCAATTTTTTTCTCTCTTTCTCTAAAAATGAATAAATCCTTTTTCTTAATGTTTAAAATAATAATTTTTAATATAAATCCCTTAAATTATTATTCAATTCACTAAAATAAATTATTACTCTTTTAATAATAATATAGGAAAAAAACAAAAAATTTTTAAAATAAAGAAAGAACTCCTTTAATTAGAGGTAGAAGTAATAGTATAATGTAAAAATTTTATATATTTATACTTTGAAATTCATCATACTTAAACACAAACAAATAATCCATATACTCTTTATTATTTATAATTTAAAGTAAAAAAATGTATAATATTTAGAATAAGAATATTAAATTCTTAAATAAAACAAATAATAATTTCCTAAAATAATTTTTTAATATAATTTAATAAATAATAAAATAATTTCTTAACTGTAATGCAAAATCGATTGAACACTTCTCAAATTCCCATATCAAATAGTCCTTTAAATACAATAAATTCAATAAGAAATTCTTTAACTTCACGTCACAATAACAAAAAATTAAAAAATTTAAAATATCCCCATACTCCTATAACAATACTTCCATTAGACAAATATAATGATTTAATTCAATCATCAATGAAAAATTATCATTTAACTTACGAAGATGAAAAAAAATCAAATCTTCCAAAAACAAATTTTATTACTTATGATGATCAAGTTTTAATAAAAAGAATGTATAATTTTAATAAAAGCTTTGAAAATAAATTAGGATATCTAAATGAGGAATCTGCTTTAAAAGTTAATGTCCCAGAATTAAATTATAGAAATCCATATAATAGTATTTCAATTTTAAGAAATAATCATTTTATTTATAATGAAATAAATAAAGATTTTTTATTAAGACAAAAACAAAAATTCGATGATTCAATTAAAATATTTGAAGGATACACTATGAAATATAAAGTTAAAATGCCAAAAATTAGAGTAGCTGTTGTTCAACCAAAATTTGATATTGAAGTTCCTGTTATTGATGTGAATAAAGAAAATGAAATTAATAAAAAGAAAAAAGATGAAAAAGTTTTACCTCCTATTCCACAAAATGAACAATTACGTTTATTTTCATATTATAAATATCCTAATGTCAATTTCCCTGAAGGAAGAGAACAATTTTCTTTATCAACAAAAGGAAATGAAATAATAATATCAGGTGGAATATCATCTCAAATGAAGCAATTATATATATGGAGTTTAAATGTAAATACTTTGTCATGGAAAAAAATAAAAACCTCAAATGCTACAAATTGTCGTTTTGGACATTCTGGAATAATATATCAGAATAAAATGTATTTATTCGGAGGAAGAACAAAATATACTAATTCTTCATTAACAGTAGGTTTTGAAATATATAATTTTAATGATAATACTTTTTCTACTCCTCAAATTGTTAAAAACGGAGTTTCAAATAGAAGAAATCATATATCAGAATTATTAGGAACTCAAATGTTAATTCATGGAGGAGTAAGTGAAGATAATGAAATATTAAATGATACGTATATATTAAATTTTAATCCTTTAAAATGGAATGTTGCTTCAATAAATTATTATACTCCAGGACCTAAATTATTTGGTCATTCATCATGTACTGTAATTCCAAGTGATGTAGTTTCATCCCATAAATTTAGTATATATAAATATCCAGATACTGAAGCTTTAAAAAATTTAATTAAAGATAATAGAGTTAAAGAAAAAGGAATATATATTTTTGGAGGAAAAAATAAGGAAAATGGAGGAATTTGTAATCAATTATGGATATTAATATTAGGGAAAAAACCTTTAGATTGGGTTCAACCTGTTACTGGAGGTAAACCTCCTTCACCGAGATATTTTCATTCAATGAATTATTATGAAAAAGGTGGTTTTATTATTATTCATGGAGGAAGAAATGATGAAATGAGTGATTCTTTTGCTTTAAATGATACATTTATTTTAGATTTAGAAAATTTTAATTGGATGAAAATAGAATTATATAATAATGAATTAAGTAATTTTAATGTTTTCTCTAGATGTGGTCATCAAAGTGTTATTTATTCTAATAAATTAATTATTCTTGGAGGAATGAATAGTAATAATTATTTAGGTAGTGCTTTGTTGATTGTTAATTTGGATTTTTATTATAATAGTAAAATGAGACATCAAGATGAAATGCTTTTTGAGAAATTAGATAATAATGATGAGAATTCTAAAAATAAAATTAGAGATTTAAAAAATGGTTTAAGACAAAATCATTTAGGTATTGTTACTGATCTTAATTTACCTCCTATTAAATAAGAGATGTATATTATTTTTATTTAGTTTAAATTTTAAATTTTGTATTAATAATCTGAGTATAGAGTTTTTATTAGAAAGTGGTTTAAAATATTTATTTATAAAAAATATTAAAAAAAGTTAAATTATTTTTATTTTAAAGTTCAAAATAAGAAAATAAAAATCTAAAATAAATTTTTTTTTGAATTAATTTAAATTATTTATTCTTGTTGTTCTAATAAAGGAGCTTTTAAAGAAATAAGAAATTTTTCTTCAATAGTCATATAATTAATTTTAAAATTCATTAAAAGACAGAACAACTCATTAATAACTAAAGCAATTTGAATATAAAGGAAAAAAGAATTATTTAAAATATAATTTTGATAAATTGGATTGATTAAATATTCAACAAATAAAACATTGATAATAATTGTAATAACAGAACCAATAATATAAAGATTTACATAAGTTTCATTTAATTCTTTATTTTCTTCAATTTTAACTTGATAAATTCCTTCAGCCACTGATAAAAAATTTATACAATTTGATATTAAATATATGAAAGAAAATATAGTAAAGAAACCAACATTAATACAATTAATAAAATAATTGCCTAAATTAATTAAAGATAAACCAAGAAAAGTATAATAAGAATATATCCACACTTTATTTAAAAAGCTTTGATTATGATTATTGTTATTATCTTTATTTCTATTATTATTGTTTTCTAAAGAATCATTATGAGAAATCTTCTTTGTATCAGAAATAGAAAAATCATTTTGAACTAAATCAATATCAATATCTTCATTATCAGTATTAAAATAATTTCTATTATTATTATTTTGTGAATTTGTATCAAAAGCACTTCTTAAACCATTTTCTAAATCATTAAATTGATAAGAAAAATAATCATCTTCTCTAGTTCTAGTTCTTTGATCATTATTAGTAAATTCAGAAGCTCTATCTTGTTGAGATCTTTCATCAATTTCTTTACTTTGACTTGCATTTTTATAACTTTTATTATTTAATTTTGAATGAGGAAAACCTAATTGATTCATTAATAATTTATTTGGAATATTATTGTCTTTTTCTTTATAATTTGAATTTATTTTTGATACATTCACTTTATCTTCTTGTGATTTACTATATGAAGAATCAGATATTTCATAACGAATATTTTGATGATTTTTATTATCTGGTATTTTAAATATTATTTTTGGCTCTTCATCTAAATTTAATGGACTTATACATATAATTTCTTCATCCATTTTTGGCATTTCAAGTATATTTTTATTTTTATTTGTTATTATTAATTTATCTTCTTCTGTTTTTTCATTGTCATTCAATTCAGTAATCATTATATTATGAAATTTACTTATATTTTTTAAAGGATTATCTTGGTTTTTTTTTATACCCCATTTTTTTCCTACAATAGATTGATTTTGTGGAATATTAATTATTTCAAATTCATTCTTTTTTGGTTTTTTAGGTTTATTAATTATTATTGGTTTTTCAGTCATATTTTCTTTAATATTTGGAAACATATCTTGAAAAGGTAAATTTTTTTTAATACTTTTTCTTTTTTTTTTCTCTAATAATTTAGAAAATATTTTTCCTTTTTGTTTTTTATTTGATTCATTTTCATTAATATTCTCTGTTATTTGTTTTTTATTTATAGTCTTTGTTTTTTTATCAACAAGGACTTTGTACATAAAAGTTATAGATTCTTCTGGAATTAATTCTCCTTTTTCACATAAATTTATTAATGAAATCAAAGGAAATGGAATTTTAATGTTGTTAATGAAAACAAAAAGTTTTTTATGTGAATTTAAAGCACAAGCAAATTTATTTATTCCTTTTTTATCAGTTATCAATGTAATCTCTTCTCTATTTTCATTTTTCTTTTTCATTTTTAATTTATTTTAAAATAACATATAATACAAAAATTTATTATATAAATTAAATATTAGATAATTTATTTTGTGTATTTATTTCAGAGGTTTCTGAACTATCATTTTGAGGAAGAACAATTTCAATTTGTCTAACAGTATTAATATCTCTTTCTACAATAGGATGACCTTTAATTTTTTCAATAACATTTGAAATTGAATCACTTATGAATTTCCTTCTAAAATATAATATTATTATACAAAATACTAAAATGAATAAAAATAAAAATTTTATCAAAGTTAAATCTCCTTCTTTTTCTTTCTTATTTTTATTTTCTTTTTTTAGATTATCTATTTCTTCTTCCACATATTCAATTGTTGTTTCAGTAAAATTTGAATTATATATATTTATTCTAGGAAAATCAAATAACCAATAAAATTTCTCAAATTTTTCATTTAAGATAATATCAGAACGAAAAGGCCTATTTTTTGTAATATTAAATAAAAAAAAGTCTTTTGGATTATTTTTTGCTTCCATAAATTCTTCTTTATCATTAATAATTTCAAATTCAAAAGTATTATTGGTAAAATTATTTATATTTTCATTAATAGTAAAATCAAGAAAATAAGAATTTTTAGCACATTTTTTTTTTCCATTAGAATTAATAACACATATAGAAGTAATATTATTTAAATAAAGGGAATTAATTATCATTTCATTTCCATTTTCTTGATTATAATCTGCAAAACCTCTATTAATAAAATTAACAAAAAATTTCAATAAAACTTGATTTTCATCGCAATCATATTTTTTTTTTAATTTATTATTATTTTTACTACAATCGATAAAATTACCAAAAAGCAATTCAGCTTTTAAGAAAAAATTACTTTTTTGAATAGCATATAAAGCACTTGGTAAATTTTTTTGATAAATATCAATGGTAACTTCTTTATTAGGATAAAATTTATCACTTTGACTATTTCCATTTCCTAATTCAGGACTAAAACTTAATTTCCCCATTTTTCCAAAAAACCAATCAGTAGCATCACCATTAGTAGTATAATTAATAGATTTATCTCCGTTTCCAAAAATAAAATTTTTAGGATAATTTGCTTCATTTTTAAATTCTTTATAAATTTGATTAAATTTAGAATAATTTGTTTCTAATTCTTTAACATTATCATTATGTGATAAATAATTAAAAGGTGTAATTACTAAATTTCCCCAAGTATGATAATTAATCACTATTTTAATATCATTATGTTTTTCCATGAAATTTTTCATATTTTTTGTTTCTGGTTCAGAAAAAGCTGAAGTTCCTCTATAATCTTCTTCACAAGGTTTAGGGGATGAACCAATATTATCTAAACCAAAATAATAATCATAATTTCTATTTAAATCAATACCAATTGAATCTGATCTACATTTTTCACTATTTTTTGGATTTCTATTTTTTCTAGCCATACAATTATTTAAATTATGTGTTTTTTCATATTGTTCTGAATTATATTGAAAACCATCAATGTTTACAATTGGAATAAAATATATGTTTATATTTTTAAAAAAATAATCTTGAAAACTTTTTGGTAGAGATATTAAATGTAATATTATATATAAATTCATCATCATTGCTACTGGTTCTCTTGCATGATGCATTCCTGTAAATAAAATTCCAGATTTTTTTTTTGGAGAATTGGATTTAAATGAAATTATCGGCATTGGATTATTTAAATATGTATTTCCTATTGATGATAAATTTATTATATCTGGAAATTCTTTTGATATTTCTTTTGTAAAGTCTACATATTGTTTATATGATAAATAAGCTTTGTTCATTTCAGGTTTTGATAAATATTTATTTATTAATATTTCAAATAAATGTGTTTGATTGTTATAAACATTATTATGTCCTGGGATTTGGGATGATATATTGATTATTAGTATTATTAAAGATATTATTTTAAACCTCATTTATATCGAAATAAAATATAAAAAAAATAATATAAATAAATTATCTTTATCCAAAACTTTTTATTATTTAAATAAAAACAAAAATGAAAAATTCATTTTTAAGAATTTTATTTATTTCATTTTCAATATTAATAAATATTTATTGTGAAAATACTGCTGAACAAAAGACATTAGAAGATTTAGCAGGAAAAGGTTTATTTAAAACAAGATCTGATGAACATTTTATAAGATTAAAATTCCAATTAGAAGATTCAGAAAAATTTATTAGTTTTGTAGATTATACAAATAACAAATATACTGATATTATTACATATACACCTATATCTAAAATTAATACTAATTTTAGTGTTTATAAATATGATAATAATAAATATATTTTTGAAAAAAAAACTTTATTTACTTTAAATCATTCAGAGAATTTTTACATAAAAAATGTTATGGTAAATTCTTTTATTCCAAATCAAGGAATAGCATTTATTATAAGTCTTAAAAATGAAAGTGAATATGAACATTGGATAGTTTATGAAAAAGAACAAAAATATATTCAAAAAAGTTTAGGAATAAATTCTTATATGGTTGCAGCTGATATTAATGGAGATAGAAAAATAGAATTAATTTATCAAGATACTCAAGATTATAATAGAAAAGTATTAAAATTTGAAAATAGTTATGAAGATTTTACTCGAGAAGAATTTGCAATTTATGTACCTGGAAATAGCAATATAGGGGCAGATAATAATCTATTTTTATCAAGTAATATTTCTGATAAATATGGAAATGCCTTTGTAGATTTAAATGGAGATTGTTTTCCAGATTTAATTTTAACTCATGAAGAAGGAAATGGTATAATTAAAGTAGAAATATATTATGCTTTAAATGAATCTTACAATGATAAAAACTCTAGAACATATAATTTAAATTATTTTGATTTAAATAGTACTAACTATGGTGCTTTTGTTATAGGAGATTTTAATAGAGATTCTCAACTTGATTTTCTTTTCCCTCATCTTAATTCAACAAAAATAACAATATTTTATAATATTTTTGAAAGTAAACATGAATGGGATGAAAATTATTGTCAGAAAATACAGGAAAAATCAAGCAATACATTATTTAATAATTCAAATTATCAACAAATAACAATGGATTTATTGGAAAATAATGGTTCATCTAAATTTTATGGAAATAATACTTTAATTAGAATAGGTGATTTTGATTCATCTGGATTTCCTAGTATTTTATCAACTATAATTGAAGGAAATAATAAGACAGTAAAATTATTTGCTTGGGAGCAAGACAAAAAGAAATATAGTGAATTCAATGACTTTTCAATTAATAAATTAATGAATGAAAATGATTCTTCTGATTTTGAATATGCAACATTTTTTGATTTTGGAGAAGATGGAAGATTAGATATTTTAATCCAAACAAAAAAAAATATAATAGCAATATGGAATAATAAATTTGTAGATAAATTTTTCTTAAAATGTAAATTAGTATTAGGAAAAAAAGTAAATTATAATACAACAGAATTTGGAAATACATTTAGATTTGTAGTAACCGATAATGATGGAAATAGAAGAGATCAAGTTGTTGCTCAATTACCTCAAACAAATGATATGACTCTTCCATTACCTTTTGCATATACTGGAATTGATAGATCTAATAATTATATTGAATTTTTATATGTTACATCTAATTCTTTAGATAAAAATAAAAATAATAATTATTCCTATTATAATAATGATTCGTATACTCCTATTATTCCTAATACACAATTAATTATTTCCAAAAATTATAATGATAAAAAAGAAGTTAAATGGGATATTGAATTAGTTGTTACTCCTATTGAAAATTTAAAGATTTTACTTGCTGTTATTATTATTATTTTAATAGTTATTTTAGTTATAATTATTGTTATGCATTATAAAGAAGTTAATGAAGATAAAGAACAAGAAACTGATAAATTCAGAGCTTGGTTTGCATAGAATAATTTAAAATAATATAATAATTAGGAATAAAAAATGTTTTTAATAAATATTCTTTCTAATTATAATATTAATTTATTTAACAAATAAAAAATTAATTTGAATAAGTAAATAACATATGATATTTCGTTTATTTTCATAATTTAAATAATATTGTATTATTGTTTTATATATAAAATATCATATTACATAATTATTAATTTCTATCTTTCTATATTTTATTATATTAAAATTATTATATATTGCATTTCCTCTTTTAAACTTTTTTTCATAAATCATTCATTTTTCAACAACAACTAGTTTTTTTCTGTTCTTGTTCTTTAATATTTTGAATTAACTTTTTTTGTTTTTGAAGAAATAATTCATTATTTAAAGAAAGAGATTGTTTAACAACTCTTATACTTTCATCATTAGTTTTTTCTTCTTCTTTAAAAACTTTAATCATTTTCTTTGAAATAACATCAAAAATTAATAAAATATTAGTACCATTTTTAGCACTTGATTCAATATAATTTAATCCAAGTTTATTTGCAAAATTCACCCCTTCTTCATTAGAAACATTTCTATTATTAATATCACTTTTATTTCCAACAATAACAATTTGACAATCTTTAATAGAATTATCTTTAATATCTTCAATCCAATTATTTAAATTATTAAAAGATTTTCTATTAGCAATATCATATATTAATATTATTCCATGAGCATCCCTATAATATTGTTTAGTTATTGATTTATATTTTTCTGAACCTGCAGTATCCCAAACATGTAAATTTACTTCGGTATTTAAATCAGGATAAATTGAATGAAGTTTATATTCTGTTCCAACAGTGCATTTATAATTTTCATCAAATTTACCTGCTAAAAATCTTGTAAATATTGAAGTTTTTCCCACTGATGAATCCCCTAATAATATTACTTTAAAATTATAGGAATTTATATTTTTGTTCATATTACTTTGACTTGATGAATATTTAGATAAATCTAAATAGCTTTCTGGCTCTTTTATATTACTTGAATTTTGAAGTATACTTGTTTGAGATGGTTCTGAACTTTCTAAACTTTTTAACATTATTGGAGGAAGAGTCATTTTTCTATTTTTTTTGTTTGTTTGGAGAAAAAATATTTATTTAATTAATTAACCAATTATATATTTTTTTAAATTCAAAATAATTATTGAAAAAAATATAATTTTGTATAAATGGAAAACAGTTCAAAAAACGAAGCAGCTCCATTATCACAATTAGTTTATAATGATATTACAAGATGTCCAAAATGTAATTTAATATGTTCTCTTTCTTTATCTGATAATCCTTCAATTATAAATTATAATTGTGAAAATAATCATAATGGTTCAATTGAAATTCAAAAATATTTAATAGAATGTAAAAATTATGCTTTATCAAAAGAATTATGTAAAGATTGTGGAAAAAATCAAAACGAAATAAAAGGTGAATTTATGTATTGTTCAACATGTAAAAAATTTATTTGTCCAAATTGTATCATCAATCATTCATCTAATGAGGACCATTTTTCAATAAATATAAATAGATATGATTCATTATGTATAAAACATTCTTATTTATTTTATTTTTATTGTGCTGATTGTAAAAAAAATATGTGTCCTTATTGCTTGGAATTACATGATGAAAATCATAAAATAATAAATTTATCTCAATTTAAATTTCCTGAAAATAATAAAACTGAATTTATTAAAGTAATAGATAATTTAAAATCAGAAATAAATGAAATTGAAACTATAAAAGAATATATTGTTTCACAATTTGATAAATATAAGAATAAAATAGAATTGGAAATTAATTTTATGAAAATATTATTATCTTCTTATGAATATAAAGAGAAAAAAAAAATTTTGAATTACAACATTGTTCAAAATTTATGGAATTTTAACTATCAATTTGATGCCAATCAAAAAGAATATTTTCAAGTTTTTGAAAGAATAAAAAAAAATTTTCAAATTCTAAGAAATATCTTTCAAAGTGAAGGAAAGATAAAAAAAGATAAAAAACAGTCATTCAAAAATAATGTATATGAAATTGATAAAGAGAAATTATTTAATTTAAATTCAAATAACGATAATAATAATATTTTGATAAATTCATGTATAATTAATAAAAGCAATGATATATTTCAAGAAATAAAGAAAAAAGAAAAGAGAGAAATTGAAAAACCAGAAAATTATGATAAAAATAATTATTCTTTTTCTTATCAAGGTGATAATATTTTTATTTTTGATATGTCAAAAAATAAAAACATTAAATATGAAATTGGTTTTATGCTCACAAATAATGGAAATACTGATTGGAAAGTTAATGAAACATATCTTAAAACAAATAAAACTTCTCAAATTATATTTAACGATTTAAAATTAAATCCTTTGTCTCGTGGTGAATTTCAAAAAGTAATTTTATCCCTTCCAGACTTAGGTGATTTCGATGAAGGTGATTTTAATATAATTTTTGATTTTTGTGTTTCTAATAAAATAAGTGGGAAGCCTATTAAAATAATAGTAAGAATTATTCCTGAACCGAATAAAAAAATAATTAATGGTTTTAGAAAAAAATTTAGAATTAGTAAAGAAGAATATCCTGATGACCTTATTTATAAAGCCTTAAAAATGTGTAAATTCGATTTTAATAAAACTTTTGAATATTTAATTTCAGAACAATATAATTAACTAATTTAAAGACTATCAACAAATTTTTTAATATCTTCTTTTTTTCTATGTTCCTTATTAAAAATAACACCTTTAATTAATTTGCCTTTACAACAATCTTTTAAATCATCTAAAGTTTTTTCAAAATCACTTTCCCAAGAAGTCCCCCAAACAACTATATTTTTTCCAGTAAAATCAAAGTTTTCTAAAAAGGTAAGAATAATATTTGGAGCAGTATACCACCAAATAGGAAAACCAATTAATATAGTATCATAATTTGAAATTTTGGGATCTTGACTTAAATTTATTTTTGGTCTTGCTTTTCTATCTTTTTGTTCAATTGTTGATCTTGAATTTTCATCATTCCAATTTAAATCTGATGATGTATATTTTTTCTCTGGAATTATTTGATATATATCACAATTTAATTCTTTTGATATTTGCTCTGCTACTTTTTTTGTCGTGTTTGTTGCTGTGAAATATACTACTAACATTTTTCCTGATTTCATTTTTTTATGTTATTATTATTGTTTTTTTGGATGTATTTAAATATGATTTTTTTTTATTTTTTTATGGTGAAGTTTAATGAATTTTTATTATATTTTATTTTTATAATTCAAATTATTGTTAATTATTTTTTTTAAATTAAAAAAAAAAAAATTTGAATATTTCATATATAAACAAATTATTTATAATAATTCAAATTAAAAATATCTTTTATAAGTTCAATTTGTCTTTTTGGATATTGTAAAACATATATATCAAGACAATTATAATTACTTAAATTAGAATCTTCAATTTCAAATAGAGTATAATCATATCTTCCCTTTTTTCAATCATGGTTTGCACGGTTGTAGTATTTGTAACATATCTTATTGCAGCATTTCTGTCGTAGGTTAAAACTGAGTTAATAAGAGGAGAAAAAGGTATTTCATTTTTTTTTATTTTAGCTAATTTTTTTTAATGAAGATTTTTTATGAATTTTTTTGAGTGATGTTGGATTATTTTTTATTTAATTATTATTTATTTATG
>JAEEGL016737784.1_pt1 | contig 12899 bp, 13 predicted proteins | sample 9134231 | NCBI WGS metagenome assembly JAEEGL01 (sample SAMN16246548, study PRJNA631951) | gut metagenome | biome: gut microbiome; feature: rumen; material: fiber-attached | host: Bos | place: Iran: Karaj | collected 2018-10
CCTAAATGGTCACACATACCATACTACTCATCGCCGGCGTCATCTGCCTCGTTGCAGCACTGGTGCTTGTGCTTTGGCCCCGCTGGATCGCAGCAGTGCCTGCATTCCTCGGCCTTTTGCTCATGCACTGGAGCTATGCCATCGATGTCAAGACGCTCACCTTCATCTTTTGGGGCGCGGCAACGTTAATCACGGTGGGCTTATTCTATCTCTCCCCCAAAGGAGAGCCCGACGGCAGCCGCGCCAGCAACCTCTATGTGGGCTTCACCGCCATGGCTGGCGGTATGCTGGGCATCATGTTGGAGCCGCGTGTCATGGTGCTGGGAGTCATCCTGGGAGCAGCGATGGGCCAACTTGCCTACAGCCGCACTCCAGCAGGCAAGTGGATGCTCAACCCATCAATCATGTTTTGGCGCTACTTTGCTGCCAAATGTCTGCCCGCCATAGTCGCCGTCTCGATCGTGTGCATCGCCATCATGGGAGTTGTTATAGATTAGTTAGAAGTTAGGAGTTAGGAGTTAGGAGTTAGAAGTTAGGAGTTTTTGAAGATTTACACTGACAGCGATTGGTTGAAGGCCAATGGCTAAAAGCTGAAAACGATAATGAAACAATACAACAGATATCTGCTCGTCCTGGTCATGGCACTCATGACAACGGCCATTTGCTGGTCCCAAGAGGTACCCCAGCGCAGCCAGCCAGGGAAATTCGCCATCAAGAAGGTGGACTTTGACCACGTCAAGGAGGTCATTTCCAACCCCAACAACGCCTACTATTACCCCAAGTTGATGAAGGCTTATAACAGCAACGACACCACCTTGAGCATCGAGGCGTGGCGCAACTTCTACTATGGCTACACCTTCCAGGAGGACTATAACCCCTTCCGCGAGAGCATCTATTGCAACGTGGTGGAGCAGCTCTACTACAAGCAGCCCCATTCCCGTGCCGAGTGTGACAGCATCGAGAAATATGCCGAGAAGTCCCTTAACGACAACATGTTCGACTTGAACCAGATGAACTTCTACATCTACGTCCTCAAGGAGAAGAAGAAACATGCCCGAGCCGCCATCTGCCAGTATCGCCTGGACCGCCTCATTGCCGCCATCATGTCCAGCGGCCGAGGCACCAAGGAGGAACCCTGGGTTGTCATCGCACCCGAGCATGAATACAACATCATCAACTTCCTCGGCTTCGTCGCTACCGACCACGAAACCCTGGACGGCGGCATCGACTACATCAAGGTCCAACCTGTCGCAGGCAAGAACACCGAAGGCTTCTACTTTGACATCTCCCGTATGATGCAAATCGCCGCCCTCAAGTTCCCCGACATCTAACAACCGCTATTACATAATATATAATAGGTCAATTGGGCTCATCCGTCCCTCTTGACCTTTTTTATTTATTACATAAAGACACGAATGACCATGAATGGACCATAAATATTCTATTCATGAATTATTCGTGGTCATTCATGTTTTTAAACGATGGCGGTTGCAAAAAACTGAAAACTGGAAACTGAAAACTGAAAACTTTATATTACCTTTGCAGCTAATAAACTGTTTTGACCTATGATGAAGGAAAACCTGATCAAGATTTATGAGCGCAGTTTCATCGACAACTGGGAACTGCCCGCATTGACCGACTACAATACCGGCGAACGTATGACCTATGGCGACTTTGCCCGCAACATCGCCAAACTGCACATGCTGTTTGAGAACAGCGGCGTGAAGAAGGGCGACCGCATTGCCCTGATCGGCAAGAACATCCCCAACTGGGTAACCGTATTCATGGGAACCATCACCTATGGTGCCGTGATCGTGCCCATCCTGCAGGAGTTCAACCCCGCCGACGCACAGCACATCATCAACCACAGCGAGGCAACGATGCTGTTCATCAGCAAGAGCATCTGGGAGAATCTGGAGTTTGACAAGATGCCCCGCGTGCGCGCCGTCATCCAGATTGAGGGCATGAAGCTGCTCGCCATAAAAGACGGAGAGGAAGCCATTGCCAAAGCCCATGAGGGCTTGGATGACGCCTTCAACGAGAAACATGGTGAGGGATTCTACCGCAATGACATCCATTATGCCGACGTCCCCAACGACGCACTGGTCGAGATCAACTACACGTCGGGTACCACAGGCTTCTCCAAGGGTGTGATGCTTACCGCCAATAATCTGGCAGGTAACATCGTCTATGGTATCAATTCGAGACTGCACTTCAAGGGTTCCCGTGACCTGGCTTTCCTGCCGCTGGCACACGCATTCGGTTGCGCCTTCGACATGCTGGTGCCGCTAGCCGTGGGTGGACACATTACCCTATTGGGACGCATCCCCTCGCCCAAGATCCTGGTCAAGGCGATGGCCGAGGTCAAGCCCAATGTGGTCTTCACCGTACCCCTGGTGCTGGAAAAAATCTACAGCAAGATGATTGTGCCCATGATCAGCAAGGGCGCCCTGCGTTGGGCACTGGCTGTGCCTTATCTTGATAGGCGCATTTATGACAAGATTCGCGACAAGCTCATTGAGGCGTTTGGTGGCGAGTTCGAGGAGGTCATCGTCGGTGGTGCTCCATTCAACGCCGAGGTCGAGGACTTCCTGTACAAGATCAAGTTCCCCTTCACTGTGGGTTACGGTATGACCGAGTGCGGACCGCTGGTGAGCCACACGCCATGGCGTGAGTTCGTGCCCCACAGCGCTGGACGCATCCTGCCCGGCATCATGGAATGCAAGATTCTGAGCGACGACCCCGAGAATATCCCCGGCGAAATCTGCGTGCGTGGCGAGAATGTCATGCAGGGCTACTTCCACAACAGTGAGGCTACCGACAAGGTGCTCCACGAGGACGGATGGCTCCACACCGGTGACATGGGTACACTGAATGCCGATGGCACATTATTTATTAGGGGCAGGCTCAAGACCATGCTCCTGAGCTCCAGTGGACAGAACATCTACCCCGAGGAAATCGAGGCCAAGCTGAACAACATGCTATACGTGAGCGAGAGCCTGGTAGTCATGCGCGAGGGCAAACTCGTAGCACTCGTCTATCCCGACTATGACTCGATGGACCAGCTGGGCGTCACCCGTGACAAACTGCCCGAACTGATGGAGGAAATCCGCACCGAGCTCAATAAACTCGTCGCCCCCTACGAGCGCATCGCCAAGATCCAGCTGATGGCGACAGAGTTTGACAAAACGCCCAAACGCAGCATCAAACGCTACCTCTACAGCAACTGATTTTAGAGCTAATTTGACCCCATTTTAAGGGTCATGACGTAGTATTAACAAAATTTAACGGATGCCAAACCAGCGGCATCCGTTGTTTTATCTATCTGATTATCAACATATAACAAGCGAAAATTTTCAAGATTTTTTTTGAGCTCAAAAAAACGGGAGTAAAAAAAATCTGAAAAAAGTTTGCACGTGAGAAATTTGTTATAATTTTGCACCCGATTTTAACAACCGAATATTAATTGTTTTATTATTTAAAAGTACAAAAAAATGAAGAAGTTAGTTTTGGCTCTTGCCGTAATCGCTAGCGTTAGCATGATTTCCTGCACCAACACTGAGAATGCTGAGCAGGCTGAGGTAACCGAGGACACCACCGCTGTTGTTGAACAGACTGTAGACAGCGCTGCTGCTGTTGTTGACAGTGCTGCTGCCGTTGTTGACAGCGCTGCTACCGAGGCTGCTGCCCCCGAGGCTGCTCCCGCTGAGTAAGCAAGGCTTTACGACAGAACGTTTGAAGCTGTTCCCGCCAATAGGCTCGAGCAGCTTATTTTTCGTCCTTACCTCTCCTCCTCCCACCCTACAACAAGTCACCCTATAGACGCTATAGTTGCTATAGTATCTATAGGGTGACTTGTTTATAACGCGACGCGTGAAGAACTAGAGGTTGTTCTTCTCGATATCCTTGAAGTAGCGATAGGTGCTCACCTTGAGCTCATCGACGGCAGCCTCGTCGGCGATGATGACAGCGTGGGGGTGCATCTGCAGGGCACTCAGGGTGCACATGTGGGATACGCCTCCCTCGATGGCCTGCTGCAGGGCGCGTGCCTTGGCGTGACCATTGACGATGATCATCACCTCGCGGGCATCCATCACGGTGCCGACACCTACTGTCAGGGCCGTCTTGGGCACCTTGTTCAGGTCGCCGTCAAAGAAACGGCTGTTGGCGATGATGGTATCCTGGGTCAGCGTCTTCTGGCGCGTGCGTGAGGTGAGTGACGATCCCGGCTCGTTGAAAGCGATATGACCGTCAGGACCCACACCACCCATGAATAGGTCGATGCCGCCTGCTGCCTGGATGCGTGCCTCATAATCGGCGCACTCCTTCTCGAGGTCAGGAGCATTACCGTTGAGAATGTTGACATTCTCGGGCTTGATGTCGATATGGGAGAAGAAGTTGTTCCACATGAAGGAGTGGTAACTCTCGGGATGTTCCTCGGGCAGATTGCAGTACTCGTCCATATTAAAGGTGATGACATTCTGGAACGACACCTTGCCAGCCTTGTTCATGGCAATCAGCTCACGGTACATACCCAGGGGTGAACTTCCCGTAGGGCAACCCAGCTTGAAAGGCTTCTCGGCAGTGGGATTGGCCTCATTGATACGTTTGGCCACAAAATTGGCGGCCCACTTCGATACACTCTCGTAATCTGGTTCGATAATCAGTCTCATAATTCTTGATTTTGATTAGATTTATGTTTAGCAGGGCAAAGTTACTTCAAATCTCACAATTCTCCATAAAAAAATGCAACTTTCGTTCAGGTAGCGTAAGATAGGCGGCGCCTCAACAATGGCAAAAAATTTGCTATTGTCTTCGGCTTGCACTATCTTTGCACCCAAATTCAACGAAACAAACCAAATGGACAACAAGAAGCCCCTCATCCTCGTCAGTAACGATGACGGTTACAACTACAACGGCATCCAGTCGCTCATCAAGGTGGCACGCACCCTGGGCGACGTGTTTGTGGTTGCTCCCGCCGTCCATCAGAGCGGCAAGTCGAGCGCCATCACTTTTGTCAACCCGGTGCATACGACCTGCATAGCCCGTGAGGAGGGATACACTGCCTATCTGGCTACCGGTACACCCGCCGACTGTGTGAAACTCGCCCTGAGCCAGCTCATGGCCGACCATATGCCCGACATCGTGCTTGCCGGCATCAACCACGGTTACAACAGTGGCTTGAACACGCTGTACAGCGGTACGATGGCTTGTGTCTTTGAGGGCATCCTGCACGGCGTGCCGTCGGTGGCTTTCTCCTTTGGTGACTACAGTTCTGATGCCGACACGAGCGTCTGCGAGCCCATCGTCAAGCACGTGACCGAGCGTGTCCTCAAGGGCGGTCTGCCCAAGGACGTATGTCTCAACGTGAACATCCCCAAGATGGATGGGCCCTTCAACGGCATGAAGGTGACCACCGGCGACATGGGCCGATGGATCAACGAGTGGGAGCACCGTGTCGATCCCAGGGGACGTGACTACTACTGGCTGACCGGCGACTTTGAAATCGCCGACAAAGACGAAGGACTCACTGACTACTACTGGCTGCAGCGCGGCTACGTCACCGTCACACCCACCCATGTGGACCAGACCGACTTCGCCTCGATGGCTGCCATCAGTGATTTGTTACTTTAAACCGAATAAGAATATTACACATTATATAAAATAAAGAAAAGACAATGGAACGAAGAGTAAGAGTGCGCTTTGCGCCTTCACCCACAGGCCCGCTGCACATCGGCGGCGTGCGCACAGCACTGTATAACTACCTGTTTGCCCGTCAGCATGGCGGCGACATGATTCTGCGTATCGAGGACACCGACAGCACCCGCTTAGTACCCGGCGCCGAGGACTACATCAACGAGGCCCTGCAATGGCTGGGCATCGGCATTGACGAGGGCGTGCGCGAGGGCGGCAACTACGGTCCCTACAAGCAGAGCGACCGCCGCGACCTGTACCGCAAGTACACTCAGCAACTGCTGGATGCCGGCAAGGCCTATTACGCATTTGACACCCCCGAGGAGTTGGATGCCAAGCGCGCCGAAATCAAGAATTTCCAGTATGATGCCCGCACGCGCGGCATGATGCGCAACTCCCTGTCCCTGCCTGCCGACGAGGTCAAGGCCCTTATGGACAGTGGCGCAAAATGGGTGGTGCGTTTCCGCATCGACCCCGACCAGGACGTAGTGGTTCACGACCTGCTGCGCGGCGACGTGACCATCAACTCGTCAATCCTCGACGACAAGGTGCTCTACAAGAGTGCCGATGACCTGCCCACCTATCACCTCGCCAACATCGTTGACGACCACCTGATGGAAGTGTCCCATGTCATCCGCGGTGAGGAGTGGCTGCCCAGTGCACCCCTGCACGTGCTGCTGTACAAGGCCTTCGGCTGGGAAGACACGATGCCCGAATTTGTTCACCTGCCCCTGCTGCTCAAGCCCGACGGAAAGGGCAAACTGAGCAAACGCGACGGCGACCGCCTGGGCTTCCCCGTGTTCCCCCTCGACTGGGATGACCCCAAGAGCGGCGAGCGCTCCAGCGGCTACCGTGAGGCAGGCTATCTGCCCCAGGCTGTAATCAACTTTCTTGCCCTGCTGGGATGGAACCCCGGCGACGACCGCGAGATCTTCTCGATGGACGAACTCATCAAGGAATTCTCTATCGACCACTGCTCCCGTAAAGGTGCCAAGTTTGACTTTGAGAAGGGCAAGTGGTTCAACCACGAGTACCTGATCAACATGGATGACGCCGAAATGGCTCAGCTGTTCAAACCCGTGCTGGAGAAGCATGGCGTCAACGTGGCCGACTTCAGCGACGAGTACATCGCCGACGTGGTGGCTCTGGTCAAGAACCGCGCCAACTTCATCAACGACCTGTGGGACCAGGCCAACTTCTTCTTTGTTCGCCCGACGACCTATAGCGAGAAGGACATCCGCAAACGCTGGAAACCCGAGACGCCCGAGCTGATGCACCAACTCATGGGCCTGCTCGACAACGCCGATATGGAAGATGCCGAAGACACCGAGAAGCTGGTGATGGACTGGATTGACAATAACGGCCTGCACAAGGGCAACGTGATGAATGCTTTCCGCCTGACCGTCGTCGGTGAATGCCGTGGTCCGCACATGTTTGAAATCACGCGCCTGCTGGGACGTGACGAGACCCTTGCCCGCATCGAAGCCGGCATCCAAAACATCAAGATGCCTGCCGATGCGTAAATGGCTTCTGGCCATATTAACACTATTGCTCACCGTTCCACCCCTTGTAGCACAAGAGGTGGAATGGAGCATCGACGCGAGCATGGTCGTCAACAACCGTGAGGGCGGCAAGGACGACTACACGCCCGACCAGACCTTCATATTCACACGGCTGGCTCCCGAACTGGGCATCTCGATGCTCGACGGCGAGCACCAACTCAAGGGCGGTATCGTGTGGTACCAGCCCATGATCGACGACCTGAGCGGCTACAAGGTGTTACCCACCCTCTACTACCGCTACAACCGTCATGACGGATGGCACGTCACTGCCGGTCTCTTCCCGCGTTCACTCATGGTGGAGCACGCTCCCCGCTACCTGTGGAGCGACTCGCTGAACTATGTGCAGCCCAACCTGCGCGGCATCATGGCGCAGTATATCAAGCCGACCGGATATGCCGAGCTGGCTGTGGACTGGCGGCAGATGCAGACCGAGCACCAACGCGAGGCGTTTACCACCATGATCAATACCGACTGGCGACTGGCAGGGCCCGTCAAACTGGGCGGCCACCTGCAGTACAGCCATCTGGCCAAGTCGATCAGCCATGCTCCGGGCGAGTTTGTCAACGACGACGTGCTCATCAACCCGATGTTGTCGCTGGACTTCTCGCACCAGACGGCACTCGACTCGTTGCGCGTGTCGGCGGGCAGCATCATCACACTGGAACGCAACCGCGGCGAGGAACGCTGGCACAACCAGGCGGGCTTCATCCTTGCAGCCACTGCACGCTGGCACTGGCTACAGCTCGATGAATCCTTCTATGCCGGGCAGCCTCTGTTCCCCCTATACCCCCAGTATGGCAGCCGACTCAACCTGGGCGATCCTTATTATAATAATAAGGTATATAGCCGCACCGACCTCACTGCCCATGTGGTCAACAACCGCTTTGTTGACCTCTCGGCATCAGTGATGCTTCATGTCTCAGACCATACGACGGGTTTCTGGCAACAGCTGACCTGCCGCTTCTACCTGGACAACTGGCTGTGGAAGCATCGCCATGACCGCGACTGGCTCAAGAGCGGCCGCCTTTCCTCACTCTACTAAAGATTATAGAACAACAACTAAAGACTAGCCAATGGATCCCATCTACAACCTGGGTGTCGCCACCTATCGTAACGCCGTGAAACTCGCAGCAGTCCGCAACCCCAAAGCCAAACTGATGCTTCGGGGACAGCGACGCTGTTTCCGCACCCTGCAGCGCAAACTCGACCCTGCAGGCGGTTACATCTGGATCCATGCATCCTCCCTTGGAGAGTTTGAGCAGGGACGCCCGCTGATTGAGAAGATCAAACGCGAGCAGCCCGACGCACGCATCCTGTTGTCATTCTTTTCGCCCTCGGGCTACGAGGTGCGCAAGAACTACAGCATGGTGGACACCGTAGTCTATCTGCCGTTCGACTTGCCCAACAATGTCAAGAAGTTCCTCGACATTGTCAAACCCTCGATGGCGATTTTCATCAAATACGAGTTCTGGGGCAATTACCTGAGCACCCTCAAGCGCCGCGGCATCCCCACCTACATCATCTCGGCCATCTTCCGCCCGAAACAGATCTTCTTCCGTCCCTGGGGCGGCATCTTCCGCAAGATGCTCAAGTGCTTCAACACGCTGTTTGTCCAGAACGAGGAGTCACGCCAACTGCTGGAGGGCATCGGCATCAAGAACGTCGTCATTGCCGGTGACACTCGCTTTGACCGCGTAGCCGATGTCAAGGCGGCAGCCCGTGAGTTCCCCCTCGTCTCCAAGTTTGTCGAGGACTCACGCTTCACGCTCGTCATGGGCAGTTCCTGGCCTGCCGACGAGGACATCATCATCCCCTACTTCAATGCCCATCGCGATATGAAGCTCATCATCGCGCCTCACGAGTTTGACCGCCACCGCTTGCACGTGCTCATGTCCAAACTCTCACGCCCGGCGCGTTTCTATAGCGAGGCTACCCCCAAGAACATCAAGGGCACCGATTGCCTGATTATTGACAGTTTCGGATTGCTGTCCTCGCTGTACCGCTACGGGCAGGCAGCCTATGTGGGCGGCGGCTTCGGTGCCGGCATCCACAACATCAACGAGGCGGCCGTCTATGGCATCCCGGTCATCTTCGGTCCCAAGCACCATAAGTTCCAGGAAGCCTCCGACCTGATTGCTCTGGACGGAGCGATGAGCATCCATGATGCCGACTCCTTCTCGGCAGCGATGGACCCCCTGCTGGAGAATGAGCCCCTGCGCCTCAAGTGCGGCAGCACGGCAGGCAACTACATCCAGTCCCACTTGGGCGGCACGCAAATCATCTATGACCTCATCTTCAACAGCCAGTCGCCCGAAACGGCCGAATGACCCCAACGTCTCTCTTGACCTTAAGGTCGTTCCATCACGTTTTCTCAAAAAAATCACGAAAATCGTTGATTATTAGCGGGATTTGTTATACCTTTGTGGCGCTTTAACGAAAATTTCAGACGATGGTAGATGCTTTGAAGTTGAAAATCAAGACGTTACCATTTGGCACTCATGCGGTTGAATGTCATCTGGACGAGACGTTTTTCAATACCGAGGAGCAAACCGAGGTGCGTCGAGCCGATGTACAACTCACCCTCACGGTGACCCGCAAGAGCGAGACCACCTACCGCCTGGAGGTTGCCTGCCACGGCACAGTGACAACCGCTTGTGACCGTTGCCTTGACGACCTGGATTTGCCGGTGGATGTGGACTATCGCCTGAACGTGGAGCAAATGGGCACAGAGCTTGACGACAGCAACGACGGGCTACTGATTGTGCCAGCGGAATGGCGGGAGCTGGATGCCGCGCCCATAGTGCGCGACACCGTGCTGCTCGCTATACCGATGACGCACTGTCATGAACTCGAGGAAGATTGCAATCCCGACATGCTCGATATGCTCGACAACCATCGCGTCGAGGCCGTCCCCGACGACGAGGACAACGAGAGTGAAACAACCGGCACCGACCCCAGGTGGGAGGCGCTTAAAAAACTGAAAGAACAATAATTTTTCAATAAAACTACAAGAAAATGGCACATCCTAAAAGAAGACAGTCTAAGACTCGTACCGCTAAGCGCCGCACCCACGACGTGGCTGTGGCCCCGACCATCGCTCAGTGCTCTAACTGTGGTGCATGGCATGTTTATCACACCGTTTGCCCCGAGTGCGGTTACTACCGTGGCAAGAACGTGATGGGCAAGGAGGAAGCCTAAATCGCATGTAGCCGGGTCTGCTGCGACAGCAGCGACCAGGCACCAAGCGATGAACGCTAACAAGATATCCTGAATGGGCTGGATCCGCCTGAGGTGTTCATCCATTTAGGATATTGAATTTAAAACAAATACCTGAACGATATCATATCGCTTTCAAGCTTATGCTGAACGCAAAAATCACAGGCATCGCGTCTTTCCTGCCCGATGATGTGCTGGACAACGAGATGCTCTCACAGATGGTGGACACCAACGACGAGTGGATTACTACACGTGTCGGGGTCAAGGAACGCCGCATCCTCAAGAAGCCGGTCGGCTCGTCCTACATGGGCATCCAGGCCGTGAACAAACTGCTTGAGGAGACCGGTGTTGACCGCAACGACATCGACCTGCTCATCTGTCCGACGTCCAACCCTGACCACCGTTTCCCCTCCACGGCATCCATCATTGCCCATGGAGTAGGAATCGAGAAAAAGTGCTACTCTTACGACATTCAGGCCGCTTGTGCAGGATTCCTGGTAGGACTCTATGAAGCCACCGCCTTTATCCGCGCTGGTATCTACAAGAAGGTCATCGTCGTTTCGGCCGAGAAGATGTCAAGCATGGTGGACTATAACGACCGTGCGACATGCCCGTTGTTCGGAGACGCTGCAGCCTGCATGCTGCTGGAACCCACCGAGGAGCCCATCGGTGTCATGGACGGCATCTTCCACGTGGACGGTTCAGGTCTTGAGCACCTGGTCTATAAGGCAGGCGGCTCAGCCCTGCCTACCAGCCACGAAACCGTTGACGCCAACTTCCACTGCGTTTACCAGGAGGGTCGTGCTGTCTATCGCCATGCCGTGATCGACATGCTCACCTCGAGCAGGGACATCATGAAGCGCAACAACCTGACCAACGACGACGTCCAGTGGTTCGTCCCCCATCAGGCCAACCTGCGCATCATCGAGGCCGTCGGCGAGCGCCTGAATTTCCCCGAGGAGAAGGTACTGGTCAACATTCAGCACCGTGGCAACACCAGTGCTGCCAGCATCCCCTTGTGCCTCGACGAGAACAAGCACCGCATCAAGAAGGGTGACAAGCTGGTCCTCACCGCCTTTGGCGCAGGATTCACCTGGGGAGCCCTTTACCTCATCTGGTCGCTATAACGCGTCCAGACACATCACACATGAAGCATCACTACTCACGAGTGCAACAACAACGGGTAGCGATGCTTCTTGAATAAAGCCACCACAACCAACGACCAAAGTCTAAAGTCTAAGGCCTAAAGTCTAAGATCTAAAGTCTAAGGTCTAAAATCTAAAAACAATGCACCGAGCAGGATTTGTCAACATCGTGGGCAACCCCAACGTGGGAAAATCGACACTGAGCAACAAGCTCGTGGGCGAGCGCCTGTCCATTATCACCAGCAAGGCACAGACCACGCGCCACCGCATCATGGGCATCGTCAACGGCGACGACTACCAGATCGTCTTCAGCGACACGCCTGGCGTGCTCAAGCCCAAGTTCCGTCTCCAGCAGAGCATGCTGGAATACTCTACCGGCGCACTCGTCGATGCCGACGTGCTGCTCTATGTCACCGACGTCATCGAGTCCCCGACCAAGAACCAGGACTTCCTCGACAAGGTCGCCCGTGAAAGGATTCCCATCCTGCTGGTCATTAACAAGATTGACCTGCTGAAGGGCAACGATGACCTGGTGCGCATCATCGACCAGTGGAAACAGCTGCTTCCCGATGCCGAGGTCTTCCCGACCAGTGCGCTCGAGAACTTCAATGTGGACAACATCATGAAGCGCATCATCGAGTTGCTGCCCGAGAGCCCGCCCTACTTCGGCAAGGACGCATTGACCGACCGCAGCAGCCGCTTCTTTGTTACCGAGATCGTCCGCGAGAAAATCCTGATGACCTACGACAAGGAGGTCCCCTATGCCACTCAGGTCATCGTCGAGAAGTTTGACGAGAGCGACACCGCCATCCACATCATGGCAGTCATCTATGTCGAGCGCGACACCCAGAAGGGCATCATCATCGGCCACCAGGGCCGCAAGCTCAAGCATGTGGGCACCGAGGCACGCAAGGACATCGAGAAATTCTTTGAGAAGAAAGTCTTCCTTGAACTCTATGTCAAAGTAGAGAAAGACTGGCGCAACCAGGAGAACAAACTACGCGCCTTCGGCTACATCGAGAAAAATAACTGACAACTGAAAACTAGAAACGGAAAACTGAATATGGGACGATTAGTAGCAATTGTAGGAAGGCCCAACGTGGGCAAGTCGACGCTGTTCAACCGCTTGACGCAGACACGCGCCGCCATCGTCAACGACACCAGCGGCACGACACGCGACCGCCAGTATGGCAAGATGGAATGGAACGGCATGGAAATGTCGGTAGTGGATACCGGCGGATGGGTCGTGAACAGCGAGGACATCTTTGAGGAGGAAATCAAC
>JAEEGL010079860.1_pt1 | contig 12898 bp, 10 predicted proteins | sample 9134231 | NCBI WGS metagenome assembly JAEEGL01 (sample SAMN16246548, study PRJNA631951) | gut metagenome | biome: gut microbiome; feature: rumen; material: fiber-attached | host: Bos | place: Iran: Karaj | collected 2018-10
GGGGTTGGGGGGTTACGGGGTGGTTTTGGCGGGTCGGGGCGCCAAAAGGGCGGGTTTTGGGGGACGAAGGGGCGTTTTCGCGGGCGCGGGACACCAAAAAGGCGGGTTTTGGGGCACAACGGGCGGTTTTCGCAGGCTCGGGACACCAAAAAGGCGGTTTTTGGGGCACAACGGGCGGTTTTCGCAGGCTCGGGACACCAAAAAGGCTGGTTTTGGGGCACGAAGGGCTGTTTTCGCGGGTCGCGGATGGGCAAAAGTGCCGATTTTGCCCAACGGAAGGCTGATTTTCCGGTCGCGGATGGGCAAAAGTGCCGGTTTTGCCCAACGAAAGGCTGTTTTTCCGGCCGCGGATGGGCAAAAGTGCCGGTTTTGCCCAACGAAGGGCTGTTTTTCCAGCTGCGGATGGGCAAAAAGACCGGTTTTGCCCAACGGGGAGCGAGGTTCCCACGCAGGTAGTCCGAAATGACTGGGGCGCGGCGGGCGAAGGTGGGATGCCGGAATTCCCCCTTGCCGGAAGATGTGCTGCGGATGATGAGATGATTCAGGGGCGGAAAGTTGGACGGAGTCGCTGGAAATACTTAACTTGGGCCTGGCAATAATCAATTGTATGGCAAACATCTATGTCGCCTCCAGCTGGAGGAATCCCTATTATCCCGAGGTCGTGAAACGGCTGCGGGCAGAAGGGCATCAGGTATATGACTTCCGGAATCCGCCGCACGGGGGCAATGGGTTCCGCTGGACGGACATTGACGAAAACGCCCTGAACTGGAGCTTCGAGGAGTATTCCGCGGGATTGCGCCATCCGAAGGCGGAAAGGCAGTTCGCGGCCGACCTGGAGGCGCTGGAATGGGCGGACACCTGCGTGCTGGTCCTGCCTTGCGGAAGGAGTGCCCACACGGAGGCCGGCTGGATGGCCGGTGCCGGGAAACGGGTTATCGCCTACATTCCGGAAATGGTGGAGCCGGAGCTGATGTACAAGCTGTTTGACCGGGTGGTCGGGGATTTGGACGACCTGGTTGGATGCATCTAGCAGGAAGGGGAGCAAGAATAAAACTGCGGGTGAGACCAGCGAGGTTAGTACTCAATCTGGCTCTACGCAAACCAACCCTACGTTTAGTCGTGAAGATTTGGGAGCCGCAGTTTCTGAATGCAAATATCACCTACATAAACAAAAAAAAGCCCTGAATTTCTTGCGATCCTCCGCTCCAATTGCGGAGCCTACAAATAACTCAGAGCTAACTTCTGGCAGCGAAGATAGTGAAGATTCCGAGAATTCAAACACTCCGGAAGATAATGTCGGCGATATTGTCTGCACTGGTTATTTCTTCAAAGAATTGGCAGAAAACCGGAAAAGCTTTTCTTGCTAAAAGAAAGAAGCAATATAATCAGCTGATTATCCGGGCGTTAGAAAACGTCCAGATGAAGAAAGGCCTATTAACGATTACCCGATGGTGTCCGGTCCGCCAGACGTTTTCCGTGCCTTTCGTCTTTCCCTCGCATTCTTTGTGGCTGTATCCAGAATCTCGAACACACTCACACCGTCTTTGTAATGATAGTGTTCGACCACAGGGGCGCCTTCCTTATACAGGAAAACAATAGGAAAACCCGTCAATATGTCCACTGGGTAGCAGACTTCGTACACCTCATAACCATTATAGTTGCCAACATGGCGCAACTTTGCGCCATGGTCTTCCAGATAGCCTTTCGCGGCTTCTTTAACTTCCTGAGGAGTTCTCATTTCAAACGTCTTGTTAAGAGGCCATGAGATTATGTTATCCTTGTGGACTAAAAAGATTGGCATACAACACTGTTTGCGGAACGCCTCCCTTCTCTTTCACTAAAGATTCAATAAACCATGGTCGACCTAACAGCTCTGGCTCTACCGCATCTTCCGAGACATCATACAGCAGATAAAACCACCCCGGCATGAATGCCGGGCAAGCCATCTCGGACAACGTGGCACAAGAAACCACGTCAGGATGCTGTTTTGTCATTTTCATGATGCGCTTAACAGACAGGTCCTCGGCATTGTATAGCAGCAAATATTTTGCGTTCAAAAAAGCATCCTCCAACTCAATAGCGTCATTTGGCTCGCCCCCACACTTTATATTGTATTTCCCGTGTTCAAGTATCCAGGCCAGGTGCTCTTGGCTATCATAGCTTCCTAGCAGAACACGTACAGAATCAGGGAACACAGAATTTCCATATGGCTCTGGGAACATTTCGTAGAAAGGATTGGGCGTAGTCGAACGAATCTCATGTTCCGCCACGGCAACCTTTTCTCGCTGACTTGTACGATCCATGAAATGGACGACTATCTCCTTGAGGAAGCGTTTTAGTGCGGGGACTTGCTCATCTTCATGCCCTGGAGCAATGCAGAAAGCGCCGAGTCCTGGAATGATTTCATGAAATCCCTTCCGAATCTTCTTCTCAGTCCCGGGATAAAGAACATAAGCCCCACCAGTCCGACGGATTGCATCCTTATAGGCGTGCATCTTTAACAAATCTCCACGCTTATAAATGTCTATCTCCCTGTCCTCCTTTTCGCTTTGAAGCTCTTTCTCTTGTGCTTCCAAATCGATTTCTTTGTCCTCAATGATAATCTTGTTGAGTCGATATTTGGCATCGAAATGAATATGTACTATAGCATCCTCGCGCTCCGCATCTGCCTCCGTCATTTCACCAGGCCAAATTGACAAAGTGTAATCAGGGCGCATATTCATGGTCCATGAGCCCGAAGAATAGATGTCGTCGGTATGGCTGAAGGTCCTGTTGTAGTACAAGCTAATGTTAAGGCGTCGGTTACCAGCCATCGTCTGGCCATGAATCATTTTCGTATGGCCTTGACGGAGTTCCAAGTTGATCCCATCGGAATCTTGACTGATAAGACATTTTTTCTCCTCTGTGGGAACGTTGAAAACCTCGCTCACACATTCCATCAACTTGAAAAACAGCCAGTATTCATAAAGCACAGCCACATTCTTCTTCCCGGCCTCATAGACATCATCGCCACCGTTCCAGGTGAGCTTTGCTGCCAGGTCAAACATAAGCCACGCTTGGAGAATTTCGCGGTATCCTTCCTTGCGCTGCAGGACTGGGCTTCCAAGGTTCAGCTGTGAAGGATTGCTGACGTCTTTGAAGAACAGCCCGTTCATGTAACCGGCCAAAATATTACAAACGGCGTCAATCTCCATTTTGAGTTGAGGCGTCGCATTCTTCTTGGTCCCAAGGCTGCTGCAGAATCCATAGAACGAAGTCAGGACATACTTCACGAACTGATTTTCCGGAGTATCTATGCTGTCGGTCTTATGCGATACTGTCAAGTAACGTGGAAGAGACTCCAGCCCTTCTATTCCCCCAGAATATGGAACGCGATCATTCCTGGTGACAATCTGACGAAGACTGCTCTTGGAGAGTTTCCTGACTGATTCAATATGCCTCTCTACTGTAGTCTCCGCCCATTTCCTTACAGGATTTGAGATGATTTTATGAATCGCCTCATCGAACTGTTCATCCTCAACTATACTCTTTACGAATGCGAATTTTTGGTAAAGAGTATGTTGAGGCGTTTCATAGTCCACTTCAAATTTCTGCGTCACCGGCGAACCTTGCTGCATCACAAGATCCGTATAGTAACTCGTGATATCCGACAGCATATGTCTGTAATCCGACCTGTAACTAGTCTTTACGGAAAGGACCTCAAAATCAACGGGAACCCCCTCGTTGGCGCCAGTCTTTACGGCCTTGAAATGCGCTGTTCCGACATATATACCTGTTGTGATAACGCCACGGTTCTTATGTCGTGGATTCTTTTGAAGCATTGAAGCAGGGCCATCAAGCGACCAGTCCGCTGGCTGGCTGAGGGTATCATCTACTAGCTCATAATCATACTCCTTCCCCTCTTGAAGCTGCCAACGAGATTCGCCATAGTCGGCCGCATTTTCATCCACGAAAAGCGGGGCGCCTACCGAATAGACCAACAACTTGACCCCAGGGCAAATAGGTATGATAAACTGCTCTACGCGCATTACTTATTACGCTTCGGCGAAACTTGTGAAGCCATTGTCTATAGCTCCGCGATACATTCGAAGAAGTTTATCTGCTGTAAGAGGATACTTTGTTTGGGGTGGAACATTCTCGGCAAGCTCTATTCCGATTCCAGCATCACACAGATCCCATAGGTTAGCAAGTATGGGGACCAATTTCTTTCTACTTCCATGTAGTTTCGGGAGCAGTTTCTGCATGATGGCCGCATCCAATATCTCGTCTGTTGTCATTTTTACTGTCGTGTCGTCATTCCCATTCGCCTGACAGATAAAGCGGAATATCTCCATTGCCGAGCGATAGCCAAACTCAGCGTTCACCCCCTTGAGTTCGTCAAAGAATTTTTGAAGTACCTTCACCGCCTCCTCATCCTTAGCCAGTTCCATTTGGGCGGCTTCTTCCACAAAGCTCTTAGCCATGCCGGCAGCTTTCCCGTTTATACCATCGCGGTTTATCTTCTTCATCTCGGTTAAGAATCCCGCCATCTCCTCACTCGCAATCTTAAATTCTATGACGTTTGCCCGGTCCAGTACTTTCGGTGAGAACATATATGTCGTCTCATCTACGTTGATGGTACCGATGATAAACAAGTTCTTTGGCAGAGCCACCTTTTTCGGGACAGAATCTATTGACCCGCCTTCACCCAGGCCCTTCCATAGTGATATGGGCTCGTGACTCTCCATTGCACTGAGGAAGTCGGCAAAGTACCTTTCCACGTAGCTCATGTTCATCTCGTCCAGAATCAGAAAGAACGGCTTCTCCGCATTATCTGTTCGGTTAGCCTCTATCAACAAGTCTAATACTCCACTCTCCGGTTTCACATACTGATCCGGTTGCAGTGCGTTAGGAAATCCTAGCAACGGTTCGCGGTTTGTCCAATCGGCGCCAACGCTTACCACGCACATCTGTTTTTCGCGGTCCTCCACAAGAGCGCTCGCGAACGCCAGAGCCAGCTGAGTTTTTCCCGACCCCGCGAGTCCACTTAAAATAACAAATGGTTTTGTCAACAGAGAAAAAGCAAACCGTTTGATAAGACTTTCGGAATAGACAAGACCCGTCTCGTTGATGAGATCAATGATAGCCTTAATTGAGAACCTTGATTCTATACCTTCTTCCTTTGTCACGGGATCAATCGGGAGACCATCTTCTGATTCTCCATATTTCAACGCAATATATTTTTCGTATGCCTCTTTGAATTGCAAAAGAAGGCCCTCACAATAATCCTCATCTTTGCATTTCCATTCATTAGAGTAGATGGCTCCAGCTTTGTACTCGTCACTATCTATCAATTGATCGTTAAAATGACGGCGGAATGAGCTTTCAAGTTTAAGCTCGCCCCTAAGAGTCTCGCGGTTCTTGATAATCTCTGCCATCGTTATTTCCGAGACACCTTGAGCAAGAGACAAATAAACACGATTCAAGTCTTTCGAAAAAAGAAAAACCAGATATATGCCACGTTTTGTTGACGATGTCTCTTTATGATGCATGATAGAGACCCAGGGGCACTTGGTTATGCGTCCTGTCCCAATAGATCCTTTTATCTTATATGTGTCTGCGGGAAACTCTTCTTTAAGTAATTGTGGGATATCTTTTCTTAATACTTCTCCACTTGTTGACTCAAGGGACACTCCTTTCCCTATATGCTTTTCATAATCATGTCCCGCTTTTTGGAAAGCGGAGAATAGCGTATTCAACTCTATAATAAAACCAGCCCTCATAGCTCTATAGAATAAATATGTTTAAACTATTTTTGCCGAATTAAGACTTTAACAGTACTTGTGTTGATAGGTACTAATTCCTCACCCAAAACAATAATACTGTTATTCTTATATACAGTATAGTTTGCTTCAATAATTGGATACGTGCCTATCTCCAGGCCCGTTAAGGTCGGTGTGATGAATGCAATTAGGCAAGTATTTGTTTCTAGCAGATAGACGCCCTGCTCCTTGGCGGAAACAACACCGCCACATATGTTTTGAAAGAAATCAATACTTGACTTGATATCGGCCGTTACAACCACAACAGAAATATCATCACTTGATTGTAAATCATCTACCTGAGCAGATATAACAACAGAAGACGCCCTATCCATCTGCTTAAGAGTTCCATATGGATGAGTCTTTTCTTTGACAAAAATCAAGTGCTTTTTGTTGTGAATCTTGGCCCATTCAATGTATGGCAAGTTCGCAAGAATTGTTTCAGGTTGATTTCGGCTAGTCCCAGATCCCTTTAGAACCTGATCCACATGAACAGCTGGCGATTTTTGCAATTCGTTCCAAATACGTTCTAGTTCCAATAGTGGCCGACTTCTTACTTGACCTGAAACTGTTTTCAGTTGCAAGTTTCCTTGTTTTAGATCAACACTTAGAATACGGATTCCTGCACCCGGACGGACGCTTTCAAGGTCTAAGCCAATGAGTTTGACGATGTCATTTTTTACGTCTTCAAATGTCATGATTTACCTCCTTGTAAAAGTGGTGGGAATTTCAATACGCTAGCATCATCATTCGATTCTTCAATGGCGACCACATCGTCCAGCCATTGCCTGAGGAAGCTTTCGCTTTCTGGATCTTCTCCTCCAACCCTCATGAATGTCACTTTGTTTTTCAGATCAATCCGGTATGAGCCCTTAGCTTTGGGTTCGAGATTATCTTTGAGATTTATACCAGCAGCAAAGCGCCTGATATCAGAAACAAAATCAAGGACAATTACTTTGTCTTTCCCTTCTGCTATTCTAAGGCCACGCCCAAGCTGCTGAATGAAAATCCTTCTAGAATGTGTTACTCTCTGGAAAACGATAATATTCACATCCGGAACATCGATGCCTTCATTGAAGATATCTACAGCACATACTACCTGAATGTTCCCATCAGCAAAGTCACTTAGAATCCTGTTGCGTTGGAAAGTAGACATTGGCTCATAATCATTTGTGGAGCTACCAGAATAGATAGCTTCTGCGCGGCAGAATCCAAGAGCATTGATCGTGTTCCGCATAATGATTGCGTGTTCGATTGTTCCACAGAACACTATAGCGCGTGGTTTTGGCTGCTCTTTCCAGGCATTCTTCAGTGTAATAACAACAGAATCATCCCACTGGTTGATAAAAAGAGTTCTATTAATCTGCTTCGGAGAGAAACTTTGGCCATTAATGTTCTTAAGAGAGTCCCAATCGATGTTGTCAGTATACATGCGGTAATCAACATTGGAGAGGAACCCATTCTTGAGCCCCATAACCATATCGATTGATACTAGCGGCATTCCGAAATATTCGGTCAAATCAACTTCGCCAGGCCGCCAAGGGGTTGCCGTAATTCCGATGGCAAAAGCCCCTCCAGCTTTTCCTGCAGATAGAGCCTTGAATACGCTATTATACATACCGGCCCCAACATGATGGCACTCGTCTACTAGCAGTATATCATAGTCGGGTAAATCCTTTCCTGCTTGAATCCAGCTGGCTACCGAATCAACACAAGCGAAGGCGAAATCGGTAGACAGAAGCATTTCTTCTGTTGGGCGTTCATTTGCATTCCAGATTAGCGTTGTCTCATCTGGCTTGAGAAAAGGCCAGAAAGCACGCTCCAACTGGTATACCAAGTCATTTGTATGGGCACATACTAAGACTTTTGCGCCAGGGCGGTTGATTCTGATTCGCCGAATACTTTCACCAGCAACAAAAGTCTTTCCCAATCCGGTAGCCATCACTGCAAGTGCACGGTGTTCGCCGCGTAAAAAACAGTTAACTATTTCACCGATTGCTGTCTCCTGATAATCCCTAGGTTTTCTTTTATCATGGTATTCCTTCTGAAGGCGTTGCTCGCGCTGGACTAGAGTATTAGAGTCCCATAACTGCAGATTGATGCCTCTGGACATTAACAATCTTTGCTTCTCGCGAACACCTGATTCAAAACCCATTGAAGAGACTATTACCGGCATTGTAGCTTTATATTCCAGAGCCGCAGATAAGGTTTCGTCTACCACCTGCAGACCAACAGGTTTCTTCCAATGCTTGGCTTGAAACAGCCATCTTTTTCCGAACTTAGAAGCGGTAACGTCTGCACCATGATCTCCTGTCTGGCCTACTAAGCGTACGTTCTCATATCCTTCGTACATCAACAACCTACAAATGTTGCGCTCGAAGGCTTGCCATGTCATTTCTGACATAATCTGGTACTGGCTCTGAAACATAGCTATGCCATCTTACTACTTAAAAACTCGAGTGATAACTTAACCCGTCGCAACGTTAATGTATCAGAATACTTATTCTCCTGGAAATAGATGACATCCTGGAGGTAATTAAAATACTGGTCAAGTGTCGTCTTTCTCGCCTTTGCGACATTGTCTGAGCCAAGCAACGACTCTCCACCCTGGGCTAATGTGGTTGACCAAATGCCACCGCCAAAAAACGAATCTGGAGTCTGGCGATAGAGCGTCAGAATGAAACTATAAGGAGTGTAAAGGAGATACTCTCCAGAATCCTTCATATCACCTATGGAGGACAAATCGACCCCCTTCTGAATGAGGTTATTAGTGAGCTGTCCTTTTTCCTCTGGAGAAAGTTCATCAAAATAGATAGATGCATCAGAGCCCAACGCATCCTTAATACGAACTTGAAGATCACTAAGGAAGGCCGATGCGTTCTCATAGACAGTACCAAAACTTAACTCTATCTCCTCTTTCCAGTTACCGTCGAGAACACGCCAGGTTAAATTACTCAAATTGTGCTCCGGATATGTGGCACATGATGTATTGATATCCAAGATATGCATCGCGATTTCACTTGCAATGAGCTGTTCCTTGGACAAATTACATTTTGCAAAGTAAGGGTGCGCAAGGTCCACAAACATTGCAATCTCTCCAACATTCTTGTCAACGACAAGAGGGAAACGATCGTCAGATATGGGAGAAATCAATGGCCGCTGCATTGAATAGACATTAACCTTTACCGGCTTACTCATGGAACCATCAGCCAGTTTAATCCGGATATCTTCATGAGAGAGAGAATCAATTCTGATAGAGTCTTTTAATAACTCATTGATATCAAGAGGATTGTTGGCTCCCTTGGGACTGCCGCATTTGCTACAAGTCTCCGAAGTTGCAACATTCCTCTGGCCACACACTTTGCACATCCAGGGCTCCAAGACCTTAGGTGTCTGATCTGCGCCACAATGCGGGCAGGTTGAAGCAGACAAAGGAATAAGCTCCTTGCAAGAGATGCAGGACTTACCCTTAAGAATCTTGCCGCACCCGACGCAAATCTCAGCATCTTTTAGATTTTGCGTGCCGCAGTCGGGGCAAGTGGGCAGCTCTTCCACGGGTGGCTGATCCGCACTCTCGACCAATTTCCACCATTCTGTGTCATCAAAATAACCAGGAAGCCTTTGCTTGAACTTTTCATAGTACTCCTGTTCAACTTGACGAGAAATGCGCTTCGCCTCGCCGGCAGAAGCATCCCACATCCCCATATACATGTCGCCCTTACCAAATCTTCTGACTCGGCGATAGGCCTGGTATAATTTGAATAACGGGGACTCGTTCTTATCAGCATTTGGTTGGGTGGGTTGCAGTGAACTATCTCCTCTGATATACGACATCGCTCTTTGCCACTCCGCACTGCTTCTTTGGAAGTCCTGCTTCAAGAAATCAACAGGCACATGATCCAGGTGAATCTCGCCAACAATACGGCCATACTGGGAGTCAATAGGATAATCCTTCGTTATATGCTTAAACTCATCCTCAAACTCAAAGAAAGCTTTTTGTTCGCCAATCCTGATAGCCCGCCCATTTCTAATCAAGTCAATACCAAATCTTACTTCATCATCAAAGCGTTGGATACCAATCCACCCATAGACACGCTCATCAATTGTACGAATCTTCGTTGACCCACATGCCGGGCAACAAGTGTCGCCATCCGAAAGAACCGCAGCACAGTCTCCACATCTCTTTGTTGACAATAGTGTTTGATCGAGGAACATAACTGCCGGTACTTTGCCATTCTTCCTTGTCACGAATCGTTCTTTGCTCCATACACAGTGTTCGAAGGCAACACACCTTTCATCATTGACAATAAGCTGGACTTTCTCTTCTTTAAGGATAGTCGAGTAACGGCGACCTAATTCTTCACGAATACGCGGAAGACCGTAATTAACCAATTTTTGAATGAAGCCTTTATTAGCATTCCCTTCAGGCCACCAGTCGCTTACTTCGATAATGGTTCCGTGGCCATCATCCTTAAATGGCGCATCTTCTCCCTTCGGTAGTTCCATGGCCTCCAGCTCATAGTCTTTATGCTGGTTGATTTTCTCCAGATTGATGACCGTTTTTACATACGTGGCAGAGTCCTTACGGGCGGTCACTAAAGTGGTAATATTGCCAAGTTTGCCGGTAGAGATATTAAAGCCCATACCAAACAGACCCAACGTATCGTACGGGTTGTTGCCTGAAAAACCAGCCTTGATTGATTTTTCTGCCTGCTGGGCGGTCATTCCAGGACCATTATCCTGTATTCGTAGCAAGCCTCTATTCTCCGCGGCTTGTTTACGTGTCGGGAGTTGCACAATAACTAACGGATTCGGCTCAACGACCCCTTGGATTTTGGCGTAATGGAATGAATCAATAGCATTATCAATAAGCTCACATAATGCGTCCATAGGTTGCATGGGCGTGTGTGTTAGCGCGAGCAGAACTTTAGGATCTGGTGTAAAATCAAATTTCATGGTTATCGGATTCTATTACTTTACGGATTCGTTTATGAACTCTTTCATTGACAATGCAACACCATTGGACATCATATAAGGAACGCCATTGCCAATGGTTTTAAAGCAGTCAGTCAGCGTCATTTTGGGAGGGAGGCAGAACTCTTTAGGAAGAGACTGCAAACTCATAGATTCAGCAACAGACAGCCTCCTGGCCTTATAAGGATGGAGGTGGACCTCGTTATTTCCATATGCGACGGTAGGAGAATACCTCCACCTATGAATCCTCTTGTATGATTTCTTATTTGAATCACCCTCAGCAAAGCCTTGCATCTTAATAAGACCCGCTTTTGGAGTGAAGTAACGCCCAGCATCCGGATGATGCTCAACATCATTCTTTCTGAACCAATACTCCACAGTTAATTCTTGAGGTATTCCTTTAGGGCACTTTGTCTTACTCCCTTCCTCAAAGGGGTCCATATCAGGCCAAGGAATAGCCTTAATCTGCTCAAGGGTGTACTTCATATTATCCTCCCACGGGAAATTAATAAGTATCAACTCGTCAGAATAGCTACCCTTCTTTAATGATGATTTCTTGATGCCCACCATAATGATGCGCTCTCTCTCCTGAGGCACACCGAACTCCAATGAATTAACCAGGCGATCAGTAATACAATAACCTTTAGACTGAGCCAGAGCTCGCATTTCATCATAGAAAGCCCTGTGGCGGGCTGTTTTCCAAAGACCCTTTACGTTTTCAAACAAAAAGAAATCAGGCTTGTGGGCAATAATAAGCTTGAAGTATGACAGAGTTAATTTGCCATTGTCGCCATCTTTGCCTTTCTGCTTACCTGCAATAGAGAAATCAGGACATGGAGGGCCTCCTATAAAGCCAACCAGCGAGCCATCTTCACGAGCCTCCCTCATCATTGTTTTCATCTGTGCTCGGCCTTCTCCCTTAAGAAAGGTGTTTACATCCGTATTATGAAAACCAAATACAGGTTGCGGTATGCCCATGTGCTCCCTGGAGTATTGATATGCCTCCATAAAAGGTTTATAGAATTCGTTCACCAGTTCAATGTCAAAACCAGCGTTCTCGAAACCTAAGTCAAGAATTCCACAACCTGAGAAAAATGAGAATATCTTTAGTTTACGATTAGCCTCCATAGTTTGCTATTATTGTTTGATGTATGTTTTGCATAGCAACTCGCTTACGTCGACATCAAGAATCCTAGCGATGTCTGGCAGAACTTCTAAACTGGGCTGAGAAGAATTGGTACACCACTTGGAAACTGTTGAAACGTTCTTTCCAAGTTGTTCTGCGAGCCATTTATTGGTTCGGTTCTTCTCGGCCAGGACAACTTTTATCCTATTAATGGCCTCTTTCATACTTGTTTTGGATTTGCTGATTCACAAATTTAGTGAATAATTTTCAATTCTCTTATTATAGTGGTACATTTGTGTTATAGCATGTCCGACGTACTTACTCCATCTCAACGCCATCGTAACATGGCCGCTATTCACTCAGTCTCCACGAAGCCGGAGCTGAAACTACGTCGCGCGTTATGGCATCAGGGATTCCGCTACCGGATAAATGACAAGCATTTACCAGGGAGGCCGGATCTCGTCCTTCCCAAGTTTCGGACGGCCATCTTCGTCCACGGCTGCTTCTGGCACGGCCATAAGGACTGCAAGAATTACACGGTTCCCAAAACCAACACAGAGTTCTGGCTAGCCAAGGTCGCCAGAAACCAGGAGCGGGACCAGGAGGTCTGGCGCAAGCTGGAGGCGAAAGGCTGGAGCGTCATCATCGTGTGGGAGTGTCAGCTGAAGAAAGCCAACCTAGATGAAACCATCGACAGGGTCGCTGCAGAGATTATCCAAAACGGGAAGGATTACCGCGCCGCCAAAGAAGAGCGCAGGATAGCGCGGGAAGCATACGTTCGCGAAATGAAGGCCCGCAAGGAAAGGGAGCAGGCCCTTATGGCCGAGGTGAAATCGCTATAATTTCCCAAAAATCTCCACTATCTTTACACCACCCCCCTCTCCCTTGCATTTGTCCCGATATTTTCCTAAAATTGGGACAGATGATAATGTCTATACGTATGAGACCAAGACTGTTTATTCTGACAATCGCTGCAGTGCTGTGCGCACAGGCCGCA
>JAEEGL010613299.1_pt1 | contig 12898 bp, 8 predicted proteins | sample 9134231 | NCBI WGS metagenome assembly JAEEGL01 (sample SAMN16246548, study PRJNA631951) | gut metagenome | biome: gut microbiome; feature: rumen; material: fiber-attached | host: Bos | place: Iran: Karaj | collected 2018-10
CACAGGATTTCGTTGGCAAGCAGGGGCGTTGCCGTACGCAGGACACGTACCGCCAGTTTCCCGGGGACATACGGGCTTTTATAAGCGCCCCTGAGGAAAATATACTTGTCTGTATGCAGATGCGCATGAACAGCAACGATTCCCAGTTCCACATACCGGGAAATCACGGTGGCGATTGCGGCACCCTCCACACCAAGGGCCGGAGCACCAAGATGACCGTAAATCAGGATCCAGTTGCCAAATAGATTTGTCAGGATCGCGGTGATACCTGCAAACATTGGTGCTCTGGTTTCACCGGACTCCCGCAGGGTGCCTGCGTAAACCTGTACCAGCGCAAAGGGCGGCAGTCCCCACAGCATGATTTTCAGATAATTCACACCGCTTTTGAGCGTGAGGGCCAGATCGCCGCCGTTGCTCTCACCATTCAGGAAAGATGCGATAAACCCTTCGCCGAAGAACAGGTAGATCAGGATCGCGGCAGTGCTGACCAGCACACCGAAATACATCTTAATCCTGAAGGTATGGCGCATTCCTTCCATGTCGCCTTTACCGAAGAACTGGGCGCCAAAGATGCTTGCGCCGCTCATCCCGCCGAAAACAGCCAGGCAGAACACCATCATGACCTGATTTGCAATGGATGCGGCTGAAATGGCTTCTGTACCGAGGCTTCCGACCATGATGTTGTCCAGCAGGGATACAAAGGACGTGATGAACTGCTGGATGATCATCGGGATCAGCAGGGTAAGGACACTTTTATAGAAAGCTTTGTTGCCGATATAGCGTGAAAACATAACAACCTCAATGCTGTAAATAATTCAAAATCCACAATTCAGGATGATGACTTCCTGAACGGGAATACGGGATATTGTACATGACCGGCCGGTGATGGTCAATCATATAATTGTATGGGATGATGCGAGCCGGAGGTATATGCAGAAAAACGAGCCCCGGAAAGGAGACGGAGCGGTCGGTCGGGCCGATGTATTTTTGCTGTCAAACGTTTGTGCCTCCGAATGGATCATGATATAATAAAGCATTGTTGCAAACGGTGGGGAAGAACCTGCCTGACCGGAGGAAATCATGCGCTTAAAGAAGCTGGAGCTCTACGGATTCAAGTCCTTTCCGGAGCGGACTGAGATTGTCTTCAAGGAAGGCATTACCGCGATCGTGGGACCCAACGGATCCGGAAAAAGCAATATAGCGGACGCAGTGCGCTGGGTGCTCGGAGAGCAAAGCGCAAAGATCCTGCGCGGAGCCAGCATGCAGGACGTGATTTTCGGCGGTACACAGCGCAGGAAACCCCTGAGCTACTGTGAGGTTTCACTGGTCTTTGACAATGAGGATAAAAGCCTTCCCCTGGATTATGCTGAGATTCTGGTTACCCGCCGGGTTTACCGCAGCGGGGAAAGCGAATATTTCCTGAACCGGGCGTCCTGCCGCCTGAAAGATGTAGTGGACCTTTTCCGTGACACCGGTATCGGCAAGGAAGGGTATTCCATTATCGGCCAGGGACGTATTGATGAGATCCTTTCCCGTAAAGGGGAAGACCGCCGCCAGGTTTTTGAGGAGGCTGCCGGCATCGTCAAATTCCGTGCCCGGAAAGAGGAGGCCGACAAAAAGCTTGCCCGTACCCAGGAAAATATATCCCGTGTGGACGATCTGCTTGAAGAACTGAAAAACCGTCTCGGCCCGCTGGAGGAGGACGCAAAGAATGCCCGGCTCTATCTGGATTTGTCTGCCCGGCTGAAGGTACTGGACCTGAACCTGTTTCTTGTCCGTTCCGATAAGATGGATACGAAACTGCGGGAAACGGACCTTGACCTTCAGAATATACAGACAGTCCTGGCACAGACGGAAGAGACGCTGCGGGAAAAGACGGAAGAACGTGACCTGCGGCAGTCTGAAATCCGGGAGCTGGACGATAAAATCACGGCGGCCCACACTGCGCTCATGGAGGGAATGGAAGCTGTACACCGGGCGGAAAACGCAGCCCGGGAGGTGGAAGAACGCCGCCGCCGCAGGCAGGAAGACCGGGAGCGTATTGCGGAAGAAACGAAAGCGGCGGAGGAACGAATTGCCGAGCTGGATGCGCTGGCGGCGGAATCCGGTGACGGAAGCGACAGCCGCGGCGCGGCACTGGAGAAGTATACTGCCCGGCTGGATGCTGCCAAAGCAGCGGAAGAACAGGCCAGGGCAGAAGAAGCTGAAAAAGAGGAAACGCTGGAAAACCACAAGAACGCGATGCTGGACGAGGTCAATCGCCGCGCCGCGGCACTGAGCAATCAGACCCGGTTGACGACCATGCTTGCCACCATGGAAAGCCGTCTGGAAGAGCTTACGGTTTCCTGTGAAGAGATGAGGAAACAGGAGGACGTCCTGAATACAGCTGTGGCAGAAGCACGAGTCAGGCTGGAAAAAGAAACCGCTGAACAGGAAAGGCTGTCGGCTTCCCTGCAGGATGCGCGGGAAGGCCTGGAGACGGCGGACGCGGAAGTGATCAGCGCCCGTGCCGCCTATGATCATCAGCTGGCGGAAATGCGGGAGATGGAAGCCCGTCAGAAGGTCCTGGATGATATGTCCCGGGAAATGGACGGCTATTCCAATGCTGTGCGCAGCGTGATGCATTATGCACGGGACCGGAAGGATAACCGGGTGCGTGGCCCTGTCAGCCAGCTGATTTCCGTGCCGGCGAAGTATGAAACAGCCCTGGATATGGTCCTTGGCGCGACGCAGCAGCATGTGGTTACTGAAGATGAAGAGACTGCCAAGGAAATGATTGAATACCTGCGGGAAAACAGGCTCGGACGGGCGACCTTCCTGCCGCTGACCACGGTGCTTCCGCGGCTGCTGACCCCGCAGGAGCGGGAAACCCTGTCCATGCCGGGCTGCGTTGGGGTGGCGTCCGATCTGGTTTCCTGTGATGACCAGTACCGCGGTATTGTGGAAAACCTTCTGGGCCGTACCGTAATCGCGGAAGACCTGGCTGCCGGTATTCCAATCATGCGGCGGGGCGAGCACGGATTCCGCCTGGTTACGCTGAAGGGCGATGTGATGCATTCCGGCGGATCCATGACCGGCGGTTCGGTTTCTTCCCGGAATGTGAACCTTTTCACCCGGGAACGGGAACTGAAGGAACTGACTGAAAAACTTTCGACGGGACAGGATGAGCTGGAAAGACTGCTGAAACAGATGCAGGACGGCCAGGAACGCAAGGACAACCTGAAACAGCGCTCGGCAGGCGCCCTTGAGGAACTGCATCAGCAGGAGATTGCCGTTGCACGGGAAACAGAACGGCTGCAGAACGCGGAAGCAGATGCGGCAACCCACAGCCTGCACCTGCGGGAGTCAGAAGCGGCACGGGAACAGCTTATGGAATCCATGATGCAGATCCGGGACCAGCTTTCCCTGGCGACAGACAGTACGGAACAGACAGACAAAACCCGGGAAGAGATGGAAGCGCAGGCGGCCGAGCTGCAGCAGGCGCTGACAGAAGCCCGGAAACATACTGAAGAAAAAGCGGAAGAAACCCTCCGCCTTACGCTGGAAGTAAATGACCTGAAGCATGAACTGGAGACCCTCCGGAGAGACCGGTCACGCTATGAGCAGGACCGGAAACGCATGGCAGCGGAGCAGGAACGCAGGACGGCACAGCTTGCTGAGATGGCGGCGGCGGAAACCGGAGACCTGGAAGCTGCTGCAAAAACAGAACAGGAACTGGAACAGGACAGGCTTGAGCAGGCCCGACGGGAAAAGATTTCCCATGCGCTGGAGGAAGACCGAGCCGGTAAACAGGAACAGCTCAGCGGGATTCTCTCGGATATCGAAGGACTGCATCAGAGCCATCAGCGCGACAGCGATAAAGCGCACCGCCTGGAACTCAGCCGGGCCCGGACAGAGGGAGACCTTAAGGCACTGCGGGACCGGATCTGGAATACATATGAAATCACTTACGCAGGCGCGGAGGAATACCGTATAACGGAAGGTTTCAGCCTGACAGAGGCGGACCGGGAGGCTGCGCAGCTTTCCGCAGAAATCCGTGCCCTGGGTCCGGTGAATGTGCGGGCTGTGGAAGAATATGCTGATACCAGGGCGCGGGCAGATGAAATGACTGCCCAGAGGGAAGACCTGGAGAAGGCCGAGAAGGACCTGAAGGACCTGATCACCCGCCTGCTTTCCAGCATGAAAGAAACTTTTGTTGAGCAGTTTTCCCTCCTGCAGGGGTTCTTCTCGGAAACTTTTGTCCGTCTTTTCGGCGGCGGCCACGCGGAACTGATTCTGATGGATCCCAATGATCCTCTGAACTGCGGCATTGAGATCAACGCACAGCCGCCGGGCAAGAAACTGCAGCTGCTTTCCCTGCTCTCCGGCGGTGAACGCACGCTGACGGCTATCGCGATTCTGTTTGCCACCCTGAAACTGAAACCAACGCCTTTCTGTATCCTGGATGAAATTGAGGCGGCGCTGGATGACGCCAATATCGGCTATTTTGCCGACTATCTGGCTGAATACTCCGCTTCGACTCAGTTTGTGGTTATTACCCACCGTAAGGGAACCATGGAGCGTGCAAACGGTCTTTATGGTGTGGCCATGGAAGAACAGGGTGTCAGCAGGATGGTATCAGTTTCCCTGCAGGACTATCAGGAATAAAGGAGGAAAACCGTGAAAAGATTTTGGCTGCTGGCACTGACGGTGTTTGTGGGCCTGATGCTTTTCTCTCCTGTGATCGCAGAGAACACGGAGGAAGAAAAACAGGCTGATCTGTTCAGCCTTTGGGAAACCAATGGTGAAAACAGGACATGGATTGCGGCGGCTGTCCCGTTCTCCGAAGGGGTCCTGATTACTTCTCCCGGGGCGCTTCCGGAATCACCGGAGCAGATAACAGTTTCGGACGGGGAGAATTTCTGGGAGACGAAGGCCGTGATTCCTGACAGAACGGGAATGATTGCCCTGGTCTTTTATGACCGGGAAGACAAGACCGTTAACCGCGGCACATGGCCGCTGATGCCCTGGGGAATGAGCGTTCCCAGTGCTTCCTGTACTGTCCGGTACGCGGATCAGGAAGGCGGGCTGAACAACTGCGAAGTGCTGGCGGCAGAGGATATCCGTATGCAGGAACGCCGTTTTCTGCTGCTCACGCTGACTGAACCGGTACAACCGGGCAGTGCGGTGCTGACCGGAGACGGGTATCTGGCCGGCGTCGTTACTGCTGAATGGGCAGAAGGAATCAACCGGGTGCTGGCCCTGCCGGCGGAGGAGATTGCCGGCAGCCTGCAGGAGGCCGCGGCGCTGCTGAACAATCTCCCGGAATGGGGAAAAGCACCCGAAGGCCTGAATGTGACAATGGAAAAAAACCGTGTGATGATCGACTGGAGAAATATGACCCTGCCTGAAAAGGCGGAGGGTGAAACACTGTATATGGTTCTGCTGGACACAGGGAACAATTACCTGAACTTTTATCCCGCGGAAACATCGGAACGCACTTTTTCCACAACCCTGACACCAGGCAGATTCTATGCCGTCGGTCCCGTGGCATCGGCGGGAAAGCCGGATGATATTCCGGAAATGTTTACTACGTTTGCTGTTCCGCAGGCTCAGCAGCTGACGGATTATGGCTTTCATTCGGTTCTCACAGCCATTGCGGAGGCTCCGGAGGAAGGGGAAACACCGGTTCCGGTTACGGAAGTGACGGAGGTTATGCTCCGGAGCGGCCGGGCATATTTCTACTCCCATTCAGCGTATGAAGTAACGGAAACCGTGGAAGGCAAGACACTTCTGGTTACGCTGACAGATCCGGACGGCGTGAATTATATATACCGAAGCAGCTGGGTTTATATGCCGGAATATATGACCGAGGATATCTGGTATGTGCCGCTGAAAGAAACCGGACTGACTGATGCACTGGACAGGAACGGTTATCCTGCCGGGATATACCGGATGGCATACTATGTGGACGGCGATCTGGCCGATGAATTTGAATTTGAACTGAAGTGAGGAGGAGATTCCCATGCCAAATTTTTCTCTGGATGATGAAGTTTTTTTCCGCGCGGCGGAGAAGTTCCCCACACCGTTCCACCTTTATGACGAGCAGGGCATCCGCCGGCGGGCCCGCCGGCTGAAGGCAGCCTTTGCCTGGTGTCCGGATTTCCGAGAGTATTTTGCCGTGAAGGCGCTGCCGAATCCGGCTGTTCTCCGGATCATGAAGGAGGAAGGCTGCGGACTGGACTGCTCTTCCGCGACGGAACTGACGCTGGCAAAGGCGTGCGGTTTTTCCGGTGAGGAGGTTATCCTTTCTGCCAATGCCATGCCGCCCGAGGAGTTTTCCCAGGCACGGGAACTCGGTGCCTTCATCAATCTGGATGATCTGTCGGATATCGAACTGCTGCGGACCCACGGAGGAATTCCTTCCGTGGTCTGCCTGCGGTATAATCCCGGCGGAACCTTCTCCATCGGCAACACAATCATGGGAAATCCCGGAGAGGCAAAATACGGTTTCACGCTGCCCCAGCTGAAGGAGGGGCTGGCGCTTCTGAAAGAGGGAGGCGTTACAGCTTTCGGGCTGCATGCTTTCCTTGCTTCCAACACCATTGACCCGGCGTATTATCCGGGACTGGCGGAGCTGCTCATGACGCTGGGCAGGGATCTGGCGGCTGAATTCGGACTGCGTTTTGCCTTTGTGGATCTTTCCGGGGGTATCAGTATTCCTTACCGGCCTGAAGAAATAGAGCCGGATATTGAGCAGGTCGGGGAAGGCGTGCGCAGGGTTTATGAAAAACTGTTTCCGGAAGGCGGCGTCGGTATCAAAACAGAGCTGGGGCGCTGGATGACAGGACCCTGCGGCTGGCTGGTGACGCACGCGGTCCACGAAAAAAAGATTTACCGGGATTATATTGGCGTGGATGCCTGCGCGGTCAATCTGATGCGCCCGGCAATGTATGGGGCATATCATCATGTGACAGTCTGCGGCAAGCGGGACCTTCCCGCGGACCACGTTTATGATATTACAGGCAGTCTGTGTGAGAATAATGATAAGTTTGCATGGGAAAGGAAACTGCCGGAAATCTCGCTGGGAGACCTTCTGCTGATTCATGATACCGGCGCACACGGCTCCGCCATGGGCTACAACTACAACGGCCGCCTGCGCGGCGCAGAGGTACTGTATACCGCAGACGGGGAATACCGGCTGGTCCGCCGGGCGGAAACACCCGCGGATTATTTTGCGACGCTTGATATTGATCCGGCTTACAGCACAATATCTCCCGGACGATAACCCGGAGGCAGTTCCTCTTCTTCTGTAAAGGCCAGCGTTTCATCTTCCAGTGTCGGCAGGAACGCAGCCCAGGGAATGCTTTCCACTTCACGTCCATAATCGCTCCGGCCGAACCAGCCCCCTTCCCGGGCGGCCAGGTTCAGGTCGCGGGCGATTTTTGTTTTGTTGCTGCAGTCATGGACAACAATAGGCCACTCCTCTTCCGCGGCGGTCTTCATGACCTGCAGCGTCAGGTCCCTGCTTATCACCGGGCTCAGATATCCCATCCGGCAGAAATACATGGGTTCACCGGCGTAATTGTCCAGATTGTTGTCATTCAGGTGAAGTTCGGCACAGTTCATAAAATCAATTCCTGAGGAAAGGATTTTATCTTTTTTCTCATTCAGCGCCTGATAGAATTCGCGGGTCATCGGCGTCTCGATACCGACACGGGGAATATACTTCTTTGCCACTGCCATTGCGGTAATAACCTGATCTGCGGCACCGCTTGCGCCGAGATTGAACCGAAGCTCGTCAAGGCCAGATTCTCCCAGGGCGCGGAGGTTTTCCTCGTTTGCCTTTATACCGTTGGTATACATATGCTGGTGGACGCCGGCCTGATGAAAACGGCGGATGATTCCATAGTATTTTTCAATTTCCATGAAAGGTTCCAGATAAACATAAGCGATGCCGGTGGGCTTTTTCTGCAGGGACAGCAGCAGGGGGAGATCCTCTTCCCTGTACCGGCTTCCGCCGATTTCCCAGAGGTCTTCCCCGATGGGCTCAATATTGTCCAGCTGTCCGTAATCATAGCAGAATCTGCAGGCAAGGTTGCAGCGGTTGGTTTTCCGGACGGCGGAAAGCCCGGTGCCCAGAAGGCAGCTCCGGCAGCCGCCGGGAAAACGTACTTCCGGTCCGACAAACAGTGTGCATGCCGGAGTATCCGGAGACCAGGGAAATGCGTTTTCCGCTCCGGGCACCACTGCTTTCAGGCCGGGGATGGCCAGCAGGGCTTTTTTCCTGCGTGTTTCCACGGCTGTTTCAATCTGGCTGAACACAGATAAGGCGATCTCCCGCTGCCTGCAGCCGAGCGGTTCATCCGGCGGCAGTTCTGCAAAGAAACGGAACCAGGTCAGCGCGTCTTTTCTGGAAATTTTCATGGGTGTTTCATCCTTTCAGAATGTTACAGAATCATTGCGGTTTCATTGACAAAATGAGTACTTTCCGGTATCATAACCCTATTGCGGACAGAAACGGACAGGATCTGTTCCGGAGGGAGGACGAACAGGAATGAAACGACTGAAAGACAGCAGGAGGGTTTTGTTTGTACTGCTGCTGTGCGTGTGCCTGTATCTCTTTCCGCACGCGTCCGCATCTTCCGGAATCGAAAAGGATGAGGACGGCGGCGTATGGGATTACGACAAAGGCACTTATACGGATCCGCAGGGCCATGTGTATGAAATTACGCCGGACGGTGTCCAGGAAGACGATGGCGGTTCCGGGACAGTCCAGAATCCGGATGGCAGCATGACGGTCATCACGCCGGATACGGATCCCGTGAAACAGAATCCGGACGGCAGCATTGAAGTGGAATCAGGCACAATCTCCGCACCGCAGGCGGAAGTTACCCGCGCGCCGCTGGAAGGAGATGAGTGGCAGGCTGTACTGAACAGCGTGGCAGCCCGCAACGGTTCAGAAACACCTACAGTCTGGACCGATCCGGCAACCGGAGAGACTCATGCGGTTGAAGTGGTTTACATGGGTATCGGCCGTTCCATGATTACTCTGAACGGGCAGAATCAGCTTGTGGATACCGTAAACCTGAACTGGCAAACGGAGGCCCCGGAGGATAAAGTCCTGGCGGTGGTGGATGCTCCCAAAGCCGGCTATGCCTGGCTTCGCAGGGAACCCAGCAACAAGATCACGAATCCGAAACTGGAGCAGGTCCGCACGGATTCAGTCGTCCGGGTTATTGCCACGGGGAAAAACTGGACACTGGTGGATTACAACGGTATGCGTGCGTATATTCAGTCTTCTTCCCTGGAATTTTTCCGTAATGACCATACGGATTTTGAAGCGGGCCTGATTTCTGTCAAAGGAAAAACCAAGGGCAAGGACGCTGTTCATGTACGTTCGAGGGACAGAGGCTGCCGGGATCTGGGAGAATACAGGCTCGGGACGCCGATTACGGTTTTTGATATCGTTGACGAATGGGCGGAAGTAGACATCTGCGGCTGGCACTGCCGTGTCCTGACGAAGTATGTTACCCTTACACAGGATTCTGCTTTTGCGGAATAAGGGAGTTTAATTCAGGTTTTCAAAGAAATCATTCCGGTTCACGTCAGGCCCCACCAGGGAACGGTACAGCCCGAAGAGACTGTTATCCCAGGGTCCCCAGTCTTCCACGTGATAATCGGTTTTCTGCTGGGAAATATGGCACCGGAAACCGGCTTCAGCCACCTCAAAAGAAGTTTTACCGCCGAATTTTTCCAGCGGCTGCCGCCAGTCCATGTCAATCACATTTTCCTTCCACAGGTGGAGGTAGCATTTCGGCACATCCCAGGTTCCAAATTCTTTGACGGAACCGGGATATTTTTTTTCGTCTGCCGCCAGTGCAAGGCAGTGCATTACCGCATCCGCACAGACCCGATGGGCGCCATGTCCGTATTCTCCCTGAAGGTCATGGGTGAGCAGCACGTCCGGCTGATAGCGCCTGATCCAGCCGGTTACAGTTTCATATACGCGGTTCTTGCTCCAGTGCTTATACTGCTTTGACAGGGAGAAGGAAAAAGCGTCCTTGAAATTGCCGTAGGCGGGATAGTACCGGACTCCGCACGTCCACAGGCAGTCCAGAAGTTCCAGCCGGCGGTACGGCATGGAAGGCACCACCATGCAAACCTGACAGATTTTTCCCTGCTCACCGGCATAAGTCGGCAGCGTACCGCCAAACCAAAGCACTTCATCATCCTGATGGGCAACCAGCAGCATCAGATCGGCCTTGCCGGTGCAGGACTGCCATTGCTGCACTTCGGGAGGAAGATCACCTTCGCCGTAAATCCGAAGCTCCGCCATATAGAAATGCCGCTTTTCCCCGGGAGCGTTGGCTACCCGGAATCGGGTTGTCCCCTCCGGCAGCGGCAGGTATTCCGCAAGATAACAGCCTTCCGTATGTCCCGCGTCAGTCCAGTTCCCATCCGGATCCTGAATCTGCAGCCCCCATGCATGAGGATGCTCATACCACTGGACCATGACACCGGAGGCGGCCCGGCCTGCGGGAACAGTTACTTCCACATAGCATTTATCACCGTTGCTGGTTTTCCAGTAAGTTTTGTAATCCCGGTCCCTGCATTTGGCAAAGGATTTCCGTCCGGAACCGGCATTGAATTTACAGGAGGAAGTGATGTCCGCCGCGGTTTCGGCAAACACGGCAGTACACAGCAGGGCGATACCTGCCGCAATCAGTATGGCTGCCCATACACGGATTTTATTCGAAAACATCCATTTTCCTCCTGGTATATTTCTGTTTTACGGTATAATGACCGCCTCTGTTTTGCGGCGGTCATTTTCTGATCAGGTTTTTAAACACTTTTTTGACTTTTCCGGGCAGTTTCTGTTCTTTCTGCAGCGCTACGGCTGCGGCCAGGGCGCCGGCCCGGTAAACATTGTTTTCCGGGTCAAACCGGACGGCTTCCCGGAAAGACTGATGTGCACTGTTGAATTCCTCCAGCGCCATCAACACTTTTCCCTGCATGTAATACCATTCCGCATCGCGCTCTTCGCAACGGATCAGGCTGCGGAGAGCGCCTTCCGGATTGTTCCGGGCCATGGCACGCTGTGCCATCAGAACAGCCTCCGCGCTGGAAAGAACCGGCGTTACCGGGAAGGTTCCCCGGGGAGAAGCAAGCCGAAGCGCTTCTTCATAGGCAAGATTCAGTGCCACCATCCGGTTCTGGGCTGCTTCTTTTTCTGAAGGATCCCGGATCATGTCCGGATGACACTGCCGAGCCAGCGCCCGGTAAGCGCTCCGGATTTCGTCCGGAGTGGCCAGGCCTTTCAGACCCAGGACCTCAAAGGGATTGTTCATCTCGGCCACCTCTCAGGTCACTCTGCGGACTCGCGCCGGATCTCTGCTCCCAGGGAGCGGAGCTTATCTTCTATATGCTCATATCCCCGGTCAATATAACCGGGTTCATAGATTTCAGAGGTTCCCCGGGCCATCAGCGCGGCAACAATCAGCGCGGCACCGGCGCGCAGGTCAGAAGCGGTCATCGGCGCTCCGTACAGTTCCGGGACGCCTTCAATAATAGCGGTGCGGTCCATAACGCGCACGTGCGCGCCCATGCGGCGGATTTCATCGAGATGACGGAAGCGCTGCTCAAATATGGTTTCCGTTACCAGGCTTGTGCCCTTGGCGGTGGTCAGCAGTGCGCTCATAGGCTGCTGCAGGTCGGTGGGGAAGCCGGGGTAAACCTGTGTTTTAACATTAATGGCCCGCCTGGGTCCGACTACATGGACGCGGATTGCGTCATCGCCGTTTGTAACTTTTACACCCATTTCCAGGAGTTTGGCACTCAGCGCGTCCATATGGGTGGGGATGCAGCCGTCAATAATGACATCTCCGCCTGTGGCGGCAGCGGCAATCATCAGTGTACCGGTTTCGATCTGGTCGGGAATTACGCCGTAGGTGCTGCCGTGAAGATGCTGGACACCGCGGATCCGGATGATGTCGGTGCCGGCGCCTTTGATTTTGGCACCCATGCTGTTCAGGAAGTTGGCCAGGTCAACGATATGGGGTTCTTTTGCCGCGTTATAGATAAACGTCTGTCCCTTTGCCTTGACTGCGGCGAGCATGACGTTTACCGTAGCCCCGACGGTAACCATATCAAAGAAGACATCGCCGCCGGTCAGCGGCCCCTCAGCAGTCAGGAGACCGCCGATTTCTTCCGCTTCCGCGCCAATGGAGCGAAAACCTTTCAGATGCTGGTCAACCGGCCGCGATCCAATTTCGCATCCGCCGGGAGTGGGAACTTTCGCTTTTCCGTTGCGGCCCAGCAAGGCACCCAGCAGGTAATAACTGGCCCGAAGACGCTGGGCGTTCCGGTAGGAGATTTCCGTACCGTCGGCAGGACGCGGATCCACACGCATGCATTTACCGGGTTCGTAGTCCACTTTTGCTCCCAACTCAATCAGGATATCAGCCAGGGCGTGGACGTCTTCAATATCGGGAAGGTTTTCGATCGTGCAGGGCTCATCACAAAGAAGCGTAGCGGGAATTACGGCCACCGCGGTGTTTTTGCCGCCGCTGACCTTGACTTCTCCTTCCAGCGCGTGTCCGCCGGTGATCAGCATCCGCTCTTTGCCCATCCGGTCTCACTCCTTGTTTTTCGATTCTACTATTATACTCTTTTCAAAGGGTCATGACAAGATGAGCGGTATCGGGCCGTCGGGCATGCCCAGGGTAAATCCGGGGATTACGGCCTTCGTATGGTATGTAATTCCGGAAAAAGAAAAACACCGGCGAAATACAGCCGGGGGACTTGCCTTTTTTCACAAGATGGAGTAGACTCTCTTTCAGAAGCATGCCAGATATGGTGAATCACGATTCGAAAGAGGGATTGTTTCATGCGGGAAAATGAGCCTCAGAATAAGGCG
>JAEEGL011726490.1_pt1 | contig 12898 bp, 10 predicted proteins | sample 9134231 | NCBI WGS metagenome assembly JAEEGL01 (sample SAMN16246548, study PRJNA631951) | gut metagenome | biome: gut microbiome; feature: rumen; material: fiber-attached | host: Bos | place: Iran: Karaj | collected 2018-10
AAATCAAGAAGGAGGATAACCCTTCGGAAAAGGAGGACAAGTAGAAGTGGGCGACACTTCTGAAATGTCTTTCTGGGACCATCTGGACGTGCTGAGGGGCGTTTTGCTGCGCTCGGCCGCGGCGATTGTGGTCCTCACCGCAATCTTCCTCTGCTTCAAGGACGCCTTGTTTTCGGCCGTGCTATGGCCTGCTTCGGAGGATTTCGTCCTCTACAGGCTTCTGGGAGTGCGGTTCAGCATGGACCTGATAAATATTGAGGTATCTGCCCAGTTCTTCGCCCATCTCAGGATGGCGGCCCTTTCCGGGGTTGTGCTGGCTTTCCCTTATATCATATTCGAGCTATGGAAGTTTATCGCCCCCGCTCTCTATGAAAAAGAGAAAAAAGCGGTCGGAACGGCCTTTGCGATGTCCTCAGGCCTGTTTTATCTGGGTGTCGCGGTAGGATATTTCGTGGTGCTGCCGGTATGCCTGATGTTCTTCATGAACTATACAGTCAGTCCCGACATAGTCAACACTATTACCTTGGGCTCTTATATCTCGATTTTCACGTCGATGGTCTTCCTGATCGGAATAGTCTTCGAGTTCCCGGCCGTAGCCATGGTCCTTTCGAAACTTGGGGTAATCGACAGGGGGGTGCTCAGGAAATACAGACGTCATGCCTTCATCGCGATACTCGTGCTGTCGGCGCTCATAACTCCGTCGGACCCGTTCTCCATGGTGGTGCTCGCAATCCCTATGTATGGTCTGTATGAGTTTAGTATAATCCTTTGTAAAAGAGAAAGTAACGAGTAATGATTTCAATAAGTGATTTAACTGTTTCCTTTGGTGGGTACAACTTGCTGGACGGGGTAAGCTTCCATATCAGCGAGAGTGATAAGATTGGGCTTGTGGGCAAGAATGGAGCAGGCAAATCTACTATCATGAAACTTATCTGCGGGCTTCAGAGTCCTACGTCGGGACGTATAGACAAGCCTTCGCATCTTAATATCGGATATCTGCCCCAGATTATGGAGCATCATCGCGGAAAGACTGTGATGGAGGAGACCATGACCGCTTTCCAGTCGGTAAAGGATCTCGAGAAGGAACTGGAGGAAATCAATCTTCAGCTTGCTGAGAGGACTGATTATCAGTCTGATGAGTATGCGGAACTGATTACCAGGCTTGGTGAGATCAATGATGTGCTTGCCTTGGATAATTCCGAGCCTCCTGCTGTCCAGGCAGAGAAAGTGCTCCTCGGTCTCGGCTTCAAGGATGAGGATTTCGGACGGAATACGGAGACATTCAGCCAAGGCTGGAATATGCGTATCGAGCTTGCGAAGATTCTTCTCGGCAGGCCGGACGTCCTGTTGCTGGACGAGCCTACCAACCACCTTGACATAGAGTCTATCGAATGGCTTGAGTCGTATCTGAAGGCATACAGAGGCTCCCTGATGCTTGTTTCGCATGACAGGCGCTTCCTGGATAATGTTACAAACAGGACTGTCGAGATAATGCTCGGCAAGATTCATGATTATAAGGTCCCTTATAGTAAATATCTGGAACTCAGGGCGGAAAGGATGGCTCAGCAGAATGCTGCGTATGAGAATCAGCAGAGGATGATAGAGAAGACGGAGGATTTCATAGCGCGTTTCCGCTATAAGCCTACCAAGTCCAATCAGGTGCAGTCCCGTATAAAGGCGCTCGAGAAACTGGAACGCATCGAAGTCGATGAGACTGACAATGCGACTCTTACGGTCAAGTTCCCGCCTGCGCCCCGTTCGGGCGATGTCGCTTTCAAGGCTGTTGACCTGACTGTCGGATATCCGCAGAAGGTAGTATTCAGGGATGCTGATATCGAAATCCGGAGAGGGGAGAAGGTCGCTCTTATCGGACGTAACGGCGAGGGAAAGACGACCCTCATGAGGGTGATAATGGGCCAGCTGGAACCGGTTTCTGGAGAGGCCAAGGTAGGTCATAACGTCCATATCGGCTATTTCGCCCAGAATCAGGAGGATATACTGGACAAGAATGAGACTGTCTTCGATACTCTTGACCGTATCGCGGTCGGGGATATCAGGACAAAGATCAGGGATCTTCTTGCGCAGTTCCTGTTCCGCGGGGAGGATATCGACAAGAAGGTCGGAGTCCTTAGCGGTGGCGAGAGGGCGCGTCTTGGAATGGCCAAGCTTATGCTGGAGCCATATAACCTGCTGGCCCTGGATGAGCCTACGAACCATATGGACATCAAGTCCAAGGATATACTGAAGCAGGCCCTGAAGGCTTACGACGGCACTCTGGTCGTCGTTTCGCACGACAGGGATTTCCTCGAGGGACTAGTCGACAAGATGTATGAGTTCCGTGACGGCCATGTGAAAGAGCATCTCGGATCGATTTCTGACTTCCTTGAGAGCCGCAGAATCGAGAATCTCCAGGAGTTGGAGCGCCGTTTCAAGCCGGCCGCCCAGCCTGTCGCTTCCGCCGCTCCGGAGAAGACCGAGTCTAAGAAGGATTTCGAGGCCAGGAAGTTCGTGTCGAAGGAGGAGAAGAAACTTCGTAACAGGGTGGATTTCCTGGAGAAGGAGATTTCGTCGATAGAAAAGAAGATGAAGGACCTTGAGGCAACTCTTGCCAATCCTTCGGAAAATGATGATATAATGGAACTTACGAGGTCTTACTTAGAGTATAAGAGAGACCTTGATGCGAAGACTGACGAGTGGGGCGAATTACTTGAAAAACTCGGTTGACATGAGCAAGTCTGTACCTTTTATTCTTGATTCTCACTGCGATACTCCGTCGCAGATAGTCCGTCTCAGGGATCTTTCTGTCGACAATAAGTATGGACATGTCGATTTCCCGAAGCTGGTGCGGGGCGGCGTAGACGCATCTTTCTTTGCGTTGTACACTCCTGCTTCCTTATCTCCGGACGAGGCTACGACAGCGGCCCTCAGGATGGCTGCCGGCGTCTTTGATTCCGTCGAGGAGAGCCGGGAGAGTGCTGCAATGGCTTTTTCTGCCGACGATATTGTCCGGAATCATGAAAAAGGTCTGGTTTCCGTGCTCCTGGGCATGGAGAACGGGGCTCCGGTCCAGAAGTCGCTTTCGTTGCTCCGGATGTTCTACCGTCTTGGCGTACGTTATATGACCCTGACTCATAATGGGGATAATGAAATAGCTGACAGTGCCGCAGAAGGCCGCCGCTGGCATGGTCTCAGTCCGTTCGGACGCGAGGTCGTCCGGGAGATGAATGATCTCGGCATGATCATCGACGTGGCTCATGCCTCGGATGAGACTTTCTTTGACTGTATCAAGTATTCGAGGGCTCCGATTGTTTCGACTCATTCGTGTTGCAGGGCTTTGTGTGGGCATCGTAGGAATATGTCTGACGAGATGCTCCGGGCTCTTGCCGCAAATGGGGGAGTAATCCAGATCAATTTCTATCCTTGTTTCTTGTCTGACGGTTTTACCAAGGTTCTTGAAGAGTCAGGCTTGGAAAATGAAGGGGATGCCATAGAGGCAGCCTTCATTTCGGATCCGTCGGATCCGGAGAAGGTCAGGGCCTGGCACGGGATTCTTGACCGGCTGCAGGCTCTCGACCGTCCGTCGTATGAATTGGTCGTCGACCATATCGACCATGCGGTCGAGGTTGCGGGGATCGACCATGTCGGTATCGGGTCGGATTTCGATGGTATTTGTGTTACTCCGGAGGGACTTGAGGATGTTTCAAAGATTGGGGTTGTATTTGAGGAGATGCGTCGGAGGGGGTATTCGGAGGAAGATGTCGCAAAGGTCGCCGGGGGCAATTTCATGCGTGTCCTCAGGGCTGTCGAGTCCCTCAAAAGTCTCTAAAATCCCCTGATTTAGCTCATTTTACGCCTTTAACATTTTTGTTATACACTGAAACAAATCTGTTTCTTCCGCTTTTAATCAGTGACTTACATTATAAGTAACCCTTTTTATCGGGAAACTCGTCTTCTAGTTATAAAGAATCAGGTTTTCAGGAAAAATAAAGCGTCCGGGGTCTGTTTGTGACCTCGGACGTTATGTTGAAGGGTATCTTTCTGACTATCGCTGGAGGTGCTGAAGCAGGAAGTAGAGGGCGGAGGCGGCAAAGCGTTCGATGTTGCGTTTGCGGTCGTTGTGGTATTGGAACATCTTTGTGTAAATGCCGTCAGGAGTTGCGACTCCGACCCAGACCGTGCCTTCAGGGTAACGTTCGTCTCCACCACCAGGACCTGCGAAGCCTGTTGTAGCTACAGAGTAGTCGCTGCCGGTAAGGCGGCGGACTCCGTCTGCCATGGCTGCGGCAACTTCGCTGCTTACTACACCGTGCTCGAGAATCAACAGCGGGGTGACTCCGAGTACATTCTCCTTGACTGGAATGGCGTATGACGTTACAGATCCGAGATAGTATGATGACGAGCCCGGAACGGTGGTGATAAGATGCGATATTTCACCTCCGGTGCATGATTCGGCAGCGCTGAGGGTCTTGCCGGTCTTCTTGAGAATCCTGCCGATCGCATTCTCGAGGGTATCATCGCACTCGGAATAGATAAGATCGCCCAGAATGGCCTTTAGTTTGGCGATTTCGGCATCAATTCGCTTCTGCTCGTCCTCGCGGTCACCGCCGTAGATCGAGAGCCTCAGACGAACTCCTGTAAGCGGATTCGGAAGGTATGCAAGATGCATGTCCTCCGGAAGGGCGTCTTCCCAGGCCTCTATCTTCTTTGAGAGGGCGGATTCGGCCATCCCGTAGGTCATTACGGTCTTGTGGCAGATCGATGTGATATCATTGTGGGTGCGGATATCGTCTATGACATCCGGAAGGGCGTTGGTGGTCTCGAACGGGACTCCTGGCATGGAATATAGGGTGGCCGCATGGCCGAATCTTTCCGCAGGGAAGCGGAAGACCATGATCGGAGCCGTGCCCCACTTGTTCAGGATAACCTCGCATGTATCCGGGACCATGGCCTGTTGTCTGTTGATATCCAGGACATCCAGACCGCGAGCGTGAAGGATCTCATGGATCTTGGCCAACTGGGCCTCATGCTCGACGTAGCGGGTGCTGCCGGAAAGCTCTGCAAGGGCTGCTTTGGTGATATCGTCCTTTGTCGGCCCGAGTCCTCCGGTAGTGATGACTATCTCATTGTCGGTCAGTTCTTTGGAAAGGGTGGAAATAATCTCGTCATGGTTGTCTCCGATAGAGATCATGCGGTTTACCTTGATTCCGAGATTTCCGAGCTCGCGAGAGATCTCGGAAGAGTTGGTATCGACGATCTGACCGATCAGGATCTCGTCGCCGATAGTGCATATTGATGCTGTTGTCATAGACTGCGTTTAAGATATTTCAGTATTCTGCGGACAAATGCGGGGCCTTCGTAAATGAATCCGGTATAGACCTCTACGAGCGAAGCACCGGCTTCAAGCATCTCTGCCGCTCTCTTAGGGGTGTTGATTCCGCCGACGCCTATGATCGGAAGACGTCCGTTTGTCTTTTCATGGATATATTTAACCAGATTGAGGTTCTTCTCAAATAAAGGAGCGCCGGAGAGGCCGCCATTGCCGATAGCGGCTACCTTGGATGCAGGCGTAGAAAGGCCTTCACGCTGTTTTGACGTGTTTCCTGCGACAATTCCGTCGATTCCGGAGCGCTGGGCATATTCCAGTATTTCGTCGAGCTGGACATTTGCGAGGTCAGGGGAGACTTTAAGCAGGACCGGTTTGCGGATCTCCATATTGACTCTTCTGTCGAGTACTACGTCCATGATCTCTGACAGATAGGATACGTCCTGGAGATTAGCGAGTCCTTCGACGTTAGGACATGATATATTGAATACGAACATGTCCACAAAGTCGTAGAGCATGGAGAAAGCGTAGTTGTAATCTTTCGCGATCTGCTCTCCTTCGGAACGGCTGTTCTTGGCTATATTGGCTACTACGATAACGTCCGGACGGTTTTTCTTCAGATTATTGATTGCCGCATGGACTCCCTTGTTGTTGATTCCCATGCGATTGATTATAGCTCCGTCCTTAGGGAGTCTGAATATCCTTGGCTTCGGGTTGCCAGGCTGCGGCTCCGGAGTCAGGGAACCGACCTCCACAAAACCGAAACCGAAATCGGACAGGGAATTATAGACTTCAGCATTCTTGTCCAGACCTCCGGCAAGACCGACAGGGTTCGGAAACTTGATTCCGAAGACTTCCTTTTCCAGCTCCGGGGTCCTTCTTTTGAAGAAGAGGCGAAGCAGAGCGCGTAGGATTCTGGATTTTCCGGCTACTTTCAGGGATGAAAGAGTAAGATTATGGGCGAATTCCGGACTGAATCTGAAGAGAATAGGGCGTATTATCCGTTTGTACATGTCAATTCTATTATATACAAGTACAAAAATACGAAATTTTACGCAGTAACCCTAAGAAAGCTCTGCAAATGTATTGTCGTCGTAGAAAACCACGATTCTTGAGATTTTTCTGACTGAGGATGCGGCCTGTACGTTATCCTTCGGAGAATCCGGAATTTCAGTCTCTTTTTCCGGGACAGGGGCGGATTCTTCATTCTGAGGGGCTGAATCTGGGGTTTCTACCACATCTGAGAATAACGTATTCTCCTCAGGATCAGCGATTATCGCAGGGGATTGGACGGCTGTGGCAGGTTCTTTATACATTTTCCCTTTTCCGAAAAAAAGCCAGTCCATGTTCAGCCTGGGGTAGTGGAGCATCAGACTTGATATGAAATCATATCCCGGTTTGTTCCTTCCGGCGAGAATATGGGATATGCTTGCGCGTGCGACTCCGAGAGTCTCGGCGAACTGTGCCTGCGAGATGTTTTCAGCGGCGAGAAATTGTTCAAGTCTTGCGTTCATTATTCTGACATGTCTTTTTACAAATGTAGCATATATTTTTGAGAAAAAGAAGACCGTTACAAAAATAAAAAGGGGAGTATGAAAATGGATTCTGCCGCTATCTAAGCTAATTATTACTTTAATAAACACGCAATAAATAACTGATATATAATGTAAAATGCAGTAGAATCGTGTTTTTATTTAAAGTAATGCTTTATCTAAGGCCATAATTTACAGCATTTGCATAAATCAACGATTTAGATAAACTTATATAAACATACTGATTATTAGTGAGTTATGAAATATGCGACTTAATTATAATTTTTGCTTATTATACATTTGTTTACAATGTAAATTAATATTTGTAAACAGTTGAATCGGGCTCGAAATTTTAATTTTGTGAACTGGTTTTTAGAAATGTAACTGTTGAAAACGTGTTGACAAAGTGTGAAGAACTGAGTATCTTTGCAGCGCTATTTTATCAGAAAAAATGATACCTGAAATTCATATAGAAGATTATAACTACCCTCTTACCGACGAGAGAATCGCCAAATATCCTCTTGCGGAGCGTGATTCGTCCAAATTATTGCGCTACAGAGAGGGAAAAGTCGACCATTTTGTCTTCAGAGACCTGCCGGATCTGCTCCCTGACAATGCCATTATGGTCTTTAATGATACCAAAGTTGTTCCCGCAAGACTTCATTTCGAGAGAGAGACCGGCGCACATATAGAATTATTCTGCCTTGAGCCTATAGCTCCTAATGAATACAATCTTGCTTTCGCCGCTTCGGAAAAATGCAGCTGGAAATGCGTGATAGGAAATGCGAAGAGATGGAAAAATGATGTCCTGAGGCTCTGTAACCCTGAAAATTCAAAAGAAGTCGCTGAAATCGGACTCGAGGCAAGGCTAATAGAAAGGGATGGACAGACCGGTACGGTCGAGTTCAGCTGGAAGAATGGGGCTCCGTTCTCGGCTGTTCTGGACATATGCGGAGCGATTCCTATTCCTCCCTATCTAAACAGGGATACCGAAGATATCGATTATGAGCGTTACCAGACGCTTTATGCCAGGATCCGGGGCTCCGTGGCCGCTCCTACAGCCGGCCTTCATTTTACGGACAATGTCCTCAGGCGTATCTCAGACAAAGGAATTGACCGGGAAACTGTCTGCCTTCATGTCGGCGCAGGGACATTCCTGCCGGTAAAGAGCTCGAATGTCTCTGAACATGTAATGCACAGAGAACCTTTTGTGGTCTCTAAAGACTTTCTGAAGCGTATTCTTAGCGGAATCAAGGTCGTTGCCGTTGGTACGACATCCGTGAGGACTCTGGAGTCTTTATATTATGTAGGTGTAAGTATTATCGAGAAGGGCGAACCGGAGGATGTCGCCCAGTGGGCTCCGTATGAGAGGCCCTACAACTACTCTACAGAGGAGGCCATAAAGGCTATAATCGATTATCTTGACAAGAAAGGACTGGAAGAATTGAAGGCCGGTACGAGAATCATCATTGTCCCAGGCTTCAAATTCCGCCTCGTAGATATCCTGGTGACCAATTTCCATCAGCCGGAAAGTACCCTGATACTGCTTGTTTCGGCCTTTGTAGGCGGTGACTGGAGGACGATTTACGATTATGCGCTGGCTAATGGATTCCGTTTCCTGAGCTATGGAGACAGCTCTCTGCTTTTCAGAGTAGATAAATAGATTTGATATATACTGCGATTTTGTGTAAATTTGCAGCCTAAAAAATCAGTTATGAGCGAAGAAATGAATGAGTTTGACAGTATAAGTCCGTATACAGACGAGGAGGCTGTGAAAGCCTTGAGTTTCGTTGCTGACCATCCCGCAGCTGCTTCAATCTCAAAAATGATATTCCCGGATATGCCGGAGACCTTTCTCCGGGATACTCTCAAGAGTGTTAAAAGCATTGATGAGTTCCAGACTTCCGTGATGTACAAGGCTGTCGAGTGGGTTCTCGACAACACAGCCCATAATTTCTCGTACGACGGAATCGAATTTCTCAAGAATATGGACGGCAAGAAATTTCTCTTCCTGTCCAACCATAGAGACATAATCCTCGACCCGGCTATCACCCAGGTCGTACTCCATAGAAACGGCATTCCTCAGACCCAGATCGCCGTAGGCGACAATCTCCTCCGCGACAAATACGTCGAGGCTCTTATCCGTTCCAACAGGATGATCAAGGTAATCAGGGGCATCAATGCCAGGACTCTTTACCTTTCCTCCCAGCTGCTTTCCAAATATATTAGGACCTGCATCACTGGCGGAAAGAGTTCGATATGGCTTGCCCAGAGGGAAGGACGTGCCAAGGACGGCATCGACACTACCGAGCAGGGCCTTCTCAAGATGCTCGACATGAGCGGAATGAGGGATTTCGTGACCAATTTCATGGAGCTGAACATCGTTCCTCTCAGCATTTCTTATGAGTTCGAGCCTTGCGACGTAATGAAAGCAAGGGAGATTCTCATCTCCAGGACCGAGAAATATGTCAAGACTGACAATGAGGACCTTATTAGCATCGTTACCGGTATTAAGCAGCCGAAGGGAAATATCCATCTCAATATCGGCAAACCGCTTACCGAGGAAGAGATCGAGGCCGCTTCAATCTGTAACAAGAACGACCGCTACCAGGCTATCCGCCATGCTGTCGACCTACGCGTCATCGAAGGTTACAAACTCTGGCGTACCAATTACATAGCCTACGATCTTGTCAACAAATGCTTCAAGTACACCGAATATTATTCCAGGGAGGATGTTGAAGAGTTTACAGCATACCTCGAGCATCAGCTCGACAAAGTAGAGCCTACTCTCAACAGGAACGACCTGAGAGATATCTTCCTTAAGATCTACGCCAATCCGGTGCACTCAAAAGAGGCGCTTACTCAGGAAAAGGCGGCTGAAAGGTCTTATCAGCTTTAATTCTTTGAAAGATGTACGTCTATCTGCGGGAATGGGAATTCGATTCCTTTTCCCGGGAGCGTCGTATATATGGCCTCGTTGATCTTGTGATAGACGGTCCAGTAGTCTGCCGACTTTACCCAGGCCTTGAGGGAAAACTCGACTGAACTGTCCTTCAGGGCGCTGAGGACGACTGAAGGGTCGCCGGCACCCTTGGCCTTGGAATCCACGATCAGCGGCTCATTGGCAACGATTTCCATGAGTACTTCACGGACTTTTGCGGCGTCGGAGCCGTAGGCGACATCGACATTCCAGGTCAGGCGATGATATGGTCTCGCAAAGAAATTGTCGATATTGCCGTTGGAAAGAATTCCATTCGGGATAATGATTGTCTCGTTGCTGGCAGTCCGGATCTTGGTGCTGACTATGTTCACTTCGCTGACGTAGCCTTCGTAGCCCTGCGCCTTAATGAAATCGCCTGCCTTGAAAGGTTTGAATACCAGAATCATGATGCCGCCGGCGAAGTTCTGGACAGTACCGCTGAGGGCCATGCCTATTGCCATACCTCCTGCTGCCAGCAGCGCCGCGAGGGAAGTCGTGTTGATGCCGAGAGTGCCGATGGCGACTATTATGACTATCGCAGTAAGAAGGATGCTGACGAAGCTGGTCGTGAAAGTAACCAGCGTCTTTTCAGTACCTTTCTTCTCGAACATCTTGGTCAGCAGAGACTTGACTTTGCGGATAAGCCATATGCCGATGATATATATGAGAAGTGCTGCTAATACCTTGAGGCCGAAAGATATGGCGTCCTGCCCCAGGCCGCGCAGAAACTCATTAGGGTTCTCGGCGAGGTTCTGGACCGCACCGCGGATATTGGTCTTCAGCGAGTCGGCGACTGCGGCCGTACTGTCTGCTCCGGCAAGGACCGGAATCTGTAAAGGAAATAGAATCATATCAGAAAAGTCTGTCAATTGCCATTATTATTTCTTCTTCATTAAGCTCCGGACTCAGCACAAGATCCGGCTCTTTATGCACGAATCCTTTCTTTGTCGCATTCAGCATGCCGCCTCCGGTTATGTTGAGCATTATTGTCTCGTCTTTGGTGACCTTGCCTTCTTCAACCGCCTTGCTCAGTCCGGCGACGGCAGCCGCGGCTGCCGGAAATATATCGACTCCTTCGAGATTGAAGAACTGAAGCATCCAGTAGACTATCTCTTCATTGGTGACTTTGAACATATCTCCGCCCGATGCTTTGAGGGTATCATATAGTCCTCCGGCAATGCTGTACGGCGGTTTTCTGTTGGAAAGCACCTTTGCCAGTATGACTTCGGCGTTCCTTCTGGAAGTCTCTGCGGTCAGCGGCAGCAACTCTCTCGAACCGGCTTTCCAGGAATCGTACATTATAGTATAGGGGCTGTTCTGGCAGGCGAAAACTTTCATGTTGTTCTTGCCGAAACGGCCGTCCTGCTCAAGCCTGTTTGCATTCTCGAATACGGCGATAGCTCCTGTCCCGCTTCCCACAGCCTGGAAATATGCATCCGGGATCCGTCCGATCTTCTCGACCGCCGAAAGAATGGTAGTGCCCATCCCGTCGCGCCTGGCTATGTTCTTTGCGCCACCTTCGGCGAGATATCGCGGGTTGCGGCAGAGTTTGTCGCCGAGAGTGATTGCATCGAAATAATCAGTTCCAGCCGGAGTGGCCACTATCTTGACACACGATCTGAGCGGTTTGAGGAACCACAGGTCATGGACATTGTCCTGAGGTATGCAGATGACAACCGGAATTCCGTTGTCGGAGCAGACCTGGGCGAAGGCCCTGGCGGTATTGCCTGCCGACTGTACGACAAGTATCTGTTTCGACTTTTTAGGCAGTCTGGCGCAGACAGAAAAAGCTTCCGTCTCCTTGAAGGAACAAGTCTTCATCTTAGCTCCTTTCTTCGGCCAGTAGCCGGAGAAGGTGATGTAGAGATTCTTCAGGCCCAGCTTCGCTGCAAGCCCTTTGCTTTTATATGTGACAGGAGCAGAAGAGTGCTTCAGAGTCCTCTGGATGGGCATCCAGCAGGCGTATCTGTATAGTCCGTCCAGCGAACTGTCGGGTGTGAAGAACCTGTTGCCGTATATTGCACGGACAAGGGATGGCGACGGAGCCTCCGGATCGGCCAGGACCCATCCGGTATCCTCCGACACTTTTCCGGTCCCGACTGTCAGAAGGGTGTATTCGGTTGGTTTGAATGACATAGTTTAAAGTTTTATTATCAGCCAGGTCATATATGCTGCCCAGCAGACCAGCATTATCGCTCCGTCCATACGGTCGAGTCTTCTTTTCTTTCGTCCTGTCCATATAGACGTCAGGATCAGTACGCCCGACAGTACGAGGGCGCCGACGTCCACGAAATTGATTGACGCGAACGAGAGAGGTCTCACTACAGCGGCGGATCCGAGTATCAGCAGTATATTGAAGACATTGGAGCCAAGTATGTTTCCGAGGGCAAGCTGGCCTTTCTTGTGGATGGCGGCGACGACGCAGGTGGCGAGTTCCGGCAGGGAAGTGCCGCCTGCCAGTATCGTAATCGCGATGAATTTGTCGCTGACTCCGGCCATGCGGGCGATGGCTGTCGCCGAATTCACGAACAGACGCCCTCCTACGACGAGGCCTGCAAGACCGCCTAGGACCATGACGACGGACAGCCAGGTCTTCCGGGCTGCGGTTTCATGATTCCCGCTCTCGAATGCTTCGATCTGACTGTCGTTCTTGAAGGAGAACCAGATATAGATTGCGAAAAGTATGAGCAATATTGCGCCTTCTGCTCTTCCGAGGCCGTTGTCTCCGATGCCGAAGATCGCTCCGGACATTCCGAGGAGAAGCAGGATTATGGCGACGGCAAGATTGATCGGGATGTCGCGTTTGACGATGCTCCGGGACATGCCCATAGGCATTATTACGGCAGTAGTGCCGAGTATCATAAGGGAGTTGAAGATGTTGGAGCCGATCACGTTTCCGACTGCGACGTCTGCGTTGCCGCCGATAGCTCCGATCATGCTGACTACGAATTCAGGGGCGGAGGTGCCCATGCCGACAATTGTGAGGCCGATCACGAATTCGCTCAGGCCTGCTTTTCTGGCAATGGAGGAGGCTCCGTTCACGAGGATTTCGGCCCCGAAGAG
>JAEEGL012007267.1_pt1 | contig 12898 bp, 10 predicted proteins | sample 9134231 | NCBI WGS metagenome assembly JAEEGL01 (sample SAMN16246548, study PRJNA631951) | gut metagenome | biome: gut microbiome; feature: rumen; material: fiber-attached | host: Bos | place: Iran: Karaj | collected 2018-10
ACTGCTGCTGTTGGAAACGCCAAAGTTAACTGAAGCATTGTAGGTAAGACGTGTCTTATCTGCCTCAAGGCCCAACAGGTTATATGTCAGACTGAAATCAGGATTGACATTCAGGCTGATGCTGTAGTTTTCCCTGAGTTCGGCCTCCTGCAGAGGATTGCTCTGGGTTGGCAGCTCGTTAGATGTTGTACTGGGCATCAGGTAGTACTCACCAGTTGACTCACCGGTATACCTGTCCTGATAATAGATAGCCAGGTTAGGCATCATCTGCAGAGCTGAGTTCACAGCGGTGTTACCGCTCCTGCGGTTATTTGAGTATGACAATGAGAAGTTGGTTGATACCCTGATACGCTCTGAAATATAGTAGTCAAAGTTTACGCGGGTTGTGAAACGGTTCATCTTCTGACCTATCACAGAACCTGTCTCATCGTCGAAACCGGCCGATATACGGAAGCTGGCCTTGTCACCACCACCGGATACTGATACGTTGTGTGACTGTGACACACCTACCTTCTTTACTGCAGATACCCAGTCGGTATTGTCATTCCACATCTGTGCATCCGGGAAATCGTCCATTACGTAGTTGATCTCAGGAATATTGGTTGCACTGCCTCTGTCATCATCAAGATGCGGATTGAAGAGTGCCTCCTTTACGAACATGGTGTACTGGTCACCGGTCAGATACTTGTATCCTTCGGGCTGGAAGTTCAGGTTAAGTCTGTATGAGTAGTTGACACGGGTCTTACCACGCTGACCGCGCTTGGTCTTGATCTCCATAACGCCGTTGGCACCACGGATACCCCAAAGGGCTGTTGCTGCAGCATCCTTAAGGAATGATATTGTGGCGATATCCGAAGGGTTGATACTCAGCAGCTCAGCCAGACGGTCCTGATCGGCCTGCTCCTGCATACTCTGATTCAGGTACTGGTCCAATCCGTCAGCAAACTGGTTGGCGGTATTCTGGTCAATTGTCAGGATCTGACCGTCAATTACGATAAGCGGGTTACCATCACCTGTAAGTGTTGACTGACCACGCAGACGCATAGTTGAACGTGCGCCAAGGTCACCTGAGTCAAATACGATATCAAGGCTGGCTACCTGTCCGGCCAGGGCCTCATCGACTGTGGTAATACCCAGAGCCTCAAAGTCCTCCATGTTGATAGTCTGGATTACACGTGAATCCTCTTTTACAGGAATCTTAAGACCATCAGCCTCTGTCAAACGCTCTGCTACGATATCTACTGGAGGAAGGTCACCCTGCTCCTTCATCGTGATCTCAAAATAGAGCTTGTCAATAGGAATGACTACAGGGTCATAACCCACATAGGATATAGACAACTTATCCTTGGGATTCACCAGACGGAAAGAGAAGTTACCCTCCATATCGGTAATGGCATGTGCCACGATACGGTCAGCTTCATCTCTCTCAGTTACGTTAACCATCATCATCGGGCCTTCAGCATCAGCAATGACACCACTGATGACGTCGCCGGCCTTCTGTGCCTTAAGCAAACCGGGCAGAAAGACCAAATTCATGGCCAGAGCCCATTTCAATAATCCGTTATAATATTTCATTGTCATTATGTTTGCTGATTAGAAATTAAAGTCTCCACTGCACAACGGAGCGTCGATCAGATGAACAACAGCATTGGATGCTGCCTCAATGAAGAAGTCGGAAGCATATGTATCATCTTTCAATTCGTGACTTGAATCGAGCGGTCTGATTTCATACTCACGGCACATTATGTTGTAATAGGGTTTACCTGAAGGAGTAGGAGTATCGGTAACAACCCTTCTTACATTACCCTTCTGGTCTGTAAGTTCGATTGTCGATCCACCCTTTACCCACAGCTTTACAAACTGGCTGCCTTTAAGGTAAGCTGTCTCATACTTGGCCTTCTGAACCGGAACACCGGTCTCTTCATCTACACCGGCATTGAAGCTTGAGCCTACATATACCGAGTTGTCCTGTATATGATACTTGACGAAGTTGACCAGCTGGTTTCTCTTCATATCCGAGAATGCCTTTGTAGGTGAATCGGCTGTCTTCTTTGCTTTAAGAGAAGCCAATATAACTTCCTTGTCTGTAATACCATAATACTTCTCTGAAATCTTCAGGATTGAATCCGCCAGGTCATTGAATACGAGACTGTCCTTATTGGGGTTACCTCTGTAAATCCTGTTAAGCTGAGTCTGGTAGTTCTTGAACTTGGTATCGATATCATTGAGTTCCGAAGAGAATATAAGTTTCTTGCTGTCAATCAGATCCTGAACCGCATTATTCTTGGGGATGTATACAGTATAATGATATGCACTGAATGTGGATACGGCTCTCTGGGAAGCAACCTCATGGCGGTTGACCTTGCTTGAGAATATCTGTGCCTCATTCATTAACCTGAAGAATGCCGCAAACTCAGGATATGTGACTGTATCTGATACAACATCATATACAGAGAGTCTTGACGGAAGCAGAGGACGGTTGATGATGTAGGTTCTACCATTACCGTCGGATTTTGATGTCTTCTTATTAAGGTCAACGCGTTCTATGATAGTTACAGGTCTCTGGACCTCATCGGGCTGACCCTCATTTTCAAGCTGCCATCCACCGGCAACCTCCATATCTGTGATGTCGCCGAATGTTGCGGAATTCTTGAACCTGATGGTTCCGCCTCCCTTGGTCTTGAAATATGAGTATTTCTTTCCGCCGATTGTAACCTGAGGAACCGAATCAGCCTCAACTTCACCTATTACAATATGGTAGTCCATAAGGTCAAGCAGACGGTTGCGGATATACTTGGTTGCGTTATCTTCGGTCGAAGAACCGTCATTGGCCCTCAAGGTCTCGCCTGTGGGAGTGAACTGACCTGTCGTATCGTTAAAGTTGTAGACATCGGCTATTACAGTCTCCTTCCCGCCGTATTTGCCATAGCTGAATGCCAAAGCCTTGATAGAGCCTAAAGGATCTGTTGTCTTGTACTTCTTGAGGTAGAATGATGCAGGATCAATCCACACCAGCTTGCCTTCGAATGTACCTACAGTATCAATTACAGGAACAAAGAAACTGTACTCGGCAACCGTTGAATTCAGATATGCCTTGTATGCCAGTTTCACATCCTTTACTGCCCAGTTGATAACCTTGAGCTTCTCGTTGACAAGTACAGGATATGATACAGACTTGTAAGCGGTAGGAGTATATACCTTATTAGTAAAATATATGGCACCGTTGCAGCACATTGCTACATCTGAGATTGTACGCTCTGCCTGGTCGCGTGTAGTCTTGTTGCCGAAGAACGGATCCTGAGCGTCATCAAGTACTGTTCCGAACTTACTGGGGATTGAAGATACCAGAGAGTTCTGCATGTTGTTGTTTACCAATTCAACGATAACTCCCAGAGGAATACCCTTCATATCCTTAATAACTTCTTCTGTAGAAAGGTCCGTACGGCCTTTCAGTAGCGGATCGCCGTATCTCTCTCTCAACTTTGCTCCTACGCCGTTCAACCACCATTCCTTGAGAGGTCCGTCGGTAGGAACGAACATGACTGCAATATCCTCCTGCAGTGCTATAGCAGCTTCATTGCTGCTGGGAGGCAGAAGACTGTTCCATCCCGGATCAAACTTAAGGAGTTCATTTGTGGCGAGCAGAGTATTGCCCCAAACGTCTGTCTGGAAAGGAGAAGCATTGCCGCTGCCACCGTTACCCGAAGAAGGATTGGCACGCTGTGACAGATACTTCTTTACATATACGGAGTCATTGCTGGCATCCATTGCATCCTTTACAGCCTGTGAAATCTTGGAATTGGGATTGGCAATCATTGACCTTATGTTCTGGTCTCTGTTGGTTCTTTCACCCCTTACATATGTGGGAGCTGAGAAACGCTCTATGATTGCACTGTATATCTTGGTACTGTCATTGGTCTGAAGCTCTTCGGCCATATTGGGAAGAAGGTATACTACCTGTGACATGACATGGAGGAATCCGTTGAAGCACTTCTTGTTGGGCTTCTCGATTACTGCACCGTTCACACTTGCACTGGCAGGATCGTGAGCAGGCTTTGGATTACCGGGAAGGCTGTATCTTCCCAGACGGAACAGGAAATCATAGTCATCGTTGTCAAAACCGTGCATCTGCATGAACTTGGGAACGAAGAACACCAGAGGCCTGTTGGTTCCATCCTGCAGGAGTACGATACCCTTGTCTGACTTTTCACGCTGGTAAGCCCAGAAAGAGTTGTCAGGCATATCTTCTGGCAATACTACCGGAATTGAATCCAGTGTCTGTGAAGCCGATACCCTGCGCATACAGTTACCCAGCAAAGGAGGATTCTGCTCACCACCGGGGCTGCTTGAAAGCATAGCCACCTGATAGACGTTGTTGAGCATTGAGCCGTTCAGAATCATTTTTTTCTGAGCTTCGGTCAAGTCCTCATAGCTGCTGACACCCTTGAAGGGGCAGTTCTTGAAGAATTCCTCAAAAGCTTCATCACTGGCTACAAAAAGAGTCTTACTACCTGTCTTGGCCAGAATCTCCTTTTGACCCAGGTCATCGATAAGCCTTACAAAGTACTTGAATGAATAGAACTTACCACTGTTGGTGGTGTCATTCTGATAAAAGCCTTTGTCCAGAGTCTCATAGATACTGGTTCCGAGCCATTCCGGCATCCTCTTGTCCAAATCAAAGTCCGGCCTACATGATGTAACACCGAATGATGTGGCCAGAAAAGCCAAGATTGCCCCAACTAACCCGAAACGGTTTTTTAGAGAATTAATCTTTTTCATTATAAAGCTTGTTAATTAATAATCCGTTAATCCTATATCATTCCTTATCAATACCCTCGATAGTCTTGATATGTCCTTGGGCATCATACTCAAGTTCACATACCTTTAGGCTGCGGAGCCATGACTTGCCGCCCGAAGGCACACTATCATGATGGAACAGATACCACTTGCCTTTATACTCAATTATTGAGTGATGGGTAGTCCAGCCAACTACAGGGGTCAGGATAACGCCCTGGTAAGTAAAGGGACCGTAAGGGTTGTCACCGGTTGCATAGCACAGCAGATGGCTGTCGCCGGTTGAATATGAGAAATAATACTTGCCTTTGTATTTGTGCATCCATGAGGCCTCGAAGAAGCGGTGCGGATCATCGGCCTTGAGAGGATTGCCATTCCCGTCAACCACCAGGATGGGACGCGGAGCCTCTGCAAAATTCAGGCCGTCCTTGGTAAGGCGTACGCAACGGCTGGGAAGCGAATCCTCCTTACCCTCCGGCAGATACGGGGTTTCAAGATGGATATTGTCCTTGTAGCGCTGAAGCTGTCCGCCCCAGAGACCGCCGAAGTAAACATAAACCTCACCGTCTGCATCGTCACGGAAAGCGCACATATCAATGCTGTAGCTGCCTGCCACGGGAGCGGGATTGGGAATGAACGGGCCCTCCGGACGCTGAGCGATTGCAGTACCCCAATGGAACACGTCGTTACGGTCCTTCATGGGGAAGTACATGATATAACGCTTCACTTTCTTGCTGAAGCCCATACCCTTTGACTGCTCCTCTGCATTTGTGGGAACCTCGATTTCATACTCCTGGACATCGCAATCCCAAAGCTGACGGCCAGCCCATGGAATATCTTCCAGACCTATGACCTTACCATGGTCAACAACCTCACCGTTCATGATGTCATCGGTGGAAAGGACGTGATAATCCTTCATGACATACTGGTCGCCGTTGTCATTCTCAACATTCTCGCATTCCCAGTCATGTGAAGGATAGATGTAAACCCTGCCGTTGAACACGTGTACAGAAGGGTCTGCCATGTAATCGGCGGGAAATAGATAACGCTTTTTCATAAGCTTAGTTGGTTATATTATTATTATTAATAATTCAAGTTAGCGGCCAAAGTTAACTATTTTTTTGCTTTCGTAATACTTTTGTTTCTATTTTTTTTAAGAAAACATAAAAAATAGGCTACAGGTATCTGGTTTTGAATTTTAGTGTATATCCGAAATGTTAAAACCAAAAAAAGAGGCCGGTTTGACGGCCCCTTTTAAAAGTCTTAGTCCTCATCTTCGCAGACCGGAGTTCAGACATCACGAAAGTCAATTACTAACCAAATATGTGCATGAAAACTTACGGCGCAAAGATATGACACGTTTCCGGCATAGGGCGCCAGAAACGTGTCAATAACATTAAGATTTGTTCCGAACAGCGGAAAAATACTTAAAAAAGCTGTCGTACCCGGATTCGAACCAGGACAAACAGAACCAAAACCTGTTGTGCTACCATTACACCATACGACAATAGCCTTATAGCCTTAACGGGCTTGCAAAGATAGGGTTTTTCCCTTATTCGGCTATCAGCAGATAGTAGTTTTTCTTACCTCTCTGCAACACTATATAGCGATCATCCACAAGATCGGCTTCCGTGAAGACTCGTGAATGGTCATAAGTTTTCTCCTTGTTGACCGATACGCCGCCACCCTGCATCATCTTGCGGGCCTCGCTCTTGCTGAAGAATACGGGGCAGATGTCCGTCAGGAAATCTGAAGCCTTAACATCCTGCTTGAGGACTTCACGGCTGAAACGGAACTGTGGAACGCCCTCGAATACGGTCAGAAGCATTGACTCGTCTATGCTCTTGAGATCGTCGGTACCGGCGTTATTGCCAAAGAGTATCTCCGATGCCTCGGCTGCAGCCTTGTAGTCTGCCTCGGAATGTACCATGCAGGTTACGTCCTTGGCCAGGCGTTTCTGTACCAGACGCAGATGGGGAGCGGCATCATGCTCGGCAATAAGAGCCTCGCACTCCTCCTTGCCGATGTTTGTGAATATCCTGATGTACCGTTTGGCATCCTCATCGCTTACGTTGAGCCAGAACTGATAGAACTTGTAGGGTGATGTATACTCAGGGTTGAGCCATACATTACCGCCCTCGGTCTTTCCGAACTTGGTGCCGTCAGACTTGGTGATGAGAGGACAGGTCAGGGCAAAGCATTCGGTTCCGTTTATGCGGCGAATCAACTCTGCACCGGTAGTGATATTTCCCCACTGATCGGCACCGCCCATCTGAAGTTTACAGTTCTTGTGCTCGTTCAGATAAAGGAAATCATATCCCTGAAGCAACTGGTATGTGAACTCTGTGAATGAGAGTCCGTCACGGGCCTCACCGTTCAGACGCTTCTTGACAGAGTCCTTGGCCATCATGTAATTGACGGTTATGTGCTTGCCAATATCACGGGAGAAATCCAGGAAAGTAACATCTTTCAACCAATCATAATTGTTTACAAGTTCAGCCCTGTTGGGCGCATCGCTGTCAAAATCAAGGAACTTGGCCAACTGTTTACGGATACACTCCACATTATGCTTGAGCGTCTCTTCATTCAGAAGGTTACGCTCCTGGGATTTGCCGCTGGGGTCACCTATCATTCCGGTGGCACCGCCAATTAGTGCCAACGGCTTGTGGCCGCAGCGCTGGAAATGGCGCAGGATCATAATACTGCACAGATGTCCGATATGAAGCGAATCGGCTGTGGGATCAAAACCTACGTAAGCTGTAACCTGTTCTTTGCTGAGCAATTCATCGGTACCGGGCATCATCTGGTGGATCATGCCTCTCCAGGTAAGTTCTTCAACAAAATTTGTCATTTTAATCAGTTTGTATTTTCATGAAAAGTCCGCAAATATACTATTCTTTGGTCAAAAACACAATACAGGCTTCTTTATTTTAGGGCAGCAGACTGACCGGAGAGGAGCATATCGCAGTTACCGAGGATTGTCCGGCGGATTGTTTCGGCCGAAGACGAACGGACCCTGGCTGCGTTATCGATGACATCGCCTATGTGGCATTTGCCGTCTGTTTCAAGAAAGAGTTCGGACTCCGGGATCTGTTTCAGGGTTTCGGGATTGCAATGCAGGCCCAGGGAGATGTGGAGATCCTGATGCAGGAGCTGCTCCATTTGACGTGGTGCACCACGGAATCCGTGAATCAGCCATTGCAATGTGGGCTTAAGTTCCCTGTGAAGTCTTATTACGCTATCAAAATCACGAACCACGTGAAGGATCATCGGTTTGCCGAATTTTTCGGACAATTCTACCTGGCGGACAAAGGCTTTCTCCTGTAATTGGCGGGGCGGCCCTCCCAGCGCGTCGAATCCACACTCCCCAACCGCCCGGACCACGGGATTCGCAAGGAGAACCTCCAATGGCCTCAACTGATCGTCAAAACGCTCGCTGACATCCCAGGGGTGCAGGCCTGCGCTAAACCAATGCCCATCCTCCTGAAGCAACGGCCCACAGCCTATGCAAACCAGTGCTGTTCCTGGCTCCTCGGGCAAAACATGAGTATGTATGTCAATAATTCCCAATTCCGGAGTCAAAATTTAAGGAACCGGGTCATAGCCAGAGCCTCCCCACGGATGACAGCGCAGGACACGCTTTACAGCAAGCCAGGTTCCCTTAAACGGGCCATGTTTCGTGATGGCTTGTATTGCATACTCCGAGCAGGTTGGGGTAAAACGGCACGACGGCGGTGTCAGAGGTGAAATGAATTTGCGGTAAAACCGGATGGGAAGCATCAGCAACCACCCCAGCATTTTGGTAAAATATCCCAACAAAGCTCTCATTGTTCGGAAACCGCTGCAATCAATTTGCCAATAGCTGACTGAAGACGCTCCGAGAGCTTTGAAGAATCCCAAAGACGGGTGTCATTGAAGAGGAAGGCAAGAGCCATGCCCTGCCCTTTTAATGCGACGGCCTCCTTAAGAGGAGCCGATGATGTGCGGTAGAACTCCCTTATCTGACGTTTGATACGGTTGCGGTCCACTGCATGGTGGAAATTGCGCTTGGGTGCACTGATGAGCACCTGAATTCCGTTGATGTCATCGGCCAGAAGCCACACCAGACGCACGGGAAACACCGAGATCTGACGGTTTCCCTCTCTGAAGAGACGGTCTATCTGCGTGCTGCCGCACAGACGCTCCGGTTTACAGAATGTGTTTGGACCTGACATCGTTAAATAAAAGACGGGTTCCTCTTAAGGCACAGTGCCTCTGCGATGGGAACCCGTCTTATAGGATTTGTATTACTTCTTCTGGTTGGCTGCAAACCATGCATCAATGGCGGCCGACATTGAGGTTATACCGGGAACCGGTGCCTCTATGTCCAGACGCAGGCCTGCATCACGGATTGCCTTGGCTGTCGTTCCGCCAAAGCAGCCTATAATTTTTTCTCCCTGAACAAAATCGGGAGCATTCTGCTTAAGGGAATCTATTCCGGCGGGGCTGAAGAATACCAGCATATCAAAATCATCAAGCTCTCCGGACTGGAATTCATTGCTTACCGTACGGTACATTATAGCTTCTGTATGAGCTATATTGTTGGCATCAAGCAGATCCCTGAGCTCACCGGTGTGTACGTTTGACATCGGTATGAAATACTTCTCGGTCTTGTGCTTGAGAATGGGAGCCATCAGGCTGTCAACCTTTCCGGTATTTCCGAAAAATACCTTGCGCTTGCGGTACTGGACATATTTCTGGATATAGAGAGACACCGTCTCGGTAATGCAGAAATACTTCATATCCTCAGGAATGGTTATTCTCATTTCGGCACACAGCTGGAAGAAATGATCTACAGCATGGCGAGATGTGAATACCACAGCAGTGTGATCAAGGATATTGACATGCTGCTGTCTGAACTCTTTTGCTGTGAGCGGTTCAACGCGAATGAAGGGCTTGAACACAAACTCAACGCCATATTTCTCAGCTAAGTCAAAATAAGGGGACTTGCCCGTTGTGGGCTGCGGCTGTGAAATGAGAACCTTCTTAACTTTCAAGGCTGTGGGATTTAAATTTTACCAAATAAAAAGTCCGATAACACGTATTCCAAATAGATAGGTGCTATTTCGAACGCACAAAGGTACAAAATAAATCCTGAATTTGAACTCTTATTCTTAAATAAGGTAGTTTTTATCTTGAAAAATCTTCCTGTAACTGCCAGAATTCGGATCAGGGATGCAAAAACGGGCAGTATTATGACAGGCAGGTCAAGGAATAGCACCAGCATGGAAACCATCAGGATGAACAGGCTGGACACAGAGACGGTCATGACGAAAAAGCAGTTCCAACGGCCGGGTTTGAGAGTAATAACCTGCCTGTTGTAGAGGACTTTGTTGATAGAGGTGATGAGTAACAGCCTCACTGACAGACAGGCCAACGCAAACAGGGAATACCATAAAAAAGGCTGCATCATAGTCGGATCTCCGTCGGCTCCCGTGGCGGAATAGACGGAGAACGCTATGCCAATACTCATACAGGAGAGCACAAACACCAGAAGATAGCCGAGGGTTGAAAGCAACGGATAACTGACATCGCCGTCGGGATTCTTGAACCTGAACATCGAAGAGACCGATTCAAGGTAGGCGTACCTGTGGGGACCCATTATCAGCAGCATAATGAGCAACGTCAGTATAACCGAAGTCAGGAACCAGTCGCTGACCTGTAGGGTATCGCTTAAACTTAGAAGAGCAACAGGCATCACTTGTCTTTATTGATCTTGCTTGTCATATCGGTCCAGTCGGGAATTGAATCCACGAGAGAGAGAGCTTCTTCGGGAGTCATGGCTACAGACCATAACTTCCTGAATATCGGATTCATGAAATTACGATCCGCAGTCCGGTCAAGCATCTGCAGCAGGGGATCGTAATAATGGTCAGTATTGAGAATGACGATTGGCTTGACAAACAGGCCGAGCATCTTCCAGGTAATGATCTCGAACAACTCTTCGAATGTCCCCGTTCCGCCTGGAAGAGCCACAATGGCATCGGCCATCTGGGACATGATTTTCTTGCGTTCGTGCATACTGGGAGTTACTATTGTATCGGTGAGTCCCTCATGCAGCCAGCCGTTGTCGACCATAAACCGGGGTATGATGCCTATCACATCACCGCCCGCATCGAGCGCCCCTTCCTCGACAGCTGCCATAAGACCGGTGCTGCCCGCTCCGGTAACAAGTCTTTTACCGGATTTGGCAATAAGCCCTCCCAGACGGTAAGCCGCATCCCTGAATACCTGTTCGGCCTGGGCACTGGATGCTCCGTAAACCACTATTGTCTTCCTTTCCATACCAATCATCAATCAGTATCGGTAGTGTTCTGCCTTATAAGGACCATCCACAGGTACTCCTATATAGTCAGCCTGTGCCTGGGTAAGTGTGGACAAATGGACTCCGATACGTTCCAGATGAAGGCGTGCCACCTCTTCGTCCAAGTGTTTGGGCAGACGGTATACATCAACCGGATACTGCTTGTTGAAGAGTTCTATCTGGGCAAGTGTCTGGTTGGTGAAGCTGTTGCTCATAACAAAGCTGGGATGACCTGTGGCACATCCCAGGTTGACCAGTCGTCCGTCTGCCAGAAGGATGATGCTGTGACCGTCAGGGAAAAAGTAACGGTCTACCTGAGGCTTTACGTTCTGGCACTTGATACCGGGTATCTTCTTGAGTTTGTCTACCTGTATCTCGCTGTCAAAATGGCCTATGTTGCATACAATGGCCTGATCCGGCATAACCTTGAGGTGGTCTGTCGTGATAACGTCAATATTACCTGTGGTGGTTACGAATATGTTACCTTGGGGTGCGGCTTCATCCATGGTTACTACCTCAAAGCCTTCCATGGCAGCCTGAAGGGCGCAGATGGGGTCAATCTCCGTTACCAGTACACGTGCGCCGTAGGAGCGCATACTCTGGGCGCAGCCCTTGCCTACCTCACCGTAACCGGCCACTACACATACCTTACCTGCTATCATGACATCGGTGGCGCGCTTGATTCCGTCGGCCAAAGACTCGCGGCAGCCGTACAGGTTATCGAACTTGCTCTTGGTAACGGAGTCGTTCACATTGAATGCCGGGAACAGAAGTTCGCCGTTCTGCTGCATACGATACAGGCGGTGAACTCCCGTTGTTGTCTCCTCACTTACACCCTTTATGTTCTTGGCCATGTCCTGCCAGTAAGTATTTCCCTTTACCTTGGCAACCTCCTTGAGCGCGGCCAGAAGTTCACGCTCATCGGCCGACTCGGCCTCGTAGTTCAGTGCATTGGGGTCTTTTTCTCCTTTTACTCCAAGATGTATCATGAGTGTGGCGTCACCACCGTCATCGACTATCATATTGGGACCTCCCTCGGGGAAGTTCATGGCCTGCAGAGTACACCACCAGTACTCCTGAGGGGTCTCTCCCTTCCATGCAAAAACGTTTGCACTGCCTGCGGCGGCAATGGCGGCGGCGGCATGGTCCTGTGTTGAGTATATGTTGCATGAGCACCAACGCACCCTGGCTCCCAACTCGTGAAGTGTCTCTATGAGAACGGCTGTCTGAATTGTCATATGGAGTGAACCCATGATGCGGGCACCCTTAAGCGGTTTTGAATCACGGTACTTGTCACGGAGAGCCATCAGACCCGGCATCTCTTTCTCGGCCATCTCAATCTCCTTTCGGCCGAAATCAGCCAGTTTGATGTCTGCCACCTTGTACGGCAGCGATGAATATAGTTCGTTCATGTAATTATATTTAGGTTTGCAAAGATAGTAAAAAACTTTGGCTGTTGGCGTTGACTTTGGCAGCCATCCGGTGCGTGGCTTTCGGTGCATAGCGCCGCTTATGGCCAAAGCCAAAGCCAGTAAGGCTAGGGACGAAGAAAAAGGGTTGGCCATCTGGTCAACCCTTTTTCTTCATCACTAGCCTTACTTACGCAGACCGAGAGCCTTAACGATGGCGCGGTAGCGCTCAATGTCTCTCTCCTTGAGGTAGTTGAGCAGTCTCCTGCGCTTACCTACAAGCTGGGTCAGTGCCCTTTCAGTGCTATAATCCTTACGGTTCTCCTTAAGATGTTCCGTCAAATGGGAAATA
>JAEEGL014367089.1_pt1 | contig 12898 bp, 10 predicted proteins | sample 9134231 | NCBI WGS metagenome assembly JAEEGL01 (sample SAMN16246548, study PRJNA631951) | gut metagenome | biome: gut microbiome; feature: rumen; material: fiber-attached | host: Bos | place: Iran: Karaj | collected 2018-10
ACCGTCGGCAGGTTGGCGGATGGCTGATTCTTAACGCATTGTCAGTTAACGAGTTGCGATAGGGGCATACACAGACCCCTGGTTTTTTCGGGAGGTCTGCGGGATGGTGCTTTGCAAGCGGGTTATAATCAAGATGTTACAGACGGGTGTTCTGCAGACCTGGTGTCCGGGGCCCCGCAAACAAAAACGCCCCGCATTTCTGCGAGGCGTTTGGAGCGGAAAACGAGACTCGAACTCGCGACCCCGACCTTGGCAAGGTCGTGCTCTACCAACTGAGCTATTTCCGCATTAACCCGTTTTGGTGTTTCGGGATTGCAAAGGTACAATAATTTTGAATACCACCAAATGTTTTTTTGATTTTTCCTCAAAAACCTCTGCAAATACCACCGGGCTAAACCTCTACACAAGTGTTGAACTCGCGAAGGAACCTCATATCGTTCTCGAAATAGTGTCTCAGATCGTTGACCTGCCATTTGAGCATCGCAATCCTTTCAACACCCATTCCGAAAGCGAAACCGCTGTACTTCTTGCTGTCAATACCAGACGCCTCAAGAACATTGGGGTCAACCATTCCGCAGCCCAGAATCTCAAGCCAACCGGTTCCCTTGCAGATATTGCAGCCCTTGCCCTTGCAGATGTTGCAGCTGACGTCAACCTCAGCTGAAGGCTCGGTGAAAGGGAAATAAGAAGGACGCATACGGATTTGGGTATCAGCGCCGAACATTTCTCTAGCGAAAAGCAGAATAGCCTGCTTGAGATCAGCGAAAGAAACATTTTCGTCAATGTAGAGTCCTTCTACCTGATGGAAAATGCAATGTGCCCTTGCTGAAATCGCTTCGTTCCTGAACACTCTACCGGGGCAAATGACCCTGATAGGAAGAGACATCTTCTCCATCGTCCTTACCTGTACGGAAGAAGTGTGGGTACGAAGAAGAAGAGGATTGGGATGACCTGCTGAGACGAAGAAGGTGTCTTGCATATCCCTGGCGGGATGGTTCGGAGGGAAATTGAGAGCCTCGAATACATGATAGTCGTCCTCTACCTCTGGACCTTCAGCGACATCGTAGCCGAATTTCCGGAAAATATTGATGATCTGCTGGCGCGCGATTGATACTGGGTGACGGGATCCCAGACCATATGGGTCACCAGGCATAGTGACGTCCTCGGCTTTGGAAGAAGAGGCGTTTGTTGAAACCGCATTCGCTTTAAGTTCCTCAATCTTAGCCGTTGCTTCTTTCTTCAGAACGTTGAGTTTCTGGCCGAATTCCCTCTTCAACTCAGGGGCGATAGTCCTGAATTCTTCGAAAAGTCTGGTTACTTCTCCCTTCTTTCCGAGAAGGCGAACCCTCGCTTCCTCGACTTCTTTATCTGTTGCGCACTTGAGATTCTTGATTTCTTCAAGAAGCTGTTCAATCTGTTCCTTCATATCTTTTGCGATCGTTTCTCTTGATTTGAGTCCGCAAAAATACAAATAATTGCCCGAAAATGCAGACCTTCAAACGACAATACTACTTCTTTCCTTCCTGTTTAGCTTTTCTCTTGTCTCTTGCTTTCTGCTGTTTGGCCGCTCCGCTCTTCAGATACGCATTCCACTGATCCTCGTTGAAAATCTTCTGGAACGTGTTGTATATCTGCTGCATCCATTTGTCCTGAACAGCGACGTAAATATCTGTATTCCCGACCTTTGACTTCTGTAGATCTTTAAGTTCGGCATCAAGAGCAATGTAATCGTGCTGGAGTGTGGAATCCACATAGAATATCTGCCAATCAGCCAGATCAAGGGTCTCTCCCAAACGGTCTGCTTCCTGGCTTGCCAATTCTTCCATCGAAGGTTCCTTTTTATCCTGGGACTGTGCAAAAACCCCTATGGAAAAAACAGAGGAAGCCAAAATGGTAGCCACTATGATGGTCATGAACTTTCTCATACCAATAAAAATTAATAGATTTGCAATTTGTAAACGGTCTTCGCAAGCATTTGCTCCGCAACTTCCGTGCCCTCTATGAGATGGGCCTTTCCTCCTTGCCTTTAAAGGATTGGCGCAAAATTAATGAATTAATGACAAACGGCAAATTCATGGAGGCGATCAGCACTGACGGAAACGTGTATACGGAACCGCTACCGGCATCCCCTCGGCAAGGGTTTTGCTGACTAAACGAAATAAACGGATTTTTCATAACAACAGGACTACCCCGTATCAGCCTGCCGGACCACCCGGAAAACCGTCGGGGACAGAGATGAAAAGAACAAAGACAATCTGCATCCTGGCAGCCATCATCATGTCTATGGCCGCAATTACGAAAACAGATGCCTGCACAAACATTATCGTAACCAAAGGCGCGAGCGCTGACGGCTCAATCCTGGTTTCATATGCCGCCGACTCTCATGCATTGTTCGGCGAGCTGTATTATGCTCCGGCCGGAAACTGGAAAGCGGGTGCGACCAGGAAGATATACGATTGGGACAGCGGTAGATATCTAGGAGAAATTCCTCAGCCTGCACATACTTACCAGAGGGTGGGCAATATGAATGAGCATCAGCTTATCATTGCCGAAACAACTTTCGGGGGCAGAAGTGAACTGCGTGACAAGAATGGCGGGATAGATTATGGCTCCATGATTTATGTCGCACTTGAGAGGTGCAAGACTGCCAAGGAAGCCATTACTCTGATGACTGATCTGGCAAATGAGTACGGCTACTACTCGGACGGAGAAAGCTTCACCATCGCCGACAAAAACGAAGTCTGGATTCTTGAACTTATCGGCAAAGGCATGGTCATGAAGAACGGATCCAACCTCAACAAGGGTGTCGTTTGGGTCGCCCGCCGTATTCCTGACGGATACATCAGCGCACATGCCAATCAGGCGAGAATCACCACATTCCCTCTCAAGGATCCCGAGAACTGCCGTTACTCTCCGGATGTGATTTCATTCGCAAAGAAGAAAGGATACTATGACGGACCGGATGACGAATTCAGTTTTGCTGATGCTTACTGCCCGTTGGATTTCGGTGGAATGAGAGCCTGCGAAGCAAGGGTCTGGAGTGCCTTCAACATCCTCTCAAATGGTTGGTTTACAGCTGAAGACGAGAACGGCCGAATGGTGACCAAAGATGCCTACAACTACATCGACTACGCGATGGGGTACAGCGCCGAGAACAGGATGCCTCTTTATATCCAGCCCGCCAAGAAGCTTACCGTAAAGGATATCGCTGATGTCATGAGGGACCATTATGAGGGCACCCCTATGGATATGACACAGGATATCGGAGCCGGTGGTAATGCTCTCCCTTACAGGTGGAGGCCCATGAATTTCACGGTTGAGGGAAAGACTTATATCAATGAAAGGGCGATTGCGACCCAGCAAACCGGATTCTGGTTCGTGGGTCAGGCAAGAAGCGCTTTCCCCGATGTTATCGGAGGCATTTTGTGGTTCGGTACTGATGATGCCGCCACGTCATACCTTACCCCCATTTACACATGCACCACCAAAATTCCCAAATGTTATCAAGAAGGTAATGGTGATATGCTCACTTATTCCGAGTCTTCGTCATTCTGGATCAACAACAGGATTTCCAACGCGTGCTATAAAATGTACAACGTAATGGCTCCTTTCGTCCGCCAGAAGATCGACCAGTATGAAAAGGATCAGCTCAGAAAGGTTTTTGAAGTTGACAACGAGGCTCTCGACCTCTATCTGGTTGTTGCAGAGAAAGAATCAGAAAAGGCGGAGAAGAAAGAATATTACTATGATCCGAAGGAAGATACCGGTGATGCTTTCGTAACGGTCAAAAGGTTCCTTACGAACTATTCCGTCGAAACAGCCCAGAACCAGTTCGTGGCTTGGAGGGAACTTGAAAAGACCCTTCTCGTGAAATTCGTTGACGGAAACGTAAAGGCACAGAATCCTGACGGGACCTTCAAACACAGCGAGTTCTCATCACATCTCCCTGATGGTATAACGAATCCCGGGTACACCGATCTTTGGAAACAGACCGTTGTTGAGATGCACGGGGAAACAATAGAACAGCCGACAGGAGAATAGTCTCCGTAGCGGATTACATGTCCGCCACAGTAAATAATCTCGGGTCGATTTGCAGACCTTTCAAAGAACCGTTCCTCATGGAAGACACCTTCTCGAGGAACGTTTTTTTGTTGAATGAAGACGCGTCGTATTCTACGTCCACGACGATCGCCCTTCCTGCCTCCCTGTCGAGGGCAAGGATGTCTATCTCAATCGGATCACCGCTCTTCCATTCTCCTCCGATCTCCAGAGATGGCTGCTGCTCGGACAGCATCTGGGTAAAGTATCTTTTGAGAGTCTCTTTCGAAAAAGCCTTGAAATCCGCCTTTGCCCTTTCAAGGAGCAGATCGGTACGGAACATGTCGTATTCTGTTCTAGCCCCTTCAACAAATCTAAGCCAGAAGAGAAGGAATGCGTCAGTTATAGTATATCGCACCACATTCCTGCTGTCTTCTGCTGCCATTAAAGGACGCACCTTGGTCAGAAGACCGTATTCAGTTTCAAGCTTCAGAAGGTGACCACCTACGTTGGAGCCTCCTATCTTCTCCTGGATTTCGGATTGGGTAGGATTGCCTGTCGCCACCAGCATCAGGATTGAAAGGTACACTTCTCTTGACTTCCCGAGGATTCGTGAAAGCATCTTTTCTCCATAACGGATCATAGGAGACTCGTCTGAGAAGAAATCCTCCAGAAGTGCGTCTTTTTTGACAAGTCTTTTTGATAGGCAGTAGTTGACAAGTTCCGGAAGTCCGCCTGTAACCATGCACATGGCAAGAAGGTCATCCCCTTTGAGGGATTTCCCGTCAGAAGAAATGATCGATTTCATCTGTGAGGCAGTGAAAGGCTTCAGGTATATGGTGCAGTCTACACTGTTCAGGAAGGGCGAGCCATAAAGAGAAAACAGTTTGCGGTTTATGAAAGGGTTCCTGGTTATGATGATAAGGTTGAGGCGCCCTTCAAATCGGGTCTCGTCCCATTTCTTGCGCAGCTCTCCGCAGGAATCTATGTCCTTCCCGATGTATTCGTCGAAATGATCCAAGATAAGGGTGAACGCCTTCCTTTGCGAAAGATCGAAGAGAAAAGAAAGAAGACCGGTCATGGACTTCACCGTATGGGGTACGTAAGTGTCCAGACGGAGCCTGACCTCTTCAATGAAGGATGACATCATCATTTTTTCCGGGCGGTCGGTGAGGTTGAAGTAAAGCCTTGTGGTCTTCTGGGTAACCGATATCGCAAGAAGGGTTTTCCCGACTCCTGAACGGCCGGTCACAAGGGTCAGTCTGCTCTGTTTGTTCTCAGACATCCATAATTCCCTCTTCATTGACTCTATTTCGACGTCACGGAACAATAGTTTTCTCATTATTTTATGGCTGTTAAATTAATTTTAGTTGTGGTATCTGATGCAAATATATACAAAAAAGCTGATATTCGGTCAATTCCGAAATATTGAATGTTCATTTATGAGATAGTGCAGCATTTCCTATAGCAACCGTTTCTTATACGCCACAGTAAACTAAAAACCCACAGAGAAAGACTCCTCTGTGGGTAATTTCCAAGAAATAATCGCTCTTTAAGCATTATTTTCAATGGTTGGTTTCCCGATGTTGCGCATCACGACCTCGTCTCCCAAAGCATCGATTTCTATAGCAGTCTCCTTATGGACCCGACCCTCAAGAATAGCCTTGGCGAGCTGGTTTACAAGCTCCCTTTGCATTATCCTTTTCACTGGTCTGGCACCATAAGCGGGGTCATATCCTTTTTCAGTCATATAGTCCTCGAATGCCTTTGTGAATGTGATGGAAACGCCATCTTCCGCGAGCCTGTCCTGAAGCTGTTTCATCTGGATGTGAAGGATCTCACGGATATCACCCTTGGTCAGAGGGTCGAACATGATGATTTCATCGATCCTGTTCAGGAATTCAGGCCGAACGGTCTGTTTGAGGACTTCAGTGACCCTTTCTTTGCATTCGTCAAGCATCTGCCTTCTCTTTGCGATAGCTCCCATTTGGGACATCGCATCCTCGGAATCTATGTCCGGGAGGTTCTCCATATAACCCTGGATAATCTCCGAACCGGCGTTTGAAGTCATTATCAGGATTGTGTTCTTGAAATCAACTGTACGGCCTTTGTTGTCAGTCAGTCGACCATCGTCAAGAACCTGAAGAAGAGTATTGAACACATCAGGATGGGCTTTCTCTATCTCATCGAGAAGCACTACAGAGTAGGGCTTTCTTCTTACGGCTTCAGTAAGCTGACCACCCTCATCGTATCCTACGTATCCCGGAGGCGCTCCTATAAGACGGCTGACTGTGTGACGCTCCTGATATTCACTCATATCGATACGGGTTATCATGTTCTCATCGTTGAACAGGAATTCTGCAAGAGCCTTGGCCAGTTCTGTCTTACCGACACCGGTAGTACCCATGAAAAGGAAAGATCCGATTGGACGCTTCTCGTTGGAAAGACCTGCACGATTACGTCTGACGGCGTCTGATACCGCCTCAATAGCATAATCTTGGCCTACGACCCTCTTGTGCAGTTCACTCTCCATGCGCAGAAGTTTCTCCTTCTCACTTTCAAGCATCCTCTTGACGGGGATTCCGGTCCACTTGGCAACAACTTCTGCAACGTCTTCAGGTGTAACGGCTTCCGTGATAATGGGGTCTTTGATTTTCTCCTGTTTGGCCGTCAGCTCATCAATGGTACGTTTCGCTTCAGCCATCCTTCCATAGCGTAGTTCAGCAACTTTACCGTAGTCACCGGAGCGTTCAGCGGCCTGGGCTTCAATCTTGTAGTCTTCCATCTTCTGGCGAGCAGACTGGAGGGAAGATAGTATTTCCTTCTCCTCATTCCATTTCTTCATGAGCTCGTCTCTTTCCGCACCGAGTTCTTTCAATTGGTCCTCGATCTTCTCAAGTTTAAGGGAAACGCCCTCTCTCTTGATGGCTTCTTTCTCGATTTCGAGCTGACGGATTTTGCTGTTAAGGTCGTCAATCGGCTCAGGGACTGAGTTCATTTCGAGACGGAGCTTGGAAGCAGCCTCATCAATAAGGTCTATAGCCTTATCAGGAAGGAACCTGTTCGTTATGTACCTGTGGGAAAGGTTAACAGCCGCGATAAGCGCGTCATCTTCAATACTTACCCTATGATGGTTCTCGTATTTCTCCTTAAGTCCTCTAAGGATTGAGATGGACTCGGCTGGTGATGGTTCGTCAACCGGGACGATCTGGAACCTCCTCTCGAGGGCCTTGTCTGTTTCGAAATACTTCTGGTACTCATCAAGGGTAGTTGAGCCGATGGTTCTCAGTTCTCCTCTTGCAAGCGCTGGCTTGAGGATATTGGAGGCGTCCATTGCTCCCGAAGTTTTTCCGGCACCCACAAGGGTGTGGATCTCGTCGATGAAAAGAATGATGTCGCCTTGGCTGTCGACAACCTCCTTGACGACTCCCTTAAGCCTCTCCTCGAACTCTCCCTGGTATTTTGCTCCAGCGATAAGAGCACCCATGTCAAGAGAGTAGACGGTCTTGTCCTTAAGGTTCTCAGGCACATTGCCGTCAACAATCTTTTGGGCGATTCCTTCAGAAATAGCGGTTTTTCCTACTCCTGGTTCACCTACCAGTATAGGATTGTTCTTTGTCCTTCTGCTCAGAATTTGGAGTACCCTTCTTATCTCGTCGTCACGGCCTATTACCGGATCAAGTTTTCCGGAAGAAGCCATTTCGTTGAGGTTTACTCCAAAACGGGGCAGGAATTGAAGATTTTTGTTTGTATTTGCATTCATAATAAAGTATCCTCCTTTTTGCCCCATGGACATATGCTCAAATAGCCGTCTGCTCCATGGAACAAACGGCTATGGTCAAAATATATTCCATCAGCCCTCAGGCTGACAAACTGTCAGTTAATTGGCGTTCTCTGTTGAAGGAGAAGTCTGGACGGGAGTTGAGGGGAACTCGAGCTGCTGCTCAGAAGCAGTGTTCTCGATCCTGTCTGTGATATCAGTAGAGGATCCGGACCTTCCGAGAGAGAAGGTGGTGATGATGGATACCAAAAGGATGAAAGTCACAAGAGTCCAGGTAACCTTTTCGAGAAGGTCAGCGGTCTGCCTTACACCGAGGGTCTGGTTTGCCGACACGAAATTGCTGGCGAGGCCGTCTCCTTTACCATTCTGAAGAAGCACGACAATCGTCAGAAGAACACTGGCGATGACAACAGCAATTGTCAGTATCAAAAATAAAGCGTTCATACTATTTATTTATACTATTTTAATATTCTATAAAAGGTCAGGCTTCCACCTGCTCATCCAATTTTTGAATAAGGGCTGCAAAGTAAGTGTTTTTTTCCGGGAATTTCAAGAGAAGACGCGAATAAATGTGTCTTGCCTGCTCATAATACCCCTGGTCCAGATATATTTGAGCCAAAGTCTCGGTACAGAATTCATCTCCAAGCATATCGTCCTGCGCGATTTCTTTGGTCCCTTTGCTTTTGGACGCGAAACGGGAGAAAACATTGTCTTCTTCGCGGCGGACCTTATCATATTGCGCTTGAGTGAAGAAGTCTCCTCCAACAACTCTTACCTGTCTTCCGGATTCTTCTTCCTGGTCTTTCTCGTTGATGTATGACTTCAGAAGCTTTTCAAGGTCTTTGTCTTGATAATCGGCGCTTTTTTCCCGGACAAGATCGAGAATGGATGCTCTGTTGCCGACATACATGGCGGAGTCGCTGTACTGTTCAATCCCCCAGGCGTCTCCACCCAATTGAGCCATCCTGCTGCAAAGCTCCTTCCTGGCAGCACCGTACCAGGGATAGAGATTGACCACTCCGACAAGTTCGTTGAGATTGAGGGCCTTGAGATTGATGTAATCGTTCATGATGAGCCTATTACCAGTTAGCGACAGTCGCGTTGAGGATGTCCTCCACAAGCTGTTCAATTATTTCTTCACAAAGAGTTCCCTCTACAGAGTCGAGAGACTGCATTGAATCATAATCAGCGTATGCCGAGAAAGATTTCTCGAAATCTTCTTCCGGGTACAACCGGTTTGTGAAGGTGATTTTGACTGAAACCGTAAGACGGTTCTTCGCTGCGACCTCCTGAGCAGTCACCGCTGTCGCACGGGTATCATATCCGGTCACTTCACCGACAATTTCAAGGTCGCCGTCCATGTCCACTTGCTCAAGACGGGTCATTTTCTTGAATTTGTCTTTAAGCGCTTCAGTCAAATCATTGCTCAACGAGGGGTTGACCCTAAGCGCTTTGTACTCGAAATAGTTGATAGTTACACTTTTGACATCCGGCTGAATTGATGTCCCGGAAAAAGTGTATATGCCGCAGGAGGCGACACAAAGCGTCACCGCCAATATCGATAAGGCTTTTGCCAATATGGTGGTTATTCTTATCATTTCGATTCTTTCCTGTATTCCGGAGGAAGCTTACGGTACAGGGTCCTTTCGGAGATACCGAGTTCAGCAGCAGCCTTTTTCCTGTTCCCACCGTGCTTTTCAAGGGCTTTACGTATCAACTCCTCGTTGTTGCCTTTGATGGCCAGGGAACCTTCAGCCTCTCTGGCCAAATGAGAAACGTGAGGCAGATGTCCTTCTGTTTCATTTCTCGGATTGTGAGCTGTTGTTTCCGGCTCATTTTCCTGAATGTCGACATCTTCTTCTGCTTCTTGCATTGCGTCCGGCCTTGTGACGTAATTGTTCCCGGATATTGCCGGCAATTCGTCGAACTGATGTCTGGTTTCCTGACGTCCGTACCCTTCTGATGAGATGATTTTCTCCAGATTGGCCACCTTTGCGTTCAAGGTATAGAGGGCCTTGAAGATTTGTTGCTTATCTTCTTCGGAAATAGTTCTGTTGGGATCATTGAACTTGACGGGAAGAGTGGACGACTCGTCCGTTTTCAAGTATTTGGACAGGGTGGCAGCATCGATTTCGCACCTCTCGGCATTGGGCGTCATTGCGCTCGTTTCATACAGGGAGACTGTATTTGCGACGCTCTGAAGCTCACGGATATTGCCGGGCCAACGGTAAGATGTCAGCATACTTATCGCATCCCTGGTGAGAGTCAGTTTCTTTCTGCTGTACTTCTCTGAGAAATCCGACGTGAATTTCCTGAAAAGAAGATAAATGTCTTCCTTCCTATCCCTTAAAGGCGGTACGCTGATCTGCACTGAGTTCAACCTGTAGTAAAGGTCCTCCCTGAACTTTCCGTTAGCCACTGCTGTCAGGAGATCCACGTTAGTGGCAGCAATCAGACGGACGTCTGTTTTATCCACTCTTGAGGAACCCACGCGGATATATTCACCCGATTGAAGAACTCTAAGGAGTTTGGCCTGTGTGGCCAAAGGCAGTTCACCTATTTCGTCAAGGAACAGTGTTCCTCCATTGGCTTCTTCAAAGTATCCCTTTCGCGCCTCATACGCACCGGTAAATGAACCTTTTTCATGTCCGAACAGTTCAGAATCCACAGTTCCTTCAGGTATTGCTGCGCAATTGACAGCGAGGTACTTTTTGGTTTTTCTTTGGCTGTTCTGATGTATGATTTTGGGTATCACGTCCTTACCGACTCCGCTTTCTCCTGTGACAAGAACCGTCAGATCGGTTGGCGCGACACCAATAGCCATATCCAACGCCCTGTTTAAAGCGGCGTCATTACCTATGATGTCAAATCTGTTCTTGAGTCTTTGGAGTTCCTGTGTTTCCATATTGATACTGTATCAAGCAAAGTTAAGAACTTTTTCTTATATTTGCGATATATGGCGTTTTTGGAGCCCTGACACCGGTAGCTCAAACACCACCATAGCAGATAACATATAATTATACTGATATGACAAAATCATTTAGTCTTCTTGCAGCAGTTTTAGTCGCATCCGCTGCTGTTTCCTGCGCTTCAGCAGAGAAAATGGCCCAAATGGCAAATAATGTTCAGGTGACCTGCGATCCTGTGGTTCTTGAATCTATTGCAGGTGACATAGACGCCGCGTTGACCGTTACTTATCCTGAAGGTTACTTCCATCCCAAGGCTATACTTTCAGTTACTCCGGTGCTCGTATATGAAGGCGGAGAGGTCGAGATGAGGCCTTTCATGTATCAAGGAGAAAAAGTGAAAGACAATTATAAGACCATATCTTCAGCAGGACAGACAGTCAGAGAGAGGGTTCATTTCACATATGAAGAAGGAATGGAGGTCGCAAGGCTTGAACTGCGTGGAGTCGCTTCCTATAAAGCAAAGAGTATCAATCTTCCTGTAAAGAAGGTAGCCGACGGAGTCAACACAACCTATATGCTGGTAGAAAAAGACGGTTACATCGGATATAAGCCGGACAACTATCAGGAAGTCCTCAAACAGACCGCCGAGGGACAGATCCGTTATTCTGTGAATTCCTCTGATGTGGCTTCAAAGGAACTCTCTTCGCAATCAATCAAAGATTTCCAGGCTGCCCTTGATGAGATCAACAGCAACGAGCGCAAGTCTATATCAGGAACTGAGATTGTAGCATATGCTTCTCCCGAAGGTGGCGAAAAACTTAATGCAAAACTCTCTGACAGCAGGGGCAAGAGTGCTGATCAGGCTTGGGACAAGATCACTAAAGGCAAAGAGGTTGCTGATCCTGAAGTCAAGAGTATCGGTCAGGACTGGGAAGGATTCCAGGAGCTTGTCGCCAAATCGGATATTGAAGACAAAGATCTCATCCTCAGGGTTCTCAACATGTATAGCGATCCTGCGGTTCGTGAAAGCGAAATCAAGAACATGAGCGAGATTTACACATCCCTGAAGACCGGTGTCCTTCCTGAGCTTAGAAGAGCCAGGCTTATCGCGAATGTAGAATACCAGAACTACACAAGTGATGAACTCCTCAAGATGGTTGATGATAATATTGATGTTCTTGACGAAGAGGCTCTCCTTAGGGTTGCCACTCTTGTTCGTGACAATGACAAGAAGATTGAACTGTACAAGAAGGCTGCTGACAAATACAACAGCGACAGGGCAAGATTCAACCTCGGAGTCACTTATCTTGCCGCAGGGGACACAAATAGGGCTAAAAGAGCTTTTGAATCCGTGGAAACCAAAGATGCGGAACTTGAAAATGCTCTCGGTGTTGTTGACATGCAGAATGGTGACTATGATTCCGCTCTTGCTCACTTCAAGAAATCCGGCACAAATGAGGCTAAGGGAAACACAGGAGTGATCAACATCCTCAATGGTGATTATGCTGAGGCTCTCAACAACCTGAAAGACTATCAGGGATGCTGCTTCAATAAGACCCTTGCCTACATCCTCAACGACGATCTTGATGGTGCTACCAATGCAATGAAATGCCGTGACATCAAGATGAACTATCTTAAAGCTATTGTTGCTGCTCGTCAGGGCAATGCTGAGGATGTGGCCAAATATATTGATGCTCTCAAGGACAGCAAAGAATATTATGATAGGGCTCAGAAAGACGTAGAGTTCGCCCAGTATAGGTAGAACTACCCTTTATGAGTATACACTTTAGGCGGTGGAGTTATTCCATCGCCTTTTTTATCATTAATACTGCTAAAGGCGGTAGAATACGGGAAACAAAAAAAATTGGTTGCGATTAAAAAAGATTGTTGTATCTTTGCAGTCCAATACGGAGATAGTTCGGTTTCACAAGACCCTTTATCCAGAGGACTGGAGAGGTGGGAGAGTGGCTGAATCCACAGGTTTGCTAAACCTGCATACGGGTAACCGTATCACGAGTTCGAATCTCGTCCTCTCCGCAAAAATCCCTTACAGAGCGTTCTGTGAGGGATTTTTCGTTTCTAGTGTGACAAAAAATGTGTCAAAAACGGGTTTTCTAGGTTCTTTAACAGGTGTGAAGAGATTCGTACATATTGGTACAGATTAAAGGGG
>JAEEGL014581590.1_pt1 | contig 12898 bp, 11 predicted proteins | sample 9134231 | NCBI WGS metagenome assembly JAEEGL01 (sample SAMN16246548, study PRJNA631951) | gut metagenome | biome: gut microbiome; feature: rumen; material: fiber-attached | host: Bos | place: Iran: Karaj | collected 2018-10
AAGGGCGAGCCAAGGCTTTCAACCATGTTTCTGCGTCACAGACTTGCCTCTCCCTATGGGAGAGGTGGCGCCGCCGTCAGGCGGTGACGGAGAGGGCTCGTCAAGTGTTGAAGTCTGTTTCCGTGTGACAGCAGAACCCCGCCAAATTCCGATTTTCACACTACACGGCCGCTGCCGAAAAACAATCGTAAGGAGGGACGCCATGCGCTCCGCATTCGCAAAAAGCCATCCGGCGCTGAATTTTCTGTTCTTCGGCAGCGTCGTGGCGTTCGGCATGGTCTTTTTTCACCCGGTTTTTCTCGGCGTTTCGTTCGTCGCGGCGCTTCTCTACAGCGTGCGTCTGCGCGGCCGCGGCACGCTGAAGCTTTTCCGTTATCTGCTGCCGACGCTGCTGGTCGTCGTGTTTCTCGGCGCGGCGTTCAACCATTACGGCGTGACGACGCTGTTCGTCCTCTCGAACGGCAACCGCGTCACGCTCGAAGCCATCGTCCACGGCTTCGCCACGGGCGGCATGGTGCTGACCGTGTTCCTGTGGTTCACCTGCTACGACGCCGTGGTCACGTCGGACAAATTCCTGCACGTGTTCGGGCGCGCGTTCCCCACGGGCGCGCTGCTCGTCTCCATGACGCTGCGCTTTATCCCGCTGCTGACGCGGCGTATGCGCAAAATTTTTGAGGGACAAAAAGGGATCGGCAACGGAAACGGCGGACGGCTGCGCAACGCGCTGCACGCGCTGTCCATTCTTGTCACGTGGTCGCTGGAAAACGCCGTGGACGTGTCCGATTCCATGAAAAGCCGCGGCTACGGTCTGCGCGGCCGCACGAGCTATACGCGCTTTCTCTGGACGCGGCGCGATCTGTTTTTGTGCGGTTTTGTGCTGCTGACGGATGCGCTGACGATCGCCGGCGTGGTCGTCGGCCAGACGCGCGCGATGTACAACCCGTACATTTCCCTGCCCGCGATCACGCCGTTTTCGTACGTGCTGTATGCCGGATACGCGCTGCTGTGCTTCATGCCGCTGATCCTTGACCTTGCGGAGGAATACAAATGGAACAGATCCAGATAGAAAATCTGCATTTTACCTATCCGCTGTGCGCCGAAGAGGCGCTTTGCGGCGTCGATCTGACCGTACATGCCGGCGAATACGTCGCGCTGTGCGGTGAAAGCGGCTGCGGCAAAACGACGCTGCTGCGTCATCTGAAAACCGCGCTGACGCCCGCGGGAAAACGTACCGGCGTCGTGCGTTTTTGCGGCACGCCGATCGCCGAGCTGGACGCTCGGACCGAAGCGGAAAAGATCGGCTTCGTGCAGCAGGACCCCGAAAACGCCGTCGTCACGGACAAGGTATATCACGAGCTCGCTTTCGGCCTGGAAAGTCTCGGTCTGCGGCAGAGCGAAATGCGCCTGCGCGTAGCGGAGATGGCGAGCTACTTCGGCATCGAATCGTGGTTTGAGCAGTCGACCGACACGCTGTCCGGCGGACAGCTTCAGCTGCTCAATCTTGCGTCCGTCATGGCGATGCATCCGGACGTGCTGCTTCTGGACGAGCCGACGTCACAGCTCGATCCCGTTGCCGCTTCGGATTTTCTCGCGACGATCGACCGCATCCATCGGGAGCTCGGTCTGACGGTCATCCTGACGGAGCACCGGCTCGAGGACGTGCTGCCCTCAGCCGACCGCGTCGTCGTGCTGCATCACGGACGCGTTGCCGCAGACTGCGCCCCGCGCGAAATCGGCTCGGCCCTGTCAGGCGATCTCGGCTTTCTGCGCGGCAGCATGCCGTCCGCCATGCGTATTTATGCCGGCGTCGGCAGCGACCTGCCCTGTCCGCTGACCGTGTGCGAGGGCAAGCGGTGGCTGAGCGATACCGTGCGCGTCATGGAGCCGGTGCGCCGCGATCTGAACGAAGACAAACCGGACGCCGCGCCTGCCGTGCGCATACGCGAGGCGTTTTTCACCTATGACAAACAGGAGCCGGACGTGCTGCGGGGCCTTACGATGGACGTGCCGCAAGGCAAGATATTCGCGCTTCTGGGCGGAAACGGCGCCGGAAAATCGACGGCGCTCAAGGTCGCGGCGGGTCTTCTGAAGCCCTACCGCGGCAAGGTCGAGCTGCTCGGGCGCGACGTGCGCAAGATCCCGCAAAAGGAGCTGTACCGGCAGTTCGCCGCCGTCCTGCCGCAGCAGGTTCGCACGCTCTTTACCGAGAAGACGGTGCGTCTGGAGCTCGAGTCGATCGACCGCGAAAGAACGGACGAGATCGCCGAACGGCTCCACCTGACCGCATTTCTCGACAAGCATCCTTATGACGTCAGCGGCGGCGAGCAGCAGCGCGTCGCGCTCGGCAAGGTGTTGCTGACGAAACCGCGGTTGCTGTTCCTCGACGAGCCGACCAAGGGCATGGACAGCGCGTTCAAGGAAGCGTTCGGCAAGCTCCTGCGTGAGCTTTGCGAAAGCGGTGCGACGGTGTGCATGGTCTCGCACGACGTGGAGTTCTGCGCCAGGGTCGCCGACCGCTGCGCAATGCTCTTTGACGGCGTGCTCGCCGCGGACGCGCCGACCGTTTCGTTCTTCTCCAACAACACGTTCTATACCACGGCCGCCAACCGGATCGCGCGGCACGTATTCCCGGACGCCATTACAGACGAGGATGTGATCGCCCTGTGCAGAGAAAACCGTATTTAGCCGTTCTGTCGCTCGCGCTGTGCTTCGGCGCGGTCATGACGGGCGCATTCCTGCTGCGCGACCGCAGTTACTACCTCATCAGCGGTCTGATTCTGCTGTTCGCCTGTCTGCCGTTCGCGGCGCTGTTCCGCCGCCGGCGCGTCAAGGTGCGCGAGCTGGTCATCGTGTCGGTGATGGCGGCGATCGCCGTCGCCTCGCGCGCCGCGTTCTACATGCTGCCGACGGTCAAGCCGCTGTGCGCGATCGCCATCATCACGGGACTGTATCTCGGTGAAGAGACCGGCTTTATGGTCGGCGTGCTGTCGATGTTCCTGTCGAACTTTCTGTTCGGCCAGGGCGCGTGGACGCCGTACCAGATCTTCGGCATGGGGTTCGCCGTCTTTGTGGCGGACGTCATCCTGCGCCGCCGGAATTTGCAGGATAAGCGCATCGTGGTCGCCGTCGTCGGCGGTCTGTGCTGCTTTTTGCTCTACGGCGCGTGCGCTGACAGCTGCGCCGTGTTCGCCATAGCGCCGAACCTGGAATGGCAGCCCGTTTCCTCCGTCATTCTGACGGGCATCCCGTTCAACCTCTCCCACGGTGCGGTCACCGGCATCATCCTGTTTTTCCTCAACCGTCCGATCGGCGAGAAGCTCGAGCGGATGTGCATAAAATACGACTTATTCACCGAATCGGAAGGAGAAATCGCATGAGTACGTTTGCATCTGTTGAAGAAGCGCGTGCATATTTCGTCGGCGACCGTTTCGCCGCGGAGAACGGCGTCACGCTGGACGCGCTGGACGACGACGTCTGCGTATGCAGCGTCACGCTCAACAAAGAGCTGCACTGCAACGCCGCGGGCGGCGTGATGGGCGGCGTGATCTTCACGCTGGCTGACTTCGCGTTTGCCGTCGCGTCCAACAACCGCCACCGCCTGACTGTCGCGCTGCAGACGAGTGTCAACTTCATGAGCGCGACCAAAGGCACGCGGCTGATCGCGCGCTCGAGATGCATCAAGGACGGTCGCACGACCTGCGTGTACGTCGTCGACGTGACCGACGAGCTCGGCACAGCCGTCGCACAATTCGTCGGTACGGGATACAAGCTGTGACCGCTCTTGCCGAACGAAGCCCGCGCGTATCCGACGGCCGTCTGGCGTTTGCGGACGGCGCGCGCGGTTTCATGATCCTCTTGATGCTGGTCGGGCATGCCGATCCGCCGAAGCTGCTGTTCAAGCTGATCTACGGCTTTCACATGCCGTTCTTTTTCCTTCTGTCCGGCTATCTGTATCATGCGGAAAAATATGCGCAGATGCGGTTTCCCGCTTATTGCAAAGCGCGGTTTCGCGCCTACGTGATCCCGTACTTTCTTTACGCGTTCTGCAATCTGCTTGTGAATATCCCGATCGAGGTGCATCAGGGCGTCGTCGGCAAGGCGCTGCTGGCGTCGACCGCGAAGCACGTGTTCTGGATCTTTTACGCGATCGGCGACAAGGCGCGCACGCCGAACTGCACGCCGCTGTGGTTCCTGCCGTGTCTGTTCCTGTGCTGCCTGCTGTTTTACGGTCTGCAGCGCATCCCGAAAGAATCGCTCCGCTGGGCGGTCTGCGGCGTGTTCTGCGCCGCGGCGTTCCTGCTGTCCGAAATGCGCGCGCCGCAGCTTCCGTGGCACGTCGACACGGCGCTGCTCGGCACGGTCTACATGCAGATCGGCTTTTCCGCAAAAAAGCTCCGCTTTCCGCAGCGCGTACCGCTGCCGTATCTTGCCGCTCCCGCCGCGGCGGCAGCCGGTTTTCTCTGTATCTCGTATAACGGGCTGATCGATCTGAACAGCCTGGCGCTGCAAAACGTCGCGCTGACGCTCGTCGGTTCCGTCCTCGTGAGCGCGGCGGTCTTTCTCGCGTTTTACAAGCTCTGCCGCGGACGGTTCCTTGCGTGGATCGGCAGAAACACCGTGCCGTTCTTCGCGTTCAATTACGCCGTCAATGCGTATCTGCGCCTAGTATGGCAGCATCTGCTTCCCGCCGTCCCGCTGCCGTGGTGGCTGCTGACGCTTCTCGACGTGCCGTGCCTTGTGGGGATCGTTTTGCTGCGCAACGCCTTGCGCAGGCGGCGGCAGGCGATGCCGGCTCCCGTCCTTTGACAAAAAACAGACCTTGTCCATGCTTCGATGAACAAGGTCTGTCCTTTTTATTCCCTCTTCACGGATTGTTGTGGGATAAAACGCATTCCGCTTTGTTTGCTTGTTGGGCAAGCATACATGCTTGCCGCCATACAGGTATATCTCTTGCGGCACGGATGTATCCGTGCCCTACTCGCGGAAACGATCCCACAAATATCCGTGATGAACCTTTTTTTACGCCTCCCGGCGCCGTCTGCGTCTGCGCAGACGCTCTGCCGTTCCGGCAGCGATACACAGCGCCGCCATCGCCGCAACGCATGCGAGCGCAAGCAGCGTGCGCCTGCCGATCGGTTTCGGCTGCGTCGGCAGCACGAGTGTCACGTCCTGCGTAATGACGCTCTGCGGGTCGAACGGCTCGCCTGTATCCGCACGCAGCCAGACCGTCTTTTCGGGCAGATCCAGCTCCTGCGGCAGCGGGAATTCCGTGCAGACCGTGCCGGGCGGCACGCTGATGTATTCATACCGCACCGGATGGCACAGCGTGACGGTGCGGTACGGTGCGCCGTCGATCCATGCCGAGCGCAGAAACGCGATGCGGCGCGTTAGAAAGTCCGTCATTTCATCCACGGCTTCGCCACTTGTGCGATCGCCGAACAGACTGCGCCAGCGCAGCGCATTCATGCGGGACGCCGCAGCAATTTCCCGCGCCTGCCGCGCGATCCCGTCGGAGGCCATCGCGTCCAGCAGCGGAAGATACGTCTCGCGGAACAGATCCAGCACGCGGCTTCGGAACGCGTCCTGCTTCCACAGCAGACTGTACCACGTCTCGTTCTCGTTCTGTTTGTTCTGCGCCGAAAAGCCGTTCGGCGTGCTCCACGTGTTCCGCCAGCAGACGCCCAGCGTCAGGTCGTAATCCCAGCATGGGCCTGCGTACAGCCTGCCGCCCGGCGCACGATAGAAATACTGACTGTTGTACAGATCGTAATTGCCGAACACCTCTTCGATCAGATATTTCCGTGCGAAGGACTCCATGTCGATACGGTCCTGCCACCTCCCGCCGGAAACGAGCGCGTCCTGAAACGCCAGAAGTTCCGTTTGCAGCGCGTTGCGCTCGGCGTTTGTGCACGGCTTCGGCGATTCGATCTCCACACTCGATGTGGAGTTGAGCGCAAAGAGCGCGTCGTTTCGTGCGGACTGCACCCAACTGAACAGCACGGAATCCGGCGATACGTCCAGTCTTGTCTTTCCGATCTGCGGCTTTTCGCTCAAAAGATACAGCCCGGCGTATTCGCCGTTCAGATACAGGTCTGTATACGCCGTGTCCGGCGCGAACCCCTTGATGCCCGACACGCGCTGCGCGAAATCGAAGATCAGGCGGTTGCGCAGATTCGTTTCGTCAAAGGCGTTTGCCAAAAGCGCCCACTCGGCTGCTTCTCCCATTCCCAGAAGGTCAGACGGTTCCCGCAGATAGAGATTGTACGGCTTTTTCTCTTTGCTCCACGTAGAATTGCCGCGCCCGCGGATGCCGTCTGCGCCCGCGCTTTGGTATGCGACGTCGCCGTCCGCCGTGACCAGCAGCAGCCGCACGGGCTCCCTGCGCGTCTTATTCGCGTGAACGGCCTGCATATCGCCGGACTGCGTGTGCACGTAGAGCGCCGCGACGTTTTCCGACTGTAAAAACCGCAGGCGCGTTTTTTCTCTCCCGACCGTCAGCGCGTATTCCGTATCCGTCCGGAACGCGCCGCACGTCATGCCGTCCGTGAGCGCCGTTCCGTCGAGCGTCGCGTCGACCGACTCCGGCAGCCGCACCGACAGCATGTCCATCGACGCGTACGACGGCAGAAAGACGACCATGCTCCCGTCGTCTGCGGCAAAGCATGCGATCGCTTCCTGCATGCCGTCCGCGTTCGTCAGGAAAGAGAGAGAGGCTGCGGCCGGTTCCTCTGCCTGCGCACCGCCGCACCCGGCAAGTATGCAGCACAGCACCGCGCACAGCGCCAATGCCGCCGCGCGTACGTACCGCTTCGCCCGTTTCACCGCAAGCCCTCCCTTCGGATTTTCTTTTTTCAGTATACGCTGTTTTTGATCGCACTTCAAGCGCGAAAGAGAACGTGTTCTTGCTTTTACGTCTTTTTGTGTTATACTGTACGTGCCCCGGGTGAACGGGGCAGAGGAATCCTCGCGCAACGGAGGTCGCCATGAAGAAAAAAACGCTCATGCTCGCACTGGCGGTATGCCTGGCGCTGTGCTGCTGCAGCTGCGGCACAAAAGGAGACGCGGACAAGCAAGCGGGATCGCTGTCCGGATCGGCGCAGAGCACCTACTACGCGGAATACGATCGCCGCATCCCCACGCTGGAATGTGTGATCCCCGACGCCGTGCGCACCGAGCAGGACGGATCGGACGAGAACGGGACGTATCACAGCTACGAATACGTCTGGAACGACCCCGACACGAACGTGCTGTCCGACTGCTTCGTTTCGTGGCTGGAACTGCTGGACAGGACGGACGGCGTGCACGCCGAGCCGTATCTGAATGGGACGTATTTCATCGTGGTCGACGAGGAACGCGTCGGGATTGCCGGTACCAGCCGCAAGGACGACGTGCAGATCTACATCCGATTCTATACGAACGGTGTTTCCTGAAACATCCTATAACAGGAACGGGCTGTCTGAACGCGACAGCCCGTTTTTCGTTTGCTTATTTCGTGCGGAACGCGCCGCAAAGTCCCTTCGGCGCGCGGTTGCGGAAGAAGCCCTCCGGATACACTTCGACGCTGTACGCCGTATCCGGCTCCAATCCGTCCACGGTCTGCGTCAGGGTTTTCGGCATATCCGTCAGATAATAGCCCGAATACATACCGGCCTGCCGAACGATGGCGTTGTCCGCTTTGCGCCGGATCACAATAAGGTAAGCGTTCACGTAGTCGCTGCCCGCGTCGGGCTCCGCCTGCGGAAACGTCAGCGTCACGCCGCGCTCGCCCGCCTCGGCCGTCAGCACGGCATCTGCGCCGAAAGCCGGCGCGTCGGCCGTCCTGTACCGTGCGTCCGTATACAGGAACGTCGACGGCTCGCTCGGCGTATCGATCCGCCACGTCTGCGGAAAGAAGCAGTCCGTCAGCACGTCGTAGGGGTACACGCGCACGCGATTGTCCGCATCGGCTTCGACGATCAGCATCTGGGCGCATTTTTCCTTGTCCGGCGGGAACGTGCCGCAGATCTTATCGAACTCCTCGAGCTCAAAATAGCTCATCGAGCCGCAGCCGAACGCCGTGAAGTGGTCCTGGAAAATGGAGCGCGGATCGTTGATCGGCGCGTGGGAATGTCCGGAGAAGTCGATCACCTGCGGATAGTCCATCAGGATAGGGATCAGCTTTTCGTCCGCCCAGTAAATGCCGCCGTAGACCGTGTCGGTCAGGTGCGGATGCTGGAAGAAAAAGATCGGCTTGCGCGGATCGTCCGCCGCCGCTTTTTTCAGTTCCTCGCGTGCAAACGTCAGTTGCGGCTCCTTGAAGTCACAGCCGTCCGTCGTGGTGATCGCGATGAAGTGAAAACCGTTGATGATCTCGTGCGAATCATGCGGCAGACCGAAGATCTCCGTAAAACGCCGGCGCGCGTTCTCCTCGCCGTCGCCGTGCCATTCATGACTTGCCATCGTCAGACGGTACGTCGTTTCCGCTCGAAGCTCCTCGTCGAGGATCTGCTTGACCGCGCGCATCTGGATCTCCGTGCCGGAATTGGCGAAGTCGCCGACGACGTACAGCGCGTCGAGCTTTTTATAGCTGTCGCTCTGTCCTGCGATCTTGTAGGCGCATTGCACGGCTTTGCGGAAGCGCGCGCGCTCCGGGCAGTCCGGATCGTCCTTGATGTGGATGTCGCTGCAGACCATAAAACGCAGCACGGGGGTAAAATCTTTGTCGAGTGCCATACGGTAACGTCCCTTTCTTACTCTTTATTTCTGGAGGTTTCCACGGTGAATTTCCGCAGCAGCACCTCGCGGCAGAAGTCTGCCGTTTTCGGCGCGGTTCCCTGCAGGAAATGATATGCCTTGACGTAGACCGGCTTGTGGATCCTGCCGCGCTCGCGGTCGAGCCAGAACGCCGACAGCGCGTCTGCCAGACGCGGCGCGTCCGGCGTTCGTTCCACGCAGGCGGCAGCCGTTTCAAGAATCTGCTGCTTGAGCGGTTCAATCTGCGGCGCGCGCGCGTTCCAGTCGATCTCGCCGAACCGATCCGGCGTATACAGCGGCAGAAGCTTATCGATCCATGCGTACCGCTCGTCAAAATAATTGCGCACCAAAACCACGGGGATCCCCAGCGCGGTGCACGGCACCGCGACATGCAGCCGCGACGTCACGACAAGCGCCGCCTCGTCCCGATATTTCGCGAGCGTTTCCTGCGCTTTCTGACGTAGCCGTTCGTGCGTTTCCCGCTCGCTCCATTCCCGCTCGAGGCGGAATGACTGCGAAACGTACGCAGCCCTCCCGCGCAGCGGCGAAGGCATATAATCCTCGATCCCCCGCGGTGCGTCGACCAGAAAAACTTTTCCGTTTTCCGGCGCGGCGGATCGTCTGTCCAATGTCAGCGACAGACACCCCGACAGAAACGCGCGCTTGCCCAGCGACTGCATCCGACGGAGCGTCGGCTCGTCCCGACAGCCGATCAAAAGTTCGTCCGGCAGCGACGCGAGGCCTTTTCGGTCGAGCGCGGACAGACAGTGAAAGCCGAAAAAGCAGGGATCCACATCACGGGAAACGGGGAACACCGGCGCGCCCTTCATGTGCAGGAAACAGCCCTGCAGCACAAGATGCGTCTGCGCGCCGCGGTACGACGTGATGCCGGTGCGGTCAACGGTTTGGACCTCCGAATCCGGCACGCCCATCTTGCGGTACAGCTCCCGCACGGCGAAGCTCTGGTACCAGTCGCCGAGATTGCCGTACTGTACACGCCCCTGCGCCGGATTGCGGCCGAAGGAAAGATACGCATATTTCATAGCTGCCGCTCTCCTTTGCTTTTGAATATACCCAGCGCGAGCACCGCCAGAAGCCGCGCGGTATTCAGCGCGAGCACGCACGCACAGAACGTCGCCAGTCCCCCGTGCAGCAGCGCGGGGATGCAGACGGCAAAGAACAGGACGCTGTACGTGACGTTGATATAGAACTGGTATTTCTCCGGCGCGAACCGCAGGATGATGACCAGAAGAAGATTTGCGATAAAATACACGATCTGGCCGCCGTTGGCCACGAGGAAATACGGCTTTGCGTCGGCGGCAACGTCCGGATACAGAATTCCGATCAGAAACGGCGCGATCGGGATGAACGCAAGAAACGCCAGCGCGCCCAGCGCGAGACTGACGAGCGCGCTCAGCAGAAACTGCCGCCTGCCGAACGACTTGCTGCGCGCCAGAAAGCCGATCGCAACGCCTGCGATCGGTTCGGTGAGCATGGCGATCGCCTTGCCCAGAAGCGACGCGATGTAGAAGATCGTGACCTGCGTCCCGTCAAGCAGCGCGCCGATCAGAAGCCGGTCGGCGTGCATCGTCAGATTCATGAACAGCTGCGACGGGATCAGCGCGGCGCAGGATGCGCGAACCTTGCGTGCGTTCGGCGACGTTTTCCAGAAAGGCCGGCGCAGCACGGGGCTCGACAGCACGACGTAAGCAACTGCAAAAAGCTCGCCGACCAGCACCGCGATCTCCCAGATCCCGACCGACAGGAACAGCAGAAGTCCCAGCACATAGCCGACGGACAGCAGAATGAAAAACACGAAATTTTTGCGGTAGTTGACCTCCAGCCGGTACGCGACGTTGCCGTAATACCGCAGGGTCGATACGATGCAGAGCAGCGGGTACAGCGCCCAGGAGACGGGATGCGGCGCGCCGAAGTACGCCAGCGCACCGACGCCGCACAGAGCGACCGCGGCCGTTCCCGGCAGCAGACAGCGGTTGTAGTCGCCGTTCTCGGTCTCGAAGCGCGGCACGTTCGCCATGCGGGCATAGCTGACGCCCGCACCGACGGCGACCGCTGCAACCGACATCACGGACAGCAGCGTCAGCACGCTGCCGAAGGCATCGGCGCCGATCCGGCGGCTGATGACGGGATACGCAAGGAACTGGATGACCGCGTTGTACACACCGATCCCGATGACGCTCAACACGACGCTTTCCAGGAAAAATGCTCGCTGCGAACGCGGTTTCATAAACTCCCCCAAATACGTATTTCAAATCTACCAGAGTATACCATTTTATTGCCGTTTTTTCAAGATGAATTTGTTGTATTTTCCGTCAGAGTATGGTATAATAATCTATCTTATTTTGGATACGTATAGACAGGTGTGTGATTTTGTGAAAATTTGTATCAAAAACGTGCGTGCGCTCGTCCCCAGCGCCGACAGACTGACCGTGCAGACGTGCACGATCGTGATGAACGACGGCGTCATCACGTCGCTCGACGGAACCGGCGCCGAGGGCTGCGGCCGCGTGATCGACGGCAGAGGGCTGTTCGCCATCCCCGGGCTCGTCAACGCCCATACCCACGCCTACATGACGCTGTTCCGCAACAGCGCGGACGATCTGCCGTTCATGCAGTGGCTGTTCGACCGCATCATGCCGATGGAGGACCGTCTGCGCCCCGGCGACTGCTACTGGACGACGCTCCTGGGCATCTGCGAGATGCTGCGAACGGGCACGACGACGTTCCTGGATATGTATATGATCCCCGACGACACGGCGCGCGCCGTTGCCGACAGCGGCATGCGCGCGGTGCTCTCCCGCGGGCTGCAGGGCGAGACCGCAGACGACGCCGGCGGGCTGCGCCGTCTGCGCGAGGCAAAGCAGGACATCCGCGCTTACAGCGGCACGGCGGAAGGGCGCATCACCTTCATGCTCTCGCCGCATGCGCCGTACACCTGCGCGCCGGCATATCTCGAAACCGTGATCGACGCCGCGGAGGAGCTCGGCGTCGGTATCCATACGCATCTGGCCGAAAGCCGGAGCGAGATCGAAACGATCCGCGAAAAATACGGCTGCACGCCCGTTGAGCTGCTGGAAAAGGTCGGTCTGTTCAGGCGCCACACGGCGGCAGCGCACTGTGTGCAGCTCACGCCGGGCGACATCCGCATCCTGCGCGACAACGACGTTTCCGTGCTGACCAACCCGTCCAGCAATCTCAAGCTCGGCAACGGCTTTGCGCCCGTGCCGGAATTGCTGGAGGCAGGCGTCAACGTCGCGCTCGGCACCGACAGCACCGCCAGCAACAACACGCTCAACATGTTCCACGAGATCAACCTGCTCGCGCTCATCCACAAGGGAACGCACGCCGACGCGGTGACGATCACCTCGACCGAGGCGGTCACGGCCGCAACGCTCGGCGGCGCAAAGGCGCTGGATCTGCCGATCGGCGCGCTGGCCGTCGGCAAAAAGGCGGACGTTACGCTGCTCGATCTTTCCTGCCCGCAGATGAATCCGCCGTCGAACCTCATTTCTTCCCTCGCCTTCTCCGCAAACGGAAGCGAGGTCGATACGGTGATCGTGAACGGCAAGGTGCTGCTTGAAAAGCGCCGCCTCACAACGATCGACGAGGAGCGCGTGATCTTTGAAACCAACCGCATTTTTGACCGCGTGAAGATTTAAAGGAGAAACGATATGTACGATATTCTGGATATTTCCCTCGCGCCGTCCGGCCGTGACAAAATCGACTGGGTACGCGACAATATGCCGCTGCTGCGCAGCTACGAAGCGGAATTCATAAAGTCCCGTCCGTTTGAAGGCATCCGTCTGGCGCTGTCGATCCATCTCGAGGCCAAGACAGCCTATCTGTGCAAGGTACTGCTCGCAGGCGGCGCCGAGATGTACGTGACCGGCAGCAACCCGCTGTCCACACAGGACGACGTGGCCGCGGCGCTGGCCGAGTGCGGCATCCATATATTCGCAAAATACGGCGTCACGCCCGAGGAATACGAGGCGCATCTGCGCCGGGTGATCGAGGCTGCCCCGCAGATCATCATCGACGACGGCGGCGATCTCGTCAACCTGATCCATTCCGAATTCCCGCAGCTTCTGCCGAACGTGATCGGCGGCTGTGAGGAAACGACGACCGGCATCCTGCGTCTGCACGC
>JAEEGL014643747.1_pt1 | contig 12898 bp, 12 predicted proteins | sample 9134231 | NCBI WGS metagenome assembly JAEEGL01 (sample SAMN16246548, study PRJNA631951) | gut metagenome | biome: gut microbiome; feature: rumen; material: fiber-attached | host: Bos | place: Iran: Karaj | collected 2018-10
AGATCACCGACTGGATAAAGAAATATACAGCATAAACTGATCGGAAAGGATAATACTATGCAGGACAGTAAGATTTTCAGGGATTATGTCAGCCCCAAAAGACTTCTTAATGTTGTAAAAGAAGTATCCAATTATCATCGTATACAGGCTTCACCGATGTTCAGGGAAGCAGCAGAACATGTGCTGAAGATATGCAAAGGTTACGGCCTTGATGCAGAACTTCTTGATTTTGAATCCACTCCGGATACCTGGTATCTTCAGTGCAGGATGTTCAAGGAATGGTCTATCAAAGCGGCGACGCTTGATCTTGTCGAGCCGGAGATGAGACTTGCAGATTTCTCTGCCGATAACATCTCGGTAGTTCAGAAGAGTTATCCGATCGACAGGAGAAACGATCCGGTGGATCTGGTGCTGCTCGACAAAGGCCCGGAAGAAGAGAATTACGAAGGACTTGATCTTAATGGCAAATGGGTGTTCAGCAGGTACCGTCTCAATACGATGGACTGGATATATAAACGTGGAGCACTCGGACTCGTTACTGATTTCATCATGGAGACCGCAAACCGCAAGAGGTCTGATCTTTATGATTCGATGACCTATACCTCTTACTGGCATAAACATCTCCCGGGAGAACCGGAGGCACGTGGTTTTGTGCTTTCTCCAAAGGCAGGGGATATTCTTGCTAAACTCTGCAAGGAAAAGATGGAGAAGGATAACGGGTATCTGCAGGTAAGACCTTTCATAGATTCTGAACTGTATGACGGTCATATTCAGGACGTTGAAGTGACTGTTGAAGGCAAAGATGACCGTGTAGTCTACCTTGCTGCCCATCTCTGCCATCCTAGGTCATCTGCGAACGACAATGCTTCCGGAGTCAGCGCGACGATAGAAGCAATGAACGTCATCAACACTCTCATTAAGGAGGGAAAGATAGAAAAACCTCAGCATACTATCAAACTGGTGCTGATGCCTGAGATGATGGGTACTTATCCTTATCTTGCGACACATCCCGACTACGAGAAAGCCCTTGGAGCAATGAATCTGGATATGGTCGGAGGAAGACAGACCAGGTTTTATGGACCGATCACTCTGACGAAGAACCCATGGGCTACTCCTAACCTAATCAATGAGATCGCTACTTATAGTCTTGGAGAAGCTTCCAAAGAAGCTTCCAGCTTAAGTGGTGACCCTGTAGCACTCACAAACCACAGAATCGACTCATTCACTGGAGGAAGCGATCATGTTATTTATGCCGATCCTTCTATAAATATACCTTGCTGTATGCTTGGACAGTGGCCGGATCTCAATTATCATACCGCGACCGATACTCTGGATGTTATAGATCCTGAGGTTCTGAAATTTTCCTGTCTGACTGCAATCAATTTTGCTTATAATCTTGCCAATCTTACCGCAGATGATCTTCCGTGCCTCTATGAAGAATTGGAGAAGAATATTATCTCAGAGAAGACCAAGCTTGTTTCTTCTTATTACCTCGGAAAGATCGATAAAGTTGTATTCGGATCCAGAATGGCAAAATACAGAAGATATTATCTGGACAGCCTGAAGACTGCAGGAAAGCTTGTCAAAGGTGCAGATACTTCAAAAGCAGAGGAAGTAGTCGGCAGTATGTTTGAAGCATGGATGAACTTCTATGATCTTTCTGACAGCTACGAAGAATACAGCGAGCTCAGTACAGTATATAAACGCAACTTCGTAGGACCGATAGAAAGTCTGGATGACTACAGAGCCCTGGGAAAAGGAGACGTTCTTGATGAGTTCAACAGCAAACTAGAAGGAACAGAACGTTTTGCAATGATGGGAGTTCAGTCAAATACCGTGTATTATATAGATGGAGTCAGAACTCTCGGACAGGTGATACGTGAAGTGTCTCTTGATCTTGGCAGAGACTGCAAGGATATGGTGATTCTGTATACCGACACTCTGAATAAACTCGGACTTATATCCGAGGTCTGAAAAAGATCGCAGATCGGCAGCGGATCATGGCCATATGAATCAGTACTCTTTCTTCTTCGAGAAGATCACATGCCATACCAGAGAGAAAAACAAAAGGTTATCAGGAATAGTAGGCTCACAGATGAGCAGAAATGGAGAAGTATTATATGAATGAATATCCTGTGTCCGTAAGGAACATACGTATCTCAGATCCGTGTATCATGCCGGATCCCGTTTCAAAAAAGTACTACATCTATAGTCGTTTCAATCCCGAGATCTACGGTCCGGATTACGAACCTCCCAAAGGAGCAAGGATCGATGCAATATGCAGCGAGGATCTTATAAACTGGTCACGGCCTTTCAAGGTATTTGACGCAGAGGAGACAGGATTCTGGGGGAAGCTGGATTACTGGGCTCCGGAGGGACATGTATATAACGGGAAATACTATATCATCTCCTCTTTCCGTGCTCCCGGGACTTACCGCCGGTGCCAATGTCTTGTTTCAGAGTCTCCGGAAGGCCCATTCAGACCTATAGAACCGGATCCTGTAACTCCGGAAGGATGGCAGTGCCTGGACGGAAGTCTATATGTCGATAAAAAGGGCGATCCGTGGATGGTATTCTGCCATGAATGGACCCAGGTCCAGGATGGACAGATATGCATAGTTCCTCTTTCTGCAGATCTCGGGCATGCGATAGGCGAGGCGAAAGTCCTGTTCCATGCATCTGATGCCCCGTGGCGTGAGGACCGTCTGGGATATATGCCGGAAGAAGGCATGACATGGATATCGGGATTTATAACCGACGGCTGTTTCGCACACAGACTTGATGACGGAACACTCATCATGCTGTGGAGCAACTACTGCCGTCACGGATACGCAGTAGGATATGCCCGCAGTGTTTCAGGTGAGATACAGGGACCTTGGGTACAGGAACCGATACCGCTTTATGTAATGGACGGCGGACATGCAATGATCTTCCGCACTTTTGAAGGCAAGAAGATGATGACGTTCCACGCTCCTAACCATCCGCATGACCGCAAACGCATGCTGCTCTTCGATCTAGAGGAGAGAGGAAACAAACTGTATCTGCTCAATGAATGCACCGGCAACTGGTACAACATCGACAAGGCCCGTGAGCCTGCCGGATACTACACTGCTGATCCTACAGTGCCTCCGGTAGTAGGAAGCAAATAAGCTGCCGCATATTTAACTTTATGAAAGATAACCCTCTGCTGCCAGAAGCAGCAGAGGGTTATTGGTTTATAAAGAAATGACCGGGGAAGATTATCGAATTAATTATCTCAATTTCAAAATGCAGCGTTATGATCCTGCCGGACCTGACTGATAGTAGCGCAGAGGGAGTTCAAGACCGTTGGATTCCAGAAGATCTCTGTCAGTAAGTAATACGGAAGAAGGTCCGTCTGCTACAACCTTTCCTTCTGAGATGATTACAGTCCTTTTGCATGTATCCAGGATCATATCCAGATCATGAGAGGCTATAATCATAGTTCTGTCAAGCCCAAGGACAGTATTTATAATTACGCGCCGGTTTCTGGGATCCAGAGCAGAACAAGGTTCATCCATGAGGATATGAGACGGATCCATTGCAAGAACAGCAGCGATAGCAGCCATCCTTTTCTCTCCACCGGAAAGCCTGTGATTGTGCCTTTCTTTCAGATGTGAGATCCCCAGATCAGACAGTACCTGGTCAGTCTTCTTCTCTGCTTCTTCTGAACTCATGCCGTAGTTGAGAAGACCGAACATCACGTCTTCTTTTACAGTTGGCATGAACATCTGGTTATCTGAGTTCTGCAGCACGAAACCGAGTGATTTCCGAACTGCCTGGTAATTTCTCTTTTCAACGCGCAGACCGTCTACAAGTATGTCGCCGGTATAGGGGATAAGCCCCAGCATTGCCTTCATGAGAGTGGATTTTCCTGCACCGTTGGCTCCTACGAGACCTATGGATTCACCGTCATATATATTGAGACTGATGCCCTTGAGCACCGGATTGCCTTTCTCATATTCACAGTAAACATCTCTAAGTTCGACCATATCTTACCTCATACGAAGAGCCCGCCAAGGAGACGGCTGAAATTGACTAAACGAAGGAAAACAATTGCACCCACAGATACTGCAGTCAAAATGATATCGTGAAAAGCGAACGGGCTGCATCCGGCGTATCTCATATCACCGTCGAACCCGCGCAGCTGCATGCTTTCATAAAGCTCAGCTGCTCTGTCCATGCTTCTGAGCAACAGCTGTCCGAGAAAGGACCCCCAGACACTGTGGTGTATACCTTTCTGTCCTGGAGCTCGAAGAAGATATGCCGTATTCATGGCGTAAAGCTCGTCTATCATAACAGATACATATCTGAACGTCAGAAGGAAGAGTGTGACCAGTGCAGACGGCAATCCAAGCATCCGTAGTGCTGCGCACAGGCGGTCCAGGGTTGTAGTGGCAGCAAGGAGAAATGAAGCCGTAAGGCAAAGAATCCCTTTAAGAAAGAAAACGGTAAAAGAGACCATGCCTGCAGTCACAGGTATATTTCCCAGTGAAAAAACAGTTCTTCTGTCCAGAAACAGGTCAAAACATCCTACAACAGCCAGAAGAGGGATGACAGCTCTGAATTTACGCAGACAGACCGATACCGGTATTCCGCTCATGGGGAATATCAGAGCAGGATATAAAATCATTGGAAAAAGTCCGCTGAGGTCATACTTCGGGAATGAAGCCGTGCAGACTATATATGCAACTGTTACCAGGAGCTTCACAAGAGGATGCAAACTGTGTATCGGAGAGACCTTCATAGCAAGGTCATCCATCTCTCTAAGCTCAAAAGCTGCCCGATCGATTTGTGACATTGATCACCTGCCGGTTTAGTGAAGCATCCGGCCTCTGGGACCGGATGCTTCATAATGAAATGGGTTAATCCTGAGATCAGGCGTTCGCCTGTTTCTTGCGGAAGAAACCGCCGAGAACAGCAATTCCCGCAGCAATTGCGGCTACGATAAGGGACCCGACTATGCCTGAAACAGTAGTTCCTACAGAACTGTCATTATCAGGGAAGGCGTAATCCGGGAGAAAAGCGGTATGTTCCTGAATGTCAGCAGCCGTATCTGCTACATCACTTGATACACCGTAATCATCTTCATCGAGAGCCATATTCTCACCGTATCCGGATTCTGCATTGCCGAACAAAGCCCATTCAAGTCCGTCGGGATTAGAGCTGGCGAACAGTGAAAGACCGCCGCCTACGAATACTACTACTGCAGCCAAAACTGCCAGGGTAGCTTTGAGAGAGCGTTTGTTCTGGAACCCTTTTTCTTCTGCATCGACCTCCTGAAGGAGTTCGGGACGTGCTTCGAATACGTACAGGAGAACAGCTGATGTGATAAGGCCTTCAACCAGACCAATAGCAAGGTGTATGGGCTGCATAAGAGCCATAAACGCGCCGAACGGAAGTTCAGTGATCCCGGAGAGGGAAGTCTCAAGTACTACTGAGAATGCACCAAGCTGCAGAGTCAAGATACATCCGATGACAGAAGCAATCGTGATCTTGAGCCTTGTCGCAGCTTTTGAATCCATATTGCTGAACCAGCTGCTGTGCAGTATAGGACGCCAAATCAGGAAGTAACCTACGAAACAGCCATAGAAGGCCATGTTCCAGCAGTTAGCGCCAAGCGCCATCAGACCTCCGTCAGCAAAGAATAAGCATTGTATCGTCAGTATAACTACCATTGACAGGAAACCGGCATAAGGACCGAGCAGTGCGGAAAGAAGCATTCCCCCGCAAAGATGGCCGGAAGAACCGGTTCCGGGAATGGTGTAGTTGATCATCTGACCTGCAAATACAAGTGCGGAGGCAACGGCCATTGTGGGAAGTTTGGAAGGTTCATCGTCTTTTTTGAGTTTTACGACTGAGGTTCCAGCTGCGGTGCCGGATGCTACGTACATTGCCCCTGCCACTATCGGACTGAGGAGCGCGTCTGCCATATGCATTTTGATTCTCCTTTTCTAATTCATGTGATTAGTGATTGCGCTTTTATGATGCTTATTGATTGGATCCAGACAGTTTTTCTTCTATCTCAGCGATGCTCATACCGGTCCTGAGAGAGACTGAAGCGAGATCTTCATATTCCCACTTGCTGCGTTTTACTCCGTAACCGGAAGCTGTCTTTTTACGTACAGGCCCAAAATCTGTGTTTTCTGTTTCAACTTTTCTGTTTAGCACATATCTGCCGATTTTGGTCTCCCTGATACCCAGAGTTGTGGTGTGACGGAATATTGCCGCTATCACAGCTTCCTTATCTGCTTCATGACACATCGCACGTATGAGAATACCGGGACGGGATTTTTTCATACCTATGGGGATGGTATAAACATCAACTGCACCTGCTTCAAAGATACGCTCCATTGCGAAGGCTATCTTTTCTCCTGTCATATCATCCAGATTACAGGAAAGCTCGTAAACGCTGTCAGAAGTATCGTCTGTTTCACCGATAATAGAACGTACGCAGTTAGCAACTTCAAAATCTTTGTTCCCCATACCGTATCCGATAGATTTCGGACGCATGACGGGCATCTCTCCGAAACTGGTCGCAAAATGCTTGAGAAGAGCAGCTCCGGTAGGTGTACAGAGCTCTCCGCGAATATTGCCGCTGTATATCGGAACGTCTTTAAGAATATATGCTGTAGCAGGAGCGGGGACTGGCAGTATTCCATGAGCGCATCTGACTTTTCCACTCCCAACATGTATCGGAGATACTACGATCTGATCAGGGGAGAGTTCTTCCATTAGCATGCAGACTGCGGTTATGTCCGCAACGGCATCTAGACTTCCGACTTCGTGAAAGTGGATCTGTTCAACAGGAGTACCATGAACGTGACTTTCGGCTTCTGCTATCAGTGCATAAACAGCCAGCACATCTTTTTTGACATTATCGGAGACATTAAGATGATCTTTAACAAGATGTGTAATATCATGTAGGCTGCTGTGGCGATGACTATGAGTATGCTCTTCTGCGTGATCGTGATTATGTATATGCTCATGTTCATGTTCATGGATATGTTCATGTTCGTGGTCATGAGAATGCACAGCTGCATCAATGTGAGGGTGCTGATGGTAATCGAGACTTTCTTCTTCCTCACCGTTTATTACGACAGACATGTGCGTTCCTGTTATTCCGCATTTGACGGAAGGTGATGCGCTAAATCTGATGCCTTCCAGTCCGAGAGAATTGAGTCTGTCAACAAAAGAGGACGGATCAGGAAGAAGTTCCAGAAGGGAAGCGGTGAGCATATCGCCTGCAGCACCCATTCCGCAGTCAATGTATAGTGTTCTCATCGTTTTACCTCCATGTGATTGATCATGCTTGCAAGATAACCGGCGCCGAACCCATTATCTATATTTACTACTGATACACCGCTTGCACATGAGTTCAGCATCGAAAGAAGAGCTGAAAGGCCTGAGAACGAGGCTCCGTAACCGACGCTTGTGGGTACTGCGATGACCGGGCAATCTGCCAGACCGCCTATCACGCTGGCCAACGCACCTTCCATACCGGCGATGGCGATAATAACAGAAGCGTTCATTATCTCATCCATGTGACTCAACAGACGGTGCAGCCCGGCTACGCCGACATCGTACAGTCTTACAACTTCGTTTCCGTGAACTTCAGCGGTAAGTGCTGCTTCTTCTGCCACCGGAATGTCAGAAGTTCCTCCTGTTGCTACTACTATCTTTCCGATCCCTGTAGGAGAAGGGATTGTGCCGTAAATGCCTATCCTGGCGTCCTGACGGTAATCCAAATGAACAGCTTTTCCGATGTCTGCAGCTGCTTCAGGTGAAAGACGTGTAATAAGTACGGTAGGAACACCATTGCTGTTCATTGATTCAAGTATTCCGAGTATCTGTGATACAGTCTTTCCGGCTCCATAGATGACCTCTGGCGCTCCTTGACGGATACCTCGGTGGAGATCAACTTTTGCATAACCCAGATCCTCAAAAGGCTGTTTCTTCAGTTCCAGCAATGCTTCATCTACTGATACCGAACCATCCTTGATCCTTTCCAGCAGTCTTCTGACATCACTGTCCATTTCTTACCTCCAAATCCAACAGAACCGCAGAGTATGATTTTTTGAGCGAATCTACGATATCTTCGCGATGCTTCAGGAATAGTTCTATCTGGTCCTTCGGGAGCTGTATCCTGGCAGCTCCGTGGAACATCCTTATTCTGAAATCAGAGAGACCGTATGAGAACAGAAGATCTTCAGATTCTTCTGTGATCTTCAGCTTTTCAGCAGTTATCACTTCGCCGGTGGGAATTCGGGTGGCCAAACATGCATAGGCAGGCTTGTCCCAGGTGAAGAGACCTGCTTCATGGGAAAGACGCCGTACATCCTGTTTTGTAAGGCCTGCAATCTTCAGTGGAGACGCTACTGTAAGCTCACGAAGAGCTCTCATGCCAGGTCGGTCGCCTTCATCATCGGAAGCGTTAGTGCCGTCAAGAATAAGAGTGTATCCGTCTTTGGATGCGGCCTCTGTAATAAGTGAAAAGATGACTTTCTTACAGTGATAACATCTGTCGGGCGGGTTGTCGGTGATGTCACAAGATGACAACACATCTGCCTGCAGAATCTTCATGCGTGCATTTAAATCTGTTGCCATACGTTTGGCATCTTCCAGTTCAAATACGGGCTGAAACTGGCTGCTGACATAGTATGCTGTCACATCACAACCATATTTGATTGCAGCATACAGAAGATAGGATGAGTCGACTCCGCCAGAGAAAGCGACTGCTACTTTCGGATTGTTTTCAAAAAACTGTTTGAGATCCATCTGCATAAAAAAAGAAAGCATACAGCTTCCCTTCAGGGAAAGAGTATACCTTCTGAATATACCTTTGTTTTGTATGTCTTAGATTGCAAAAAAAATACTTGAAAACCCTTCTGGGCATAGTAGAAACTTCATGTTTCTACATAAAAATCGTATCATGTAAAAAAGAAGTATGTCAAGGAAACCAGGCAGCTATATGTTAATGGATGCCAGTGATCTGAGAGGTTACAGGGCAATCAATGAGCAACTTTGTTTTTGAGTTAAAGAAGGGATTTCCGATTCTTTGTGTTAATCTGTAAAGGAACTATAATGTCAGTGATTGATCGTGTAGTGAAAGCAGACGGATAAGGCTAAATCGTCATGTGCTCACATATGGCGGTTGAAGGGAGTAAGGCAGTGACCGATAAACAAATAATAAGAGAAACAGGGAAAAAGGCTAGACGCGAGATGAGACCGGAGGACAGAGATGAAGCTTCCCGCGTTATAGTTCAGCGTATTGTACAGACAGACATTTTCAGAAACGCCGAGACGATCATGATCTACAATGCTATGCCGGATGAGGTGGATATCACATCGTTATCGGAAATGCCGGAAGCTAATGGCAAGATCATCTGTTATCCGCACGTGTTGGGGAAAGGGCATATGAAAGCCGTGTTTCCGTCAGGAGAGGATGACTGGATAGAAGGTGAATATGGAATACGTGAACCGAATCCTGAAACTTCAAAAGAAATAGATCCAGAAGAGATAGACTTGATACTCTGTCCATGTACAGCATTCGATGAGAACGGGGGCAGGATGGGAATGGGAGGAGGATACTATGACAGATATCTGCCTCTTTGCCGGCATGCAGTTATCGGAGCTGTAGCCTTTGAAACTCAGAAAGTCCCCTCTGTTCCGATGGAAGAGCACGATATCAGAATGGAACTGATTTTCACGGAAAAGGCGGTATACAAGTCATAAGGATCATTTATTTAGCTTTTTAGTTCTTTATTTACGAATACCAGAAAAGGTCAGCAGACTGCTGACCTTTTTCTGGTAACTGCTCGTAAAACAACTGAATGAAGAATCAGTTCCGATATAGCAGAGACCATACATCGCTTTCGTGTGTTATCATATTAATAGACAATAAATATAGAAATGCGCTCACAGTATTCCGAACATCAGACCATGTCTGGAATACTGTCTGGAAAGCTGTAATACAGGAAAACAGACGTCACGATGGAAAACACAAATACAGTCAAAGATATACTAAAAATCTCGGTACCTATAATGATTGAGGATGTTCTCCGCACATTGGTAGGTACAGTCAATACATTTACTCTAAGCCGAGTGTCAGACAGTGCCTCTGCTGCTGTGGGCGTGACGAATCAGATATTGAATGTAGTACTTCTGATCTCGGTCATGATCTCTGCCGGTGCCGGCATCATCGAGAACCAGATACTTGGAGCGGGAAAAGAGCGTGAGAGCAGCAGGATAATGATGAACAGCCTTTCTCTTGCAGGTGTCCTGGGTATCCTTAGCAGCACTCTTTCTGTGGTTTTTGCCAAGGAGCTTGTAGCATTTATGGGACTGGCAGAAGAACTGCGCAGTGATGGAGAGACATATCTCAGGATAGTAGGGCTCTCGTGTGTTTTTCAGTTCCTGGGTACGATGTTGTCGACTCATTTCCGCAGTCACAACAGTTCTTTGACACCGACAATAGTAGTAGTTCTGTCTAACGTGATAAACTTCGTGGGATCAACTCTGGTCCTGAATGAGAAAGCAGGAAACCTTACCGGAGTGAGAGGCATTGCTCTGATGAGACTCATCTCGGAGATCACAGGTACAGTGATCCTGCTGATACTGTTCTCACGACAAAAGTGGGGTCAGCAGCTGAGAGATCTCTTCTCGATTGACACAGGAATGACCGGAAGGATTCTTACCGTCGGGATAATGGCCAGCATGGAAAGAGTCTGTTTCATTATCGCTCAGATGCTGACAACACGATTCATTACAGATCTGCCCATTGAGGTCTTGTCAGCTAAAGTCTACGTACAGACTTTAAGCGAGTATCCAAATCAGTTCGGTGTCTCGATCGGAAGAGCGGCTCAGATATTGAGCGGGCACAGCATTGGCGCAGGGAAACTTGATGAAGCGCATAAACTGATAAGAAAAGCTTATTTCACCGCACTTTGTTTTGATATACCTGGATGCATCTTATGCCGTCTGTTCGCAAATCAGCTGGTTGGTCTATTCACCCAGTCGCAGGAGATAATAGAGATAGCCAAACTGCTCCTTACGATTGACATCATCACGGGAGCTGCAAGGAGCCTTAACCATTCATTCTCATTCGGCCTTAAGAGTGCCGGATATGTACTCAAGCCGATGATAATCAATTTCTTCTCGATTTGGATGATAAATGTAGGACTTGGTTATCTTTGCACTATAACACTCGGAATGGGAATAGTCGGTCTGTGGATAGGCCAGTCGACAGAGGAGTGGTTTAGAGGCTTGATGAACTGTATTCAGTGGGAGAGGAAAGTCTGGCAGAAGGATGCCGGAAAACTCTCGCATGAGAATAGATAATTGATAGGAACTGTTAATGATTAGAAAGGATCAAGAAAAATGTACACTCGAGTAAGAGATCTTCTTGCACTTGGGAAGAAGAACAACGCATGTATCCTTGCTTTTGACTGTGCCGATGTAAATATGATCAGATCTGTATGTTATGGTGCACAAAAGGCTAGAAAGCCTGTCATCATGATGCTTCATCCGACAGCGACGCTGAAAAACATACTGCCGTTTTCAGTTTTCGCACATACTGCAAAATACTATGCGAATCAAGTCGATGTTCCTGTTGGGCTCCATCTGGACCACTGCAGTGACTTTGACGAGATTTGCAGAGCGATTCATGACGGATTTGACTCTGTCATGGCGGACGGGTCGATTCTTCCGTTTGAAGAGAACGTGGCTTTCACAAGTAAAGTGGTCGAAGTTGCAAAGAACTTCGATGTCGATGTAGAAGGAGAACTGGGCCATGTAGGAACTGCTGCAGAATCAGACGAGTATTCCAAGAAGGAAATGTTCACTAGGCCTTCAGAGGTGACTGAATTCACTGCAAGGACTGGAGTCACGTCTCTGGCTGTTTCCTTTGGAAGCGCACATGGGCTGTATAAATATCCGCCAAAGCTGGATATTGACCATCTCAAGGAACTGCAGGCAGCTACGGATACACCTCTTGTCTTGCACGGTGGCACCGGAATAGATGATGATCAGCTTAAAGCTGCTTTTGCCAATGGTATCAACAAGATCAATATAGGAACAGAATTCTACATGCTGAATACACGGCTCAACAAAGAATTCTATGCCCAGGAAGACTTTGTACCCTACACTTATCCTGACTACATAGTTCCGGTTCTCACTGACTACATTGCAAGAAGACTTGAACTGTGTACAGTAACTCTGTAGAAGATATTATTCCGGAGGATTATCCATGATCTCATACATCTGGCCGATCGCATTAGTTGTTCTCTCAAATGTGATATATCAGATCTGCGCAAAGTCTATCCCACAGGAGATGAGCCCGTTGGCATCTCTGACGATTACGTATCTTATTGGTGCGGTCGTAAGTGCTATCCTTTATTTTGCAACAGGATCAGCTGGAAACCTGTTTAAAGAATACGGAAAGCTGAACTGGGCTCCAGTGGTTCTGGGTATAGTGATAGTCGGTCTGGAGGTTGGTATGACATGTGCCTATAAAGCTGGCTGGCAGGTAAGCACTTTATTCATTGCTCAAAGTGCCTTTCTTGCAGTGGCTCTGTTGTTTGTGGGCTATTTCATGTATCATGAACCGGTAACCTGGAATAAACTGATAGGTGTAGTAATCTGTCTGATAGGGCTTGCTTTTATCAACAGATAAAAAACTTCAAATTCTTCAAAAGTGTAAACATAAAGAAGAAAATCTCCTTTTCGTCGGAAAAGGAGATTCTTTGTTATAAGCAGAAAGGAGTTTCCGTTTCGACCTCGCTAATCAGCTGCCGAAGCGAACCGATCTGGTCTTCATCTCCGCTGGAGATGAAATAACAGCCGCCTTCTGCACCGCAGACACCTCCGCTGCCGAGGATCT
>JAEEGL014737317.1_pt1 | contig 12898 bp, 9 predicted proteins | sample 9134231 | NCBI WGS metagenome assembly JAEEGL01 (sample SAMN16246548, study PRJNA631951) | gut metagenome | biome: gut microbiome; feature: rumen; material: fiber-attached | host: Bos | place: Iran: Karaj | collected 2018-10
AAACCTACAGGTATCTGATCTGTGCATCTCCGCTGAGGCTTCCGCTGCTGCGCGGCCGGGTGTTTTTCCCAAAAAGGCCGGTTTCCCCGTCGGCGGTCGAAATAATGGCGCAGGCGGCGCGTCGTCTCGAAGGAAAGCGGGATTTCGCCTCGTTTATGGCCAGCGGATCAAAGATTCTGGATACCGTCAGAACGGTGAAAAAAGCCGAAGTGACCGAAAAAGACGGTATAATAACCGTCCTGCTATGCGCCGACGGATTTCTGTACAATATGGTCAGGATCATCTCGGGGACCCTTCTCGAGACAGGGCTTTCGGGCCTGTCTCCCGATTCGGTCGACGGGGTGATCGCCGCACGCGACAGAAAGAAGGCCGGAGCCACGCTTCCGCCTTACGGACTGTATCTCTGTTCGGTCAACTACGGGGACGAATACTCTTTCCCGGATACCGGAGGTCTTCTGCCTTGAAGAAAAAAAATATTTTTTCATATTTCAGAACCTCCCGCCTTCCGCCCGAGGAGGCGGACGAGGTGCTTCGCAGCGTTTTCGGTGACAAGAACGACTACAGCCGCTATTTCAACTGGGTCGGCGTCACCTACCGCACCGCGGGATTCGTTTTTCTCGTCGTTTTTCTCGTCTATCTGATCGTTACCTCTCTCGGGAATCTCACCGGTATCACCTACGCAAACGCGGAATACGTCGTCCGCAATTTCGCGGTCCGCCTCGAGGACAACCGTGAGGCGGCGTCGGCGATGATTTACAATCCGGACGGGGCGATGCGGTTCGCGGAAGCGGGGGGAGGACTTGCGGTCTGCGGAAATACCGGAGTAACGATCTTTTCCGCCACCGGCAGAAGGACCTGCCGCGACACGGCCGAAATGTTCATACCGGCGATGCGGGCGTCGAAAAAATACACGGCCGCGTACGACTCGGGCGGAAAAAAGTATTATATTTACAACTCGTTTACGAGGGTTTTCACCGGTGAAACCGAATACCCGGTATACGGTATGAGCGTAGCCGACAACGGATACTTCCTTCTGATAACCGGGAGCGATCTTTCGGCTTCGTCGGTCGTTCTTTACGATTCGGACTTCAATCCGGTAGCGGTTCTCGGACAGAGCATGCACACGGCAGCCGCCGAGCTTGACCGCGAAGGCAGGAGATTTGCCGTCGTCTCGGAGGGAATTACCGAGGACGGAAGATTTTCGTCCTTCGTGCGCATTTTCAACGTCGGGGAAAAGGATCCGGCGGGAAGTTTTGAGGCGGAAGGGGCATTCGCCCTCGGGCTGCGTTTCTGCGGAGAGCGGATCTTCTGCCTTTTCTCCGACAGGATGATTCTTTCCGGCCCCGACGGATCGGTTGAAAAGGAGTTTTCCTTCGGGGATGCGACGCCGGTCCTTGCCTCGTCGTCTGACGACGGAGCGGCTGTTCTGCTGCGCGACGGGGAAGGAAACGAAACGCTCTGTTTCTGGTCCTCGTCCGGGAGCGATACGCGAGTTCGTGTGCCCTCCGGAACGGCGTCGCTGTCAGTCGGAGGCTCGACCGCCTTCATTCTTCATCCCGACGGGGTCAGGATCTTCCGCGACGGAGTGCTTTCGGGTCCCTTCACGACCGGTCGCGCGGTTAACGAAGGCGACGCGCTCGTCGCCTGCTCCGACGGTTCGGTCTACTGCTGCGGTCGCTCGGCCGCCTATCTTTTCACGGTTCCGGAAGGCGTTTCCGGAACGGATCAATGAACGGAGTTTCTCATGGCAAACTGTATTTTCGACCTCATCCTTCTCGGGATAATAGTTCTTCATCTGATTTATTACGGATTCAAGGGATTCCTTATGTCCCTGTGGGGACTGGGTTCGGCGCTTGCCGCCGCATTTCTCGCCTATCTGTTCGGCCCTGTCTGTTCTTCCTTCCTTTACGAATCCTTTTTCAAAGAAAAGGTGGGCGACGGGAAGGTGTCGAAGCTCGTTTCGGACATCTCGGCTTATCTTCTGATTTTCATCGCGGTATCGATAATCCTCGCGATCGTCGGTTTTTTCCTCGCGAAGATCAAAAACAAGCTGGAGCTCAAAAGACTCGACTCGGTACTGGGGGCGCTTGTCGGAATGATTATCGGCTTTATAGTCGTTTTTGCGGTCTGTCTTGCCGTCAGCATAATCATCGAGCTCAACCTTTCTGGATTTCTCGGGGAGAAGATCTCGGCGCTTAAGGATATCGCCGAAAAATCCTATATCTTCAGATTCCTCTGCCAGATTTCCTGGTTTGATTTCGTCCATATCAAGAAGCTTATCTCGGACGGGTTCGACGCCGTGAAGGACGCCATTCCCGCCGCGGTTACGACCGCGCAGTGACAAGGAGTATTGCCTTAATTCATGATAAAGTGTTCCAGATGTAAAACGAGAGTCGCCGTGGTATTCGTGACCAAGATCGAAAACGGCGAAAAAAAGAGCGAGGGCCTCTGCCTGAAGTGCGCAAAGGAGCTCGGCATTCCCATCGACGATATGATGGGGGATCAGCTCAAAAAAATGGGGCTTTCGCCCGAGCAGATCCAGGAGATGTCGGACAGTTTCGAGGCGCAGGCGGAAAACCTGCCGGAGGGTGACGACACCCCCGTCCTCGGAGACGAGGGGGGAGCTCCTTCGATCAACTTTTCGAAGATCTTCCGGGAGAGCGGCGACGCCGACAAAAAGAGCGACCGGCCTAAGCAGAAAAAGCAGGAATTTCTCGACAAGTACTGCAAGAACCTCACCGCCATGGCGGCGGAGGGTAAACTCGACGCGATAGTCGGCAGGGAAAAGGAGCTTGCAAGAGTGATTCAGATCCTTTGCAGGCGCCAGAAGAACAATCCCTGTCTGATCGGCGAACCCGGAGTCGGAAAGACGGCCATCGCCGAGGCGCTCGCTCAGAGAATAGTCGCGGGGGACGTCCCGTACAAGCTGAAGGATCAGCAGCTATATCTTCTCGATCTTACCGCCGTCGTGGCCGGGACCCAGTTCCGCGGACAGTTCGAGCAGCGCATGCTCACGCTCGTTAACGAGGTCAGGGCGGCCGGCAACGTCATTCTGGTCATCGACGAGGTGCACAATATCGTCGGAGCCGGCGACGCCGAGGGAAGCATAAACGCGGCGAACATACTGAAACCCGCCCTCTCACGCGGGGAGATCAGGGTCATCGGGGCGACGACCCTGAAGGAATACCGCAAGTACATCGAAAAGGATTCGGCTCTCGAGCGCAGGTTCCAGCCGGTGACGGTGAACGAGCCCTCGATCGCCGAGGCGGAAAAGATGCTCCTCGGCATACGTCATTATTACGAGGAGTTTCATCATATCAGGATCCCCGACGCCGTGGCGCGCCGCGCGGTCGTTCTTTCCGAACGCTATATCACCGACAGATATCTGCCCGACAAGGCGATAGATCTGCTTGACGAGGCGGCGTCGCGCCTCTCCCTGACCAGCGCTCCGCTGAACGAGTCGTATGAGATCCGGAAGGAGCTTCTCGAACTGAAAAAGCAGCGCGAGGACGCCGAAAACGCCACCGACGTCGAGGACGAAAAGAAATTCGAGACGGTTGCGAAGATAAAGTCGAAGGAACTGAAGCTTTCGGAAAAACTCGGTCAGCTCGAGAAGGAATGCGAAAAAGTAGTGATGACCGAGGAGGACCTGGGAGGGGTCATCGAGATCTGGACCGGAATTCCCGCAACGACCGTCAACGAAAACGAATTCGAAAAGCTGGACCGGCTGGAGGAGCGTCTGAAATCGAGGATAGTCGGTCAGGACGAGGCGGTCGAAGCCGTCGTTCGCGCGGTCAAGCGCTCGAGGGCGGGCATCGCGTACAAGAGAAAACCGGTTTCTTTCATTTTTGCCGGGCCCACCGGTGTGGGAAAGACCGAGCTGGTAAAGGTGCTGGCGTCCGAGCTTTTCTCGTCTCCCGAAACTCTGATCAGATTCGATATGTCAGAGTTCATGGAGAAACACACGGTGTCGCGTCTTATAGGGTCCCCTCCGGGATACGTCGGATACGACGAGGCGGGACAGCTTACCGAAAAGATACGCCGCCGTCCCTATTCGGTGATCCTTTTCGACGAGATCGAGAAGGCACACCCCGACGTGCTCAACGTCCTTCTTCAGATCCTCGATGACGGAAGGGTCACCGACGCTCAGGGAAGAACGGTCAACTTTGAAAACACCGTTATCGTCATGACGACCAACAGCGGCTCGTCGTCGGCGTCCGCAATCGGATTTTCCGCGTCTGCGTCGGCGGCGGCGAAGGCGAAGACCGAAAAATCGCTCTCGGAGTTCCTCCGTCCCGAATTTCTCAACAGGGTCGACGAGGTAATCGTGTTCAATCCGCTGACGAAAGAAAATTTCGACGCGATATCGGTAATCATGCTGTCGGATCTTGCCGGAGTGCTTGCCGAGAAGGGGATCTCCCTTTCGTGGACTCCGGGAGTCGCGAAATACGTTTCGGAGAATTCTTATTCGGAAAAATACGGAGCGCGCAACATGCGCCGCTTTATCCAGCGCAATATCGAGGATCCGCTCGCCGAAAAGATCATTTCGGATCACGGCGGAAGGATAAGCGCCGTCCGGCTGTCGATGAAGGGCGGATCGGTCGGCGTCGAATGCACCTATGCCGGCAACACGTGATTCCGTTCAGGAGGGCGTACGGTGAAGAAGTTCTTTACAGGCCTTAAAAAAACGCTGTCGCATCCCGATTTCCTGGTTTATTTTCTTATTCTCGTGATACTCGCCGTGTCGGGAATGCCTCTGCCGGCTGCCGCGACGCTTCTGTCGCTTCTCGCAGTCCTGTCGGTCCGCGCGGCGGTCGGACTCCGTGCTGCTTCGGCGTTTGACGAGCAGAAAAAGCTTTTGCCCGTTCCGCACGCTGGGGAGGGGGAGGTTTTCGCAAGGACCGCCTTTGCCGGGAGGTTCTCGACGATCTTTTCCAGAATTTCGGTTTTTTTCATTCCGGCCGCGGTACCGGTCATCCTTCTGGGACTTGTCTTTCCGGGCAATACTCTCGCGCAGGTCTGCGCGTCGGTCGCCGCCGTGATGACCCCCGCCTTCGCCGCTTTTTCAAGGACTCACGCCGTCTATCTTGATCTCATAGCTTCCGACGGCGCGGTAAGTCTGTGCGAAAAGGACGGGGGAGAGGGAGCGGTTCTTTCCGACTCTTCCGCGATAGAGAATTTCGCTGCCGCCGACACCGTTATGATCCTCGATCCGTTCGCGGTTTACGACCGCACTCCGGAAGTCCGGGAGGTATGGTTCGGGAAATCCGTCTACCGCGGGTACAGTCTTGACGAAAGCGGTATGCGGATACCGGCCGAAAGATCGGCGGTCCTCGCCAACGTCGCCGCCGCGTTTTCCGACCGCCTGAGACAAAGCCGCCCGGGGCACGACGACGCCATGATTAGATTTGCCGAAAAACAGCTCGGCGACCTTTCGGAAGTCATGAGTTCGGCGTCCGGATGCGTTCCGCTCCCGGATACGCCTTACGACGGAGACGTTTCGATCCGATTCATTTTTGACGGCGCCGGTATAAAAAGCGAGACGCTGACCAGGTCCGCGTCTTTTGCCGCCGCTCGCTCGGCGGATCTTTACAGGACGCCCAACGGAAGATGGGAACTGTTCGACGACGCCGCCCGGAAGTCCGCGCTCGACGCATGGAAATCGGCCGAGGCGTCGGGACTCTTTCCGTACTGTATCATTTCGTCGGCTGTCCCGTCGGATATAGCCGAGGAGGGCGAATTTCCCGAGGGGCGGGTGCTCGAATGCATACTTGCGATAGGAGGAGTTTTCCCGGAAAACAACCGCCAGATCCTTCCGGTTTTTGAGGATTACGGGATTACCCCCCTGCTGCTCATGCCGAGGGATTCGCTCCAGTCGCGCAGATTTGCCCTGGATTCGGGACTTTGCGGAGACGGGAGCGGAGAAGACGATCTCTGCTTTGCCGGAAAGACCGGGGACGGAGATTTCCCGGAAGACGATTCGGTCCTGCGGAAAAAAGCTTTTATCGGTTTTTCGCGGGAGGAAGGACAAAAGCTGCTCCGCCGCTTTAAGAAGAGCGGAAGGAACGTTTCTCTCGTCGTAAGGCGCGCGTCCGATCTTGCGCTGCTGAGCGAGTCGGGAAGCGCGGCGGGAGTCGCCGGGAGCGCCGAGCCGGATGCGGCCGCCGTGCTGCCCGCTTTCGTTTCGTCAGCATCCGGAGAGCGGCCCGAGGGCGGTCTTGCCGCCGTTTTCTCGCTGCTGTCCGAGTCCGCCGTTATTATGTCCAAAATGCGCTCTTTCGCGCTTTTCGCCTTCTGCTTCGGGCTGTTCGTGACCGTTTGCACGGCGACGTCGGTATGCGGATTCGAAGGAGCGGCGCCCTTTCCGGCCATGACGCTCCTCGTCTGCGAGGCGGTCCTCGCCGTCTGCGCTCTGACCTTTTCCTCCGACAGGATGATACTGCGCACGAAAAGCGCGTCGGAAATGCCGCGTGCCGAGTTTTTGTCGCGTATCGTCTACCGCGCGGGGCTTGCCCTGCTGACAGCGGTTGCGGTGGAGGTCTGCGGGTTTACCTTTTTCCGGGCGGACCCGGGATCACGTCTCTCATTCGTGACTCCCGCCGTGCTGTTCGCCGGGCTGTCGATGATCGCGTCGGAACGTCTTGAGGGAAGGCGCAGATATGGTATCAGCGGATTCAACCTTCGGTTCGTCGTCGGGACACTGCTGTCCGCCGCCGTTTTTGCGGGGCTCGTTTTCCTTCCGGTGCCGGCGGTTGCCGAGCCGTTCCTCGGAAATACGTCGCGTCCGCTCATCGTGCTCGCCGTGTCCCTGATACCCTCGGCCGTTCCTTTCATTTATTCGGGCGTCGCCGCTCTCATCAGGAGATTCTCCGGCGGGAAACCGGATAAACGGGATGTATAAATAAAAATATTAATAAACCGGCGGAAAACTCTTGCTTTTTTCGCCGGTTTGTGATATAATCTTCAGGTCTGCGCAAAGACAGACGGGAAGGCGGATTGAAATCGAGCTTTCCGCCGCTCAAATACACACACGGCTGATTCCGGCGCCCGGTGCCTCCCGACTGCGGGGGATGGCGCAGTATTCTTCCGTGGTGGAAAAACCAAATCACAGGAGGGCATTCAAATGTCTATCATCTCGATCAAGCAGCTGCTTGAAGCCGGCGTCCATTTCGGACACCACACCAGAAGATGGAACCCCAAGATGGCGGAATACATCTTCACCGAACGCAACGGTATCTACATCATCGACCTGCAGAAAACCGTTAAGAAATTCGACGAAGCCTACGCTTTCGTCAGAGACCTTGCCGCATCGGGCGGAACGCTTCTTTTCGTAGGAACCAAGAAGCAGGCTGCCGACGCCATCAAGGAAGAAGCCGAAAAGTGCGGCATGTACTACGTCAACGTAAGATGGCCGGGCGGAATGATGACCAACTTCAAGACCATCAAGAAGTCGATCAACCGTCTCAACAGCCTGACCAGAATGAGCGAGGACGGAACCTGGGATATGCTTCCCAAGAAGGAAGTCGCCGCTCTCCAGAAGGAGCTTTCCGACCTTGAGAAGAACTACGGCGGCATCAAGACCATGGTAGACCTTCCGTCCGCCGTCTTCATCGTTGACACCAAGAAGGAAGCCAACGCCGTCAAGGAAGCCAAGAAGCTCGGTATCCCGGTGATCGCCATCGTCGATACCAACTGCGATCCCGACGACGCCGACTACATCATCCCGGGCAACGACGACGCCATCCGCGCCATCAAGCTCATCTCTTCCTCGCTTGCCGACGCCGTTATCGAAGGCAGACAGGGCGAGACCGGTTCCGATGAGTCCGCCGAAGGCGAAGAGACCGCCGAAGAGGAAAAGCCCGAGGCCGAGGAGCCCGCAGCTCCCGCCGGGGAAAACTGATAAACGACAGGAGAAACTGATATGGCTGCCATTACCGCAAAAGACGTCGCCGCTCTCCGCGCTCAGACCGGAATCGGCATGATGGAATGCAAAAAGGCCCTTGTCGAAGCCGAGGGCGATATGGAAAAGGCGCTCAAGGTCCTTCGCGAAAGAGGACTTGCCGTCGCCGCCAAGAAGGAAGGCAGAATCGCCGCCGAGGGTGTCGTCGATATCCTGAGAGGCGAAGGCTGCGCCGCGATCATCGAGGTCAACTCCGAGACCGACTTCGTCGCTAAGAACCAGACGTTCAAGGATTTCGTGAAGGCGCTCCTTCGCACCGTCATTGCTCTACGTCCCGCCGACGTTCCCGCTCTTATGGCGTCGAAATACGACGGAACCGACCTGACCGTCGACGAGAAGCTCAGCGAGATGAGATTCACCATCGGTGAAAAGATCAGCATCCGCCGCTTCGACGTGCGCGAGGGCTACGTAGGCACCTACGTACATCACGACAGCAGCACCGCCGTCATCGTCTGCGTCGACACCGACGCCGCCGCCGCGGCGAAGCCCGAGTTTGCCGACCTGTGCAAGAAGCTCGCGCTTCAGGTCGCCGGCAACACTCCCGCTCCGACCTACGTCAGACGCGAGGAGGTTCCCGCCGCCGTCCTCGAGGAAGAGAAGAGGATCCAGGTCGCCGCTCTGCGCAACGATCCCAAGAACGCGAACAAGCCCGACAACATCCTTGAAAAGATCGTTATCGGAAAGATGAACAAGTTCTACGAGAACGTCTGCCTGCTCGACCAGGGAAGCATCTCGGAGGACGACATGACCGTCGGTCAGTTCGTAAAGTCTGTTGAAAAACAGATCGGAGCCCCGATCAACGTAAAGGAATTCGTCCTCTACAACAGAGGCGAGGGCCTTGAAAAGAGAGAAGACAACTTCGCCGACGAGATCGCGAAGCTGACGCAGAAATAATCATAAAAGCGCCGGGGATCGTAAGATTTCCGGCGCTGTTAAAAAAAGGGACAATGACAGAGAAAGCGATATTCGATCTCGACGGAACGCTTCTGGACACGAGCCCGGGGATTCTCGAAAGCGTCCGTTATTCACTCCGCAAATACGGTTACCCGGAGCTTTCCGAAGAAGTGATGTATACCTTCGTCGGTCCTCCTCTCGTCGATTCGTATATGCGCTGCCTCGGCTGTTCGCGTGAAGACGCGGGAAAGCTCACGGCGGCGTACAGGGAATACTATCCGACGGGTCCGATGTTCAACGCCGTTCCGTACGGCGGAATATACGACGCGCTCGCGGAACTGAAAAATCGCGGCGTTGTTCTTTCGATAGCCACGTCGAAGCCGGCGGTGTTTTCCTCCCGGGTCGCCGCCCGTTTCGGGTTCGACAGGTATTTTTCCGAACTCCGGGGCGCCGACCTGCAGGGAAAGCTTTCAAAGGCGGATCTGATCAGGGCGTGCATCGGGCAGACCGATCCGTGCGGATGCGTCATGGTTGGCGACACCCAGTACGACGCCGAAGGAGCGTATGAGGCAGGAGTACCTTTTATCGGGGTTTCTTACGGTTTCGGCGACCGCGAAAAGATGAAAAAATACCCGACGGTCGGTACGGCCGATCACCCGTCGGGAATCGCGGGAATTATATCAGGGCTTTGAAGCTTTATATCGGGGCTGTTCAGAAACCCAGATCAATGATTTGGGCGTTTGGACAGCCTTTTTCGTGCAAACAATTGAAGAGCGCGACAAAAATGGCGATATCGTCCTGAAGAGGCAGCCTGTTATGGAAGAATCATCAGCGCGAAAGCAGAGTTAAGGCAACACCGCACAATTCGCGTGCGTAGATTGGCGAGAGCATTTTTCGGCTGTTTTTGTTGAGAAATCGCAGGAATACAGGCGGTATTTGGGTTTCATTCTTTGAATGAAACCTGATTTCGACGCAATAACAGGCGCCAAATGTGCCGTCAATATGCGTGCGCCGAATTGTGCGGTGTTGTCTTAATTATCCTCCTTCAGGTCGAGCAAGAAGGTGTCGCGCAGGCGGCGGAGGAATTGTTACCGGGCAAATCGGTTACTGCTGAACAAAGGCGGTTTACGTTTATGCCCAACAATCCCTCAGTCACGCGACGGGCGCGTGACAGCCCCCTTTGCACAAGGGGGCCAAGGACGCGAACGATTCTCAGGGGGCCTCTGTCGTCTCAATTATTCAGCCGATATAACATATTATTTCGTATCCTGAACAGTCAGTTCCGCTCGAATGAACGATTCGAATTATTCTGGCCTCCCTTGTGTACGCCAATTTGGCCGCCAATTTGGCCGCCAATTTGGCAGGGAGGTGTCGCCGAAGGCGACGGAGGGATTGTTACCGGACAAATCGATTACTGCTGAACTATAGCGGTTATTATTGACGGGGCTGTTTCATTTTCACGATTTTCTTCGAGGAATCTAAGCAGTCGCAATAATTCCGGCCATGTAACGATTTGGAACTTTACATTCCGCCGACATTCGGTTATAATGTTTGCAGTCGGAACGAAGCATAACCGATTCTTCAAAGGAGGACCGCCGGTGAATACAGCAAAAAGGATAGCAGAGCTTCGTATGCTTCACGGGATGTCCCAGGAGGACCTGGCGTCGCGCCTGTTCGTTTCCCGCTCTCTCGTCGCAAAATGGGAAAACGGGACGCGGCGGCCGGACGGCAGGACGGTGGAAAAACTTTCGGAAGTGTTCGGGGTGCCTCCCGACAGCATCTCGGAAACTGATAAAAGCGCTTTGCGAGAGATCGCCGCGTGCGTTCCGGACGGCGACGCATCGACCGGAAACGTTCAGCAGACAATCAATATTTTCCTTTCGGGACTGTCCGAAAAGGAACGCAACGTATTCCTCCGCAGATACCATTTTTTCGAAAAGCCCTCTGAAATCGCCGAAAGATACGGAATGACAGCGGTCAACGTCAGAGTAACGCTTCACAGACTGCGCGCCGGACTGAAAGAGGCGCTGTCGGGGAAAGAAAGTCCGGAACGAAAGGAGAAAAACAAATGAAAGCCGAAGATATTCTCAACGCCGTCGCGAACGTGGACGAAAGCTGGACCGATTCGTCGGCCGGCGCGTTCTACGGAATAACCGCAAAGCCGCGCTCACGGGCGAACCGCACTTTCCTGCGCTCGGCATCGGTTGCAGTCGTATGTCTCTGCGCCGCTCTGGCGGTAGGACTCGTTTCCGCCTCGCTGTTCGGGCTTCTGCCGTCCGGCTCTTCCCCGGGCGGCCCGCGGAATGATCCGGCCGCGTACGTCAGCGGAACGGCGGTTCCTCCCGAAACGGGGACGACGCCCCCGCCCGGAACGTCGGGAGAGGGTGCAAACCTCACCGGCAGTCTTCCTTCTGACAGTGACACGGCTCGGGATCCGGCGACTGATGACGTCACGTCGGTTCCGGAGGATCCGCCAACGACTCCGGTCCCGGCGGATATCACCTCTTCGCCCGAGACCTGCTCTCCCGAAGCGACGACCGGGGAGCCCGCCCCTTCAGATCCCGTTGAAGTCACTACGGCCGATAGTCCCGAAAGCGTGACCGTGACAACTCATGAAAGCGGAGAGATCACCGTTCCGGTACAGACCGAACCGGTCGTGGGACACGTCCATTCTTTCTCGAACTGGTACGAGGGATTTGACAGAAATTACCACTGGTACGTCTGCTCGTGCGGGGCAAAAACCGGGATCGGCGAGCACGATCTGCTGCCCTGGATGGTCGAGCGCGAAGCGACGCCCGGAAATCCGGGAAAGAGAACGGCGATCTGCAGAATATGCGGAAATCCGGTTTCGGAGGAGTACGATTACGTAGAAACCGAGCCGAAACCGAATCCGTCCGGCCTTTCTTTCCGGCTTCGTGAAGACTCCTACTATTTCGTTATCGGCAGGGGAGAGTGCCGGGATTCCGAAATCGTGATTCCCGCTGAATACAACGGGCTTCCCGTTACCGGTATTCTCGCGAACTCTTTTGCCGGTCAGAGCGATATAACGTCGGTCGTTCTTCCCGAGGGCCTGATAACCGTCGGTACGGGAGCGTTCAGCGGGACCGGTGTTACCGAACTGACTATTCCGTCAACCGTCGAAACACTGGGAAAGGATCTGTTCGGAGCGAACGACAGGCTGACTACGCTTTATATCCGCACGGATAAACTGACGTCGGAAAGCTGCAAAAGCCCTTTCGGCAGCTGCAGGACTTTGACGACGGTCGTGTTCGAAACCGCGACGGTTTCCGACTATATTACGAAATATCTCGGTATTCAGAACGTCCTGCAGACGGCGGTGCTGACAAAGGCGGTTAAAGTAATCGGCAACGGCGCTTTTTCCGGCTGTAAAAAACTCAAAACAGTAATGTACGAAGGAACGTTCGACGCCTGGTGCGGAATAAGCTTCAAAAACAGTCCCTGCGCCAACGGATCGGCTCTTTACATAGACGGTAAGCTTGTCGAGGAGATAGTTTTCGACGAAAAATGCGCCCGTGCCGATGGAGAAAAGGCGAAGTTCGCAGGATGCACCAGTCTGAACAGAATTATCATTTCAGCGAACGTGTCGGAAATCGGGACCGCCGAGTTCTACGGTTGTTCCGCTCTTGTGAACGTTATAATCCCGGACAGCGTCGCTTCGATCGGATATAACGCTTTCGCAAACTGCACGTCGCTTGAGATCGTTTCTTTCGGCGAGGGCGTCGCAAACGTCGAAAGCAGAGCTTTCGACAACTGCAATTTGCTAAAATACGCGTTTATTCCGAATCCCGGATGCGTCGTCGCGGATAACTCTTTCCCGGAGGGGACCGCGGTCATGATCGGCGGCACGGACTGATCGTCGCCCGATTGATACCCCGCAGACTTAAGGCAATACCGCACAATTCAACGCACGCGTCTTGACGGCTCTTTTTGCGCCTGTTATGACGTCGAAATCTTGAAAAACCGCCTGTTTTCCTGCGATTTCTCAGTCAAAACAGACACAAAAATCTCTCGCCAATACACGCA
>JAEEGL015645739.1_pt1 | contig 12898 bp, 11 predicted proteins | sample 9134231 | NCBI WGS metagenome assembly JAEEGL01 (sample SAMN16246548, study PRJNA631951) | gut metagenome | biome: gut microbiome; feature: rumen; material: fiber-attached | host: Bos | place: Iran: Karaj | collected 2018-10
AACTGTCACTTAGGTCAAGGAGCTTCATTATGTGCTATTGATAAAGGTGTATGTGTTGATACATCAATGGGATTTACTCCAGCTGCTGGTATTCCAATGGGATCTAGAACTGGTGATATTGATCCATCAGTAATTACATTTATTATGAAAGAAGAAAATCTTACTCCAGAAGAAATGAATGTTATTATTAATAAAGAATCTGGTAAAAAAGGTATTTCAATGCTTAGTGCAGATGATAGAGACTTAGAAGAAGCTATGGCTAATGGAAATGAAAAAGCTAAACTTGCTTTAGATATATTCCATTATAAAGTTGCTCAATATATTGCTTCATATATGGTAGCACTTGGTGGATGTGATGTAATTACATTTGCTGGTGGTATTGGTGAAAGAGGAAACTATTCAAGAGAAGAAATTTGTAAATATTTATCTTGCTTTGGTGTTAAACTAGACTTAGAAAAGAATAAAGTTAAAGCTGAAGAAGAAAAAATAAGTACTGATGATTCTAAGATTGAAGTTTGGGTAGTTCCTACTAATGAAGAATTAATGATAGCATTAGAAACTGAAAAACTAACAAAATAAAAAGTAGATTATAAATCTACTTTTTTATTTGCTAATAATCTATTTTCTTGATGTGCTCTTTGAGTCTCAATTAATTCAGAATATTTACTATTAAAATTTATAACCATTGCTGTTTTCTCTTCCAAGCATACTTCACGGTTATGATAAAGATAATATCGTTTCATGTTCTTTAAAAAATAAACTTTTAATCTATTAATAATTTCAAAGAATAAACTATCTGCAACATTTTTTTGATTTATAGCATAATCCATTTCTAATTGGAAGCATAAATCATTTAATTTCTTAAACTCTCCTTCTCCCATTAATGAATCATATTTTCTTTCTATTTCACTTCTATCAAATAAAAATGAATGAAATAATACATTATTATCTTTTCTAATAGTAGGGCTATCAGAAAATGCTAATAAACCAAGATCTCCTAAATCATCAAGTATAGAATACTCTCTTTTAATATTAAGATATTCATAATATACTTTTCTGTATAATGCATCAAAGAATACATAAAAATAATCTGCACTTTTATCTCCAGAATTATAATATGTAATACTATCAATCATTATTTTCTTTTTTCTATCTACACCTTTAGCATCTAATTCATAACATCTAACATATATATCAACACCATCATCATAACTATCTGCATATTGCTTTTTAAGACCTTTAAGTACTTTTTCATCAGTTATAGAATCATATTGAATAAAATCTATATTATCTTTTACTTGTTCAGTTAAACCATCCCTATATATATAATAATGTACTGAAGATAAATCAATATTTGAAACTAGTAAATCCATCTTATCTTTATATATAAAATGTACCATATTATTCCTCAATTATTTCTTCTTTTAGTTTATTTTCTAAATCTAGATAATAATTAAATCTTTCTTTAGCACTATTTATATTGTCTACTAATAATCTTTTAGCATTCTTAGGATTTACTTCTTTAATCATTCTATATCTATTTTCATTTTTTAATACTTCAGAATATAAATTAAAATCTACATTCTTATAATCTAATTTAAAATCCCCTTTAGATTTATCATATCTAAAAATTGGAAAATAACCAGATTTAACTATTAATCTTTCTTCTTCTAAAGAATTCTTCATACCACCCTTTATACCATGTAATATACAAGGAGCATAAGCAATTATAATAGATGGTCCATTATGTTCATTAGCTTCTTTAAAAGCAGTTATAGTGCTTTCTATATTAGCTCCTAAACATACTTGTGCTATATATACGTTATCATAATTCATAAATATTTTAGCTAAATCTTTTTTAGAAGTTTTCTTTCCTTTAGAACTAAATTTAGATATTGATCCTTTATTTGATGATTTAGATGTTTGTCCTCCAGTATTAGAATATATTTCATTATCTAATACTAATATATTTACATTTTCATTAGAGGCTACTACATGATCTATGCCATTAAAACCTATATCATAACTCCATCCATCTCCTCCAATAAGCCATACACTCTTTTGAGGTATATATTGCTTTAATGGAAGAAGATCAGGTACTTCATCATAATCTATATTATCTTTTATAATAACACTATTTTTATAGTTATATGGTTCATCTATATATCTTCTAAATAGTTCTTTATTCTTAGTAGATACCTTATCAATATTATCTTTCATAATATTAATAATCTTTTTTCTGTTAACATCTTGTGCTGTTTTAATACCTATACCAAATTCAGCATTATCTTCAAATAATGAATTAGCCCAAGATACATTAAATGGACTTGTTGGAGATGATCCTCCATATATAGATGAACAACCAGTAGCATTAGCTATTACTAAACCTTCTCCTACTACTTGAGTTAATAGTTTTATATAAGGAGCTTCACCACATCCAGCACAAGCACCACTATATTTAAATAATGGTTTATTATATGCTACACCTATAGATGTATATTTAGGATATATATTCTTTTTTGATACTTTACTTATCTTTTCATTTATTTTTTCTATACTATTAGAATTTTTTAACTCAATGGCATTATTAGGACATATAGATGCACATAAATTACATCCTTGGCAGTTTTCATAACTTATTTCAAGAGCATAATATAAATCCTTACCCGGAACCATTCTATAAGTAATATCAGGATTATTTCTTAATTCATCTTCTGATAATAGTTTTGGTCTTATAACACCATGAGGACATACTAAAGAGCATTTATTACATGATATACATTTATCACTATTCCAACATGGTAACATATTTGATATATTTCTTTTTTCTAATCTAGATGTATTTACATCATAAGTACCATTATCATGTATTAAAAACTCTGATACAGGTAAAGTATCTCCTTTTAAATGAAGTATATTATTAATAATACCTTCATATTCTTTTTCTTTATATATAGAATCAGAAGATTCTATATCAATTTTATTAATAGAGTCCTCTACTACATCTAATGAAGAAATATTATTATTAACTATTTCTTCCCCCTTATTATGTAATTCTTTTTCTATAGATTCTTTTATATATAATAAAGCTTTATCATATGGATATATATTAATTATCTTAATAATAGCAGCTTCCATTATAAAACTTATTTTACCAGGTATATTATAGTCTTTTGCTATTTTATTAGCATCTATAGTATAAAATCTTAACTTTTTATTATAAATAATAGCTTTAGTATTATCATCTAAATCATCTATAGATTTAGATGTATTTAATATAAATATACCATTATCTTTTATATTAGAAAGCATATCATACATAGATAAATATTTATCATTAGAACATACTACTATATGAGGATGTTCTATATAGTAAGGGCTATTTATTTCTTCTTTACCTATTCTTATATGTTCTCTAGTAACTCCTCCACTCTTATGAGAATCATATATACCATATTCTTGTACGTATAATGGAGTATTATCTCCTACTAAAGTAACTAATTTTTTTGATGCTGTATTCATACCATCAGAACCATACCCATATATAATCATTTCTATATTAGAATTAGTAATAACACTATTATTCTTAGGTAGGCTCTTATTAGATACATCATCTTTTATACCAATTGTAAAATCATCTTTAATATTACTTTGAGATAAATTATCATAAACTGATAATATATCATTTACATTAGTATTTTTAGAAGATATTCCATATCTTCCCCCTACTACCTCTATATCTAGATTATTTTTATTAATAATATTTACTACATCTAAATACATAGCTTCTCTAGTAGATGTTTCTTTATATCTTTCTAGAACTGCTATTCTTTTACATGATTTAGGTAAAACATCTAAGAAATACTTTTCCGAAAAAGGTCTAAATAAATGAACTTCTATTAAACCTAGTTTTTCTTCTGAATACTTAATAGCTTCTTTAACAGTATCACATACAGAACCCATAGCTACTATTACTCTTTTAGCATCTTTATCTCCATAATAGTTAAATGGTTTATAATCAGTTTTAAACTTCTTATTAATATCTTTCATTCTTTTATTAACTATGTCAGGAAGATCTTCATAATAATCATTTCTTACTTCTAAATTTTGAAAATAAATATCTTCATTTTGAGTAGTACCTTTTATTATCTTACTAGATAATAATGTTTCACTTTTAAAAGCATTTACTTTATCATAATCTATTAATTCTTTTATATCAGAATGATCTAATAATTCTACTTTATTAAGTTCATGAGATGTTCTAAAACCATCAAAAAAGTTAATAAATGGTATAGAACCATCTAAAGTACTTAAATATGATAAAAGTGTCATATATTGAACATCTTTTACTGAAGAAGATGCCATTATAGCAAAACCTGTACTTCTTACAGCATATATATCAGAGTGATCTCCAAAAATAGATAGTGCATGAGTAGCTACTGTTCTAGATGCTACATTTATTACGCAAGGGAGAAGTTCTCCTGCTATTTTATACATTTCTGGAATCATTAATAAAAGACCTTGTGATGAAGTATAAGTACTAGATAATGATCCAGATAATAGTGATCCATGTACTAAAGCAATAGCTCCTGCTTCAGATTGCATTTCTTTTAATTTAATTTTATTACCTAATAGATTTAATCTACCTTCTATAGCCCAAGATTCAAGTAATTCAGGCATAGAGGAAGATGGTGTAATTGGATATATACCTGCTACTTCTGTAAATAAATAAGATATATGTGCACAAGCATAATTTCCATCAATTACTTTAAACTCACTCATCACAATCACCTAATATAATTATAACAAAAAAATAACTAGATTAACTAGTTATTTTTGTTCATTTCTTATTTTTGCATCATATTTTTTTCTTTCTTCAGTATTAAGAATTTTCTTTCTTAACCTAAAGTTAATTGGAGTTATTTCTACAAGTTCATCATTGTTAATATATTCAAGTGCTACCTCTAAAGATAATTGTTTAGGTCTTTTTAAAACAACAGTATGATCTTTACCAGCTGATCTAGTATTTGTTAAATTTTTACCTTTAACTACGTTTACAGCAAGATCTGCATCTTTATTAGCTTCTCCAACTATCATACCTTCATAAACTTCTGCACCTGGTTCAATAAACATGACACCTCTATCCTCTAATTGGCCTAAAGCGTATGCAGTAGCAGCTCCATTTTCCATAGATACTAATACTCCAAGTTTTCTTTCTCCAACAGTTTGAGATTGTTTTGGTAAATATTCTTTAAATGTATGATTTAAGATACCATAACCTTTAGTCATAGTCATAAAGTCTGTAGTAAATCCTATTAAACCTCTAGATGGAACAGTATATGTTAATTTAACTACTCCTGGTAAATTAGTCATAGTTTCCATAGTACCACCACGTAGACCTAAAGCTTCAATAATAGAACCTACAGTATCTTCAGGACATTCAATAGAAACATCTTCATATGGTTCACATTCAACACCATTTATTTCTTTAATAATAACTTCTGGTTTAGATACTTCAAGTTCAAAACCTTCTCTTCTCATATTTTCAATTAAAATAGATAAGTGAAGTTCTCCTCTACCAGAAACTATAAAACTTTCTTGATCATTATCTCTAATCTTTAAAGATACATCTGATTCAGCTTGTTTATATAGTCTTTCTCTTATTTTAGTAGCAGTAACAAATTTACCTTCTTTACCTACAAATGGTGATGAGTTAACTCCAAATGTCATTTGAAGTGTTGGTTCATCTATTCTTAGTTTAGGAAGTGCTTCTTCATGACCTTCAGCACATATAGTTTCTCCAACTTCTATGTCAGCAAGCCCTGCAATAGCAATAACATCGCCAGCATGAGCTTCTTCAACTTCTAATCTTTTAAGTCCATAATAACTAAATAGTTTTTGAATTCTAAACTTTTTAATAGAACCATCTAATCTTACACAAGAAACCATTTCATTTACTTTTACAGAACCTCTATTAATAGTACCTATACCAATTCTACCTACATAATCATTATAATCAAGTAATGCAGGTTGGAATCTAAATGCACCTTCTTCAACTTTTGGAGCAGGTACTTCATTAACTATTAAATCAAATATAGGATCCATAGTCTTTTCTTGAGTACTTAAATCAGGACTTAATGAACAAGTTCCATTAATAGCAGATGCATAAACTGTTTTAAAATCTAATTGTTCATCATTAGCTCCTAATTCCATTAGAAGTTCTAATACTTCTTCTACTACTTCATTAATTCTAGCAGTTTCTTTATCTACTTTATTAACTACTACTATAATTTTTAAATTGGCATCTAATGCTTTCTTTAATACGAACTTAGTTTGAGGCATAACACCTTCATAAGCATCTACTAAAAGAATAGCACCATCAACCATGTGCATTATTCTTTCTACTTCTCCACCAAAGTCAGCATGTCCAGGAGTATCTAAGATATTAATTTTATAATCCTTATACTTAACAGAAGTAGGTTTAGCTAAAATAGTTATACCTCTTTCTCTTTCAATATCATTAGAATCCATTGCTCTTTCAGCTACTACTTCATTTTCTCTAAATGTATTAGATTGTTTTAATAATCCATCTACTAAAGTAGTTTTACCATGGTCAACGTGTGCTATAATTGCTACATTTCTTATTTCCATAAATACATCCCCTTTTTTCAAAGTCTATGATATTATAGCACTTTTTTAATCTTTTGCAAATAAAAAAAGAAGTAAAACTTCTTATTTTTTAAATATATGAATTACTTTACCAACTTTCTCTGTTATTGACTTAGAATTCTTAATAGCTATAGTCTTTCCAAATGCTTTAGATGTAATTGTTAAAGATGCTATTATAGCTGTTATAAGTAGTACTAATAAAGATGAATTTATCTTTATATGATTAACTAAAGAAGCTGCTACCATCATACCAGCAGATCCACTAACTACTCCGCATACATCTCCTACTACATCGCAGCAAATAGAGGCTAATTTATCAGAGTTTTTAATTAATTTAACTGAATGACTAGATCCCTTTATTTTCTTTGATGCCATCGAATTAAATGGTGTTTCATCTTGTGCTGTAATAGCTACTCCTATCATATCAAATATTACACTAATAAATATAAATATTAGTATTATTAATATCCCAAGTAGTACATTTATTTTAGGTATTAGACCTTCTGATAAAAAAGACATGCCTATAGATAACACAAAAGACATAATAAGAACTGTTATTAACCATCCAAATTGTTTTTTCATATTTTATCACCTAGAATAATTATAACAAAAAAAATCATCTTATTAAAGATGATTTATTTAATAAAAAAATATGACTGGTACTACCATAATTAACTTTGCGTCATAGGTCAAGTAGAAGTTTCTCATATTTAAACCTTTCGTTACCAAAAGGCGGTTCCCCTTTACTTAAATATATATACCGTCACCTAAGTATACGACTTGATTACCACTTAGTACGCACTGCAAACTTATGATAGTATACAGCCTAGGAGATTTCCTCCCTGATCTTTCTATTATTAGTCTTTTTTGCAAATATAGTTTCATATAAGATATAAATACCTAAATACTTTGGCCATTAATAGTTAGATATTCCTATAATTCCCATATATTCACTCAAGATTAGCTACATATAATTTAATGTGCATGCGTTAAATGGGGTTAATCTATATGCCATTATAAATGTCCCATAAAACTTTCTTTTTATATAAACACCCAGCTTTGGGCAAGCCAAGCATCTATACAAAGAATGCTATTTGTATGCTATTTAACGAATTTTTAGGCTCGTCTTCATAATAGATGTATCAACTAGGATACTGCACCCTTCATACGAGAAAAATTATAACATATTTACGTAAAATAGTCAAATTTTCATTGACTAAATAAAAACAATGCTACTTAGCATTGTTCATGGCTTTCATAACTTGATTAATTTGCTTTTGAGTTGGAGTTCTACCCATCCCACTCATCATAGCTTTAACCATTGCTTCATTTATTGGTGGGTTTTTCTTTAAATATTTTTCCATAAATATTTTAGAAACGAAGAACCCAATTACTAAACCTGGTACTAATCCAATTACTACCATTAATATATCATGCCACATAATTATTCCTCCTTAATACATATATATTATACATTATTTTTAAAAAAAGAAAAAGAACTTATTTTAGTAAGTTCTCTATTCTTAAAATAATATTTTCTGCATTTAGATTTAAATATGTTAATACATCATCTTTAGATCCAGATACACCAAATGAATCAACTGTAAGTAAATAATCAGATGATGGAACAAATTTTTCCCATCCAAATGATGAACCAAATTCTAATATAAATATCTTTTTACCTACAGGTATTATTTCATTTTTATATTCATCAGATTGAATATTATATAATTCCATACAAGGCATAGATACTATTCTTACATCTATATTCTTTTCTTGTAATAGTTTTACTTGAAGAGATTTAGCAAGTTGTACTTCTGCTCCTGTAGCAATAATAATAGCATCTATTCTTTCTTTTTCTGCACCTGCTATATAAGCACCTTTAGATACTAATGAACTAGAAGTTCCTTGTTCTGCTTTTACTTCTGTCTTTGGAAGTGATATAACAGCAGGTATTCTATTATTTAAAATAATATTCCAAGATCCTATTATCTCTTTTATATCAGCAGGTCTAAATACATATAAATTAGGTATAGATCTTAAAGTAGATAATTGTTCTACTGGTTGATGAGTTGGACCATCAAATGAATTAGTAATAGAATCATGAGTAAATATATATGTTACTGGTAAATTCATTAATGCAGACATTCTAATAGAAGATTTAATCTCATCACTGTATGATAGCAATGAAGAACCAAATGGTCTAAATCCAGATAAAGCAAGACCATTTAAACAAGCTCCCATAAAACTATCTCTTACTCCAAACGCTATATTTTTACCATTATATTTATTGTATGCAATAGATTCATGATTATTTAAAAATACTTTAGTAGTATTAGCTAAATCAGAAGAACCTCCAATAAAGTTATAAACACTATCACCTATTACATTCATAACTCTATGATTACTTTCACGCATAGATTCTTTATTATTATAATCTATTGGAAATTCAGCCTTATTTAAATCTATATTAACTAAGTTTTGATTAATATTATTTATTTCAAGTAATTGAGTTGGGTTTAATACTTTTTTATATTCATTAAATAGTTTTTCCCAATCTCCATATATTTTAATAGATCTTTGTATTACAGAATCTCTTATAAAACTAGCTGGTTCTTTTAATACTGTAAATGGTATTGTTCCAACACCTGCTTTATTTTTAAATTGATCTATATCGTTTTTATCTAAAAACTGGGAATGAGTAATATTTTTACCTTGGTTAATAAGACCGTCTCCTATAATAGTTTTAATTTGTATAATAGTAGGTCCTTTAGACTTTTTAGCTTTTTCTATAGCTTTATTTATTTCTGATGTAGAGTTACCATTTTTTACAAATAATGTTGTCCATCCCATTGAAGAAAACCTGGATAATACTGTTTCAGAAAATACATTTTTAACTTCTCCATCAGAAGACACTTCATTTGAATCATATAATACTATTAAATTATCTAACCCTAAAGTCCCTGCAAAAGAAGCTGCTTCATATGAAATACCTTTCATAAGATCTCCATCAGATACAAGTACATATATTTTATAATCAAATAATTTTCCTAGTTTACCTTTACCAGTTTGGTTATATAAAGTTTCTAATTTCTTTTCTGCAATAGCCATACCTATAGCAGATGCAAATCCATCACCCAAAGGTCCTGTAGTAATATCAACACCTGGTGTTTTAATACTAGGATATGCAGGAGTTTTAGAACCGAATTTTTTATAGCTTTTAAGATCATCAATCATTAATGGATAACCAGATAAAAACATAACCGAATATAATAATGCAGATGCATGCGATGCACTAAGTACAAATCTATCTCTATTAATCCAATCAGGAATAGAAGGATTCACCTTTAAATGTTTAGTAAATAATGTATATAGTATAGGAGCTGCACTAAAGCATGTTCCATAACTACCTTCACTACCTGAATTTTGAATCATATCTAATGTTAGATTCTTAATAACATTAATTGCCTTTTGATCCATAATTATCACCCTAGCCCTTATTCTTTTATAATTATAACAAATATTTATAAAAAAATAAATAGAATATTAACTACTCGTATACGTAGTATTCTTCTATTTCATTTTCGTTAACCATTTTTGAATTAGTATTATCAATTTGTCTTACTCTAACTACTACTGCATAAGCAAATAATAAACATATAGCATATGCACAAATAACCTTTACAATATTTTTAAAAATCTTCATATTAACCACCTCACACACTCATTCTATACCGAACGGTTGTTTGTGTCAATATACTTTCAAACAAATGTTTGACATTTTACATTTTTTATGATAATATTATTTTAGTAAAGGAGAATAATATGGAGAAACTAACTGTAAAACAAAACCTAGTTTTAGATTATTTAAAAAGAAGTATTGCTAAAAATGGTTACCCACCTACTGTAAGAGAAATTGGTAAAGCATTAAATCTATCAAGTCCTGCTACAGTTCAAGCACATTTAAATACTCTAGAAGCTAAAGGATATATAAAAAGAGGAGATTCTAAGAATAGAGCAATAGAATTATTAATTAATAACGATTATATAGAATCTGATACTGTAGATGTTCCTCTACTTGGTAAAGTAACTGCAGGAAACCCAATTGAAGCTATTGAAATGCCAGATGAATTCTTTACATTACCTGCATCTATGATACCTACTAAAAAGGAAGTGTTTACATTAAAAGTATCTGGTACATCAATGATCAATGCTGGAGTTCATGATGGAGATATTGTTATAGTCCAAAGACAAGCTACTGCTAATAACGGAGATATGGTAGTTGCTATGACTGAAGATAATGAAGTAACACTTAAAACATTTTATAAAGAAGATGGATATTTTAGATTACAACCTGAAAATGATACTATGGCCCCTATTATACTTGATAAGGTTTATATAGTTGGTAAAGCTATAGGGTTATATAGAAAATTCTAATAAAAAAAAGCAAATTGAATATTTGCTTTTTTTTATTTATTAACTCCATTTTTTATACCAGGATAAATTATTAATCCTTTTTGTTCAAACCCTTTTCTTATTTCTTCGGTTGTTTCTAAATCAAAACCAATAGTTTCACATAAACTATTAAAATCTTCTAAAGTTATAGCCTTATTTTCTTGTATACGTCTTTTTAGTTCACAATGTTTTCTATATAATTCTATTTTTACCGGATCATCACACATCATTTCGAATTCTTCATATTCGTTTAAAATATGCCCATCTAATATTCTAGCTAAATAAGAAGTAGTATTATCAGATAAATTTGTTCTATTGTTTGCCCAATATTCATATTCTCTTTTTATTGTTGCTACAGCAATATCTTCTAAATCCTCTTTACTAAAATGAGAATTTTTAGATAATCTACTAACTCTTTCACTTAAATCTAAATTTGGATTAGATCTTATTTCTTCTATAGTTATAGTTATTCTATCCATATAATCACATCCTACATTAATTATATCATACTAGATAAGACTATCTTCATCTATTAAAGGAACTATATCAATAGCAGGTTCTTCATATGGATGTACTTTTCTTAATTCATTTATTACATGTTTAGCTATTTTAATATCACATATAACTTCTAATTTATCTTCCTCAACATATTCTAATTTATTATTTTCTCCTATAAAAGGTTTAGCATTATTATTAGGTATAAATGTTCCTATTGATTTAGTAGAAGTACTACAAAAACTATAATTACCTATAATACCTGCTCCCGCATTACACATTGCATTTCTTACTTCATTAGTATTCTCTACTGGAACAGTTACAATAATTTTAACTTTATTTACTTTAATATCCATAAATTTCTCCTTATCTATTAATATATTCATTATATTTCTTAATGAAATCTATAAATGACTTTACTACCTTTTCTAAAGAATCTATATCATCATGGTCTCTAAATTTACCATTTATTTCTATTTGAATAACATCTATATCTTCTAATGCATATAAACCTTGAGTTATAGCACCACCCTTAAATGGATCATTATGGCTTATATTATAAATACCATTTTCATTAAAAGAATCTTCTAATTCTTTGATGGTTGAATAATCAGCAGATAAACTATTAAGTGTCCCAAATTCAACATCAAAGTTTCTTTCATTAGCAGCCCCATGTAAATCAATTACTAACTTTATATTATTGTCCTTTATTAACCTTCTCATTTCTACATTATATTTATCATAATTATCTCTATTAGAATCAACACCAGTATCATTATTCTTCACTATAGCATATGTATTTAAATATTTATTTAAATATAATGCTATAGCTTTTGTAAATGGTTCTGCAAACTTAATAGAACCATCTTCTTTAGTTTGTTCCATAGTATGGGGAGCAGAAAATAATATAGGAATACTTCCCTTAAATATTACAAAATCTTCATTAAATTCTAAGTTTTCTAAATAATTTATTTCTTGTTCAAACATGTTATCACATCCTAATAATATTATATCACATTATAGCAGATTTACTGACTGCAAGTCTCAATCTTTAATTTATTATTTTTAATTTCAAACATAATACTACAATCTTGATCAGTTCTATATATCTTTGATTCATCTAAATTATCTAATACTTCTTTATTTGGATGACAATATCTATTATTTTTACCAACACTTATTACTGAATACCTTGGATTTATTTCATTAATAAATTCTTTACTACTACTTGTCTTACTTCCATGATGTCCTACTTTTAATACATCTATGTTTGGTAAGT
>JAEEGL010585654.1_pt1 | contig 12897 bp, 10 predicted proteins | sample 9134231 | NCBI WGS metagenome assembly JAEEGL01 (sample SAMN16246548, study PRJNA631951) | gut metagenome | biome: gut microbiome; feature: rumen; material: fiber-attached | host: Bos | place: Iran: Karaj | collected 2018-10
CCCTCTGTAAGACGCACAACGCCCGGGTTTTCGACGGCTCCCTGCACATCCACAAATATCTCGCCCGCAGGAAGCGCGCTGCCGTAGGCAGCACCTGCTTCGGCTGTGCCAATCTCGCCGCCGCCTGTCTCGATTAAGATGTCGCCGCTGCCGCCTGATGCGGCCTCAACCTCGATTTCTTCATCCTTTCCGCCGAATACGAAAAGTACGAGGCAGATGATGAGAAGCAGCCCCAGTATGCACTTTTTAACCGTCTGACTGTTTTCCCTTGCCAAGGCTAAAGCCTCGGAAAGGCTCATTCCCTTTAAATTAATCTCTTTGAATTTTTCTGTTATCCCTTTCATGATAAGCCTCCTTTTGTCTCCATGATACCCCGCATGGCTTGAAATTTCAAGTCAAATCGGGGTCAGAGCAAAATCTGCCAGGATTAGTCTGTTTCTGCAAATCTCAATATCGGATCTTTCCGTTTCTATCCCCGCAAATGCGAGAAACGGCGGGATCAATAGCTCCGGTGAAAGGTTCCCGTGAGAGCCCTGTGCCAGTTTGGTTTTCAGAATAATTTTATTGTCAACTTCGCCCGTGTCCAAGTTCCGGGCAAAATCCTCAAAGCCTTCAATTGCAAGGATTAGTGGTCTTATGTCCACTTCCTTCATCTCGTATTTCTTCTTTTTTTGCTTCTTCATTACAAGGATTGAGCTCTGCGCCATAAACGCTTCGCAAAGCTCCGTCACATCTCTTGAAAGTGGTGCGGGCACCGGGATTTCAATCGTGAAATCCGCCGCCTCGACCAGCGAGGCGACCGTATGAATCGCCTGATTCATAACGGTGTCCGGCAGCTGCTCAACGGATGTGATTCCGATTCCAAGCGGCATGCGCTCCGAGATTTCCTTTAGGAGTTCTCCGGTTTCGTAGAATTCCTTTGTCTCGATTTCGAGAAGCTCTGCCTCTGCCGTATATCCGAGTGACAGCGGCTGGGCAAATACCATCTTCGGATGCGGATTAAAGCCATGCGAATAAGCAAGTCTTATGTCCGCTCTTTTGAAAACTCTCTCAAACAGCCTTACCATATCAAGGTGTGAGGTGTATTTTATGTAGCCATTCTTTGTAAATGTAATAATATATTTACTCATTCGCAAGCACACCTCCCATCGGGCAGTTCGTGTATCTGTTGATACCACAGCCTGCGCAGCCTTTTCTGCAGTCTTTTGTAGTCTCGCCTCTTGTCGCCTTTTCGTTTTCGCTCATTAAGAACTCCTTTGAGATTCCCGAGTCGATTATCTCCCAAGGAAGCACCTCATCGTAGCTGCGCTGCCTGTGCGCATAGAAATCCGCGCTTATGCCGGTGTCTGCAAATGCCTGCTGCCAGCGCTCGTATTTGAAGGTTTCTCCCCATGCATCGAACTTGCAGCCAAGCTCATGCGCGCGCAAAAGCAATTTTCCTGTGCGTCTGTCGCCCCTTGCAAATACTGCCTCGAGCATGGATGTGTCGGTCTCGTGATAGTTGAACGTAACGTTCTTTATCCTGAGTTTTTCCGTCAGATATTCGTGCTTTTTCGTAAACTCCTCCTGCGTGTTCTGAGCGAACCACTGGAAAGGAGTGTTCGACTTTGGAACAAAGTTCGAAACGCTGACCGTCACATTGAAACGGCCGCCCTTTCCGCCCTTTATTTCCCTGTTCATTTCAACGATATTTCGCGCAATCTCAGCGATTCCGTCGAGATCCTCGTACGTCTCGCCCGGCAGACCGCACATAAAGTAAAGCTTTATATTGTTCCATCCAAGCTCAATCGCCTGACGCGTTGAATCGTAGATGTCCTTTTCCGTAACACCCTTGTTTATAATGTCGCGAAGCCTCTGCGTCCCCGCCTCCGGCGCAAACGTAAGCCCCGATTTCTTGTACTTTTGAATCTCCTCAAGCACCCTGAAGGAAAAGCTGTCGAGCCTAAGGGACGGCAGCGAAAGCGACACGTTCTGAGCCGCACAGTCCTGCATCATGCGCGTCGCCAGAGATTCGAATTTCGAATAATCCGAGGTCGAAAGCGACAGAATCGAAAGCTCCTCGTGTCCGGTAGATTTAAGCTGCGCCTTCGCAAGCTCTAAAATGCGTTCCTCGCTCCGCTCCCTGACCGGACGGTAAATCATGCCCGCCTGGCAGAATCTGCAGCCTCTGGTGCAGCCGCGGAAGGTCTCCACGACAGCTCTGTCGTGCACGATATCGATAAACGGCACGATTGTGTCCACCGGGAACTGCGCGCTGTTAAGATCCTTTACTATTGCGCGAAGCACACGATCCGGCGCCCCATCGAAAAGCTTTTCGTATTTCACGATTGTACCGTCATCGCCGTAAACAGGGTTATAGAAGGACGGCACATATATGCCCCGAAGGCCGCTGACAGCCTCGAGGAGCGTTTTTTTACTTACTTTGGTATCCTTGACCGTTTTAGCGGCATCGCCCGCTCCTTTGGCGCTTTTTTTCGCCTCACGTATTTTTTCAAGAAGCTCCGGAAGCATTTCTTCGCCATCGCCCACACATACTATATCGACAAAGTCTGCGAGAGGCTCCGGATTGTAGGCACACGGGCCGCCGACGATGATCAGAGGATCCTCATCGGTTCTCTCCGATGCAAGAAGCGGAATACCCGCAAGTTCAAGCATGTTTAATATGTTTGTAAACGACATCTCGTACTGGAGAGTAAAGCCTACTGCATCAAGCTCCTTAAGCGGAGTCTTTGTCTCGAGTGTAAAGAGAGGGACACCACGCTCTCTCATAAGCTCCTCCATATCCGAGGCAGGCGCAAAAACGCGCTCGCAGAACAGATTCTCACGACTGTTAATCACATTATAGAGAATCTGAAGACCCATATAAGACATACCGATTTCGTATGTATCGGGGAAAGCAAAACCAAAACGCAGCAGGTCTCCGGTCACATCCTTTGTGATCGAGTTAACCTCTGCGCCTATGTATCTTGCAGGCTTTTCAACCAATTTTAAAAGTCGGTCGAGCTCCCTATTTATATTCATTTATTGTCTCCTTCCCATTGTAGATTACTGCGGAGTCGAACCGCAGCGGAGATAAGCAAGATTTATTTTATCATAAATACCGCGGTTTTTCTATATAAACTTACTTTTCCTTTGTTTTTGATATTGACGTAACCATCAATGAATGGTATAGTTAAGTATATGCTTAACGGTTTTTATACCATATATTGATTACGGATATACACGGAGGTGAATCTCTTGACTTACGGTCAGACTTATGCCCAAATGTTGGACTCCATAATCGCAAAAAGTGAGCTTTCCCTGCGCTCCATTGCAAAGCGCTGCGCAGAGCTTGATTTGCAGATAACACCGTCCTACATTTCACAACTTAAGAACGGTAAATTACCGCCTCCATCGGCTGAGGTTTCGATGGTTCTGGCAAAGGCCTGCAATTCAAAGGATGAGTCAAAGCTCATCTTCCAGGGATACCTCGAAAAGGCACCTGACGTAATCAAGGAATATATGGTTGCCTCCTCCGAGCTCAACAAAACAATGATTGAAGAGCTCTACAGGCAAAAGGGCGATGAAAACATGCTCGAGGCAGCAAAGAACTGCTTAAAGGACATGGATATCCTCTCCACCATTGAGCTTTCTTCAAAATATGTAAAGGACGGCAAGGTCGAGTTCAATCCTGAGCTTGCAAAGGAAATGACACTCCAGGGCGGCGGTATGGCCCACCAGGACAAAGGCATTATCACAATGTTCCTCGGTGATGCGGCAATGCAGCCTACAGTCCCTATCCATTCGTTCCTCTACATTATGCCGACAAAAATCGACCTGTTAAAATCCCGTGATATCATCCTTTTCAATACCTACGGAAAAAAGCAGCCGCTCATCCGCAGACTCTTCCTCGAAAAGGACAAGATTCTCCTGATTCCGGACGATCGCGCTTCCGAGATATTCATTCTTCAGTCCTTTGATGAGATTGACTACATCGGAAAGCTGGTCAGCTACCGAATCGACTGCTAAAGACAAACATAGAAGACATAAAATACGCCTTGCGAACTCATTTCCGATTTCGCAAGGCATTTTTTTACCATTCGTCCCAGAACTCCATTTCGAAATTCTTGATTTTTACCGTATCTCCCTCTTCGAGGCCCATTTCCTTCATCTTTGCAATTGCACCGCTCTTTTCGATGTATTTGTAAAGGTATCTGAGTGACCCCGTATCGTTGAAATTGGTCGAATTAAAGATCTTTTCAAGCTGTCCGCCCGAGAGAACGAAGATATTGCCCTCTCTCTCCACATAGACCTCTCTGTAGTTCGGATCGATATCGTCCACATCCACGTTGAACTCCTCGTACTCGAGCTCCGGCTCGTAAGGTAGCTCCTCGAGCATGCGTGCAGCCTCGCCGAGAACCTCCTTTACGCCGATATTGATTGGCGCGGACATAGGAAATACCTTGTAGCCCTTTGATTCCACATACTCTTTGAACTCTATGTACTTTGGATCGTCCTCGCTGATGAGGTCAATCTTGTTCGCTGCAACGATCTGCGGCTTCTTTGTTAACTTTTCGCTGTACAAACCAAGCTCTTTGTTGATTTTGTCGAAGTCTTCCTTTGGATCGCGGCCCTCGCAGCCCGACACATCGACAACGTGAATAAGCACTCTGGTACGCTCGATATGCTTTAAGAAGAAGTGTCCGAGGCCCGCACCGTCGGCAGCCCCTTCGATAATTCCCGCGATATCGGCCATTACAAAGCTCTTGTCGAAAATCTCCACAACGCCGAGGTTCGGTGTAATTGTGGTGAAATGGTAGTTTGCGATTTTAGGATTTGCCTTCGTCGATACCGACAGAAGCGTTGATTTGCCTACGTTCGGGAAGCCCACCAGACCCACATCGGCGAGAAGCTTCATCTCGAGGATGACCTCTCTCTCCTTTGCAGCTCCGCCCGCTTCCGCGAAATTCGGCGCCTGGCGCACGGAATTCGTAAAGTGCACGTTTCCCTTTCCGCCCTTGCCACCTCTTGCGGCAACATATTTATCGCCGTCGTTAACAAGATCCTTCATAATCCTGTCCGTTGCGGCGTCTATAATCACTGTTCCGGTAGGCACCTTTATGATAAGGTCGGCACCGTTTTTACCGAAGCACTTTTTCTTCATGCCATCCTGACCGTTTTCGGCCTGATATTTGCGCTGATAGCGGAAATCCATCAGCGTGCGCATGTTGCGGTCTGCCTGGAAGACGACGTCTCCGCCCTTTCCTCCGTCACCGCCGTCAGGGCCGCCCTCCGGCACATAAGGTTCACGTCTAAAGGAAACGGCACCGTTTCCGCCCTTGCCGGATATGATTGTGATTTTGGCTCTGTCTACGAATTGATTCATCTTTCACCTCATCCGTCACCTTCGGTGACACCTTCCCCTCGAGGGGAAGGCTTTAAATAGCCCCCCACGGGACAAATAACCCCACGGGACTTTTAGATATAAAAAGTCCCCGGGGTTTCCGGGGACAATCAGTAAGCTATGCTTCCTTTGGATATACACTTACCTGCTTGCGAGTCTTGTCGTATCTTTCGAACTTAACCTGACCCTCGATCATTGCAAATAATGTATCATCTCCACCAATACCAACGTTGTTGCCCGGGTGGAATTTTGTTCCTCTCTGTCTAACAAGAATGCTGCCTGCTGTAACGTACTGTCCGTCACCGGTCTTCACTCCAAGTCTCTTACTTTCGGAATCACGACCGTTCTTGGAACTTCCTACACCTTTCTTTGATGCCATTCTTGTACACCTCCATTCTATTAATTAAAACGATATAATTTTCTACTTTAATGCTGCTTCGATAGCGTCGAGAATAACCTGCTTTGTTGCCTTAGCGTCAACTGCAATGCCTCTCTCGTTTGCAAATGCGATAAGCTCGTCCTTTTTCATGGAAAGGCTAGGCTTTACATCGCTCTTTGCTGCTGCCTTTGCTTCAGCCTTTGGAGCCTCTGCTGCAGGTTCAGCCTTCTTAGTTGCCTTCTTTGCAGGCTTGTCAGCACCGATACCTGTGATTTCTACCATAGTGTATGGCTGTCTGTGACCCTGCTTCTTTCTTTCGTCCTTCTTTGCCTTGTACTTGAAAATGATGACCTTCTTTGCCTTTCCGTTTTCAACTACACTGCCGAATACCTTTGCACCGTCTACATATGGTGCGCCGATCTGTAAGTCAGTACCGTTTCCCATAATAAGAACCTTGTCGAATTCAACCTTCTTGCCGGCTTCAACGTTCAGCTTTTCTACTGTGATAACGTCGCCTTCCTGAACTCTGTACTGCTTTCCGCCTGTTTCAATAATTGCGTACATGTTGATTATTTTTCCTCCTCTAACCAGTCTCGCCTTTCAGGGTGGTCCAAACTATTTTGGGCACTTCAAAAACCCGTTCAGAGCGGCTCAACACTAAAATGATACTACAACAAAAGTCCAAAGTCAACATCTTTTTGCGACTTTGGACTCTTTTTTTATTCTTTGATTACGCCATCCTCATCTATGTCGAGGTCCTGCATATCTACGGGGATATCATCCTCGTAGCCGGCATTTTCCTCGGTTGTTTTGCGGATTGTATCGAGGACCTTGCCCTCGATTTCATCCATAATTGAAGGATTGGTGAGCAGATAAACCTTTACGTTTTCCCTGCCCTGACCGATGCGCTGGCCCGCATAGCTGTACCAGGAGCCGGCCTTTTCGATGATGTCAAGAGCAACTGCGCAGTCCACGAGGTCTCCCGCCTTTGAAATGCCCTCTCCGTACATGATATCAAACTCTGCCTGCTTGAAAGGAGGCGCTACCTTGTTCTTTACGATCTTTGCTCTGGTGCGGTTTCCTATTACCTGATCGCCCTGCTTGATTGCCTCTATGCGGCGAACATCGATACGCATCGAGGAATAGAACTTGAGAGCACGTCCGCCGGTGGTAACCTCCGGATTTCCGTACATAACGCCGACCTTTTCACGAAGCTGGTTGATAAAGATAACCGTCGTATTGGTCTTGTTTATAATACCTGTAAGCTTTCTCAAGGCCTGTGACATGAGCCTTGCCTGAAGGCCCACATGGGAATCGCCCATGCTGCCCTCGATTTCGCACTTTGGAACCAGTGCCGCAACCGAGTCGATAACGACTACATCAAGAGCGCCGGAGCGAACCAGCATTTCGCAGATTTCAAGCGCATCCTCGCCCGTATCAGGCTGGGAAACGATGAGATCGTCTATATCAACGCCCAAGTTTGAAGCATATTCAGGGTCGAGCGCATGCTCCGCATCGATGAATGCGGCCTTTCCGCCGTTCTTTTGAGCCTCTGCAATCACATGCAGAGTAAGTGTGGTCTTACCTGAGGATTCAGGTCCGAATATTTCTATTATACGGCCTCTTGGTACCCCGCCGATGCCGGTTGCCAGATCAAGGCTGATGGAACCGGTGGAGATTGCCTCGATATTCAGGCGGGCACCCTCGTCACCGAGCTTCATTACCGCGCCCTTTCCGTATTTTTTCTGTATTTGCAGCATTGCGGCCTCTAAGGCCTTGTCTCTTTCGTCTTTGTTAGTTGCCAAAATTGATACCTCCATATCCGTAACATTCGTACACTCGCTGCACGCGAACAATTGTATCGAACATCTGTTCTGTTTTAACAATACCCTATTTGTTTTGTGTTGTCAAGCGCTTTTTCAACAAAATTATAATAACATTGTGATTTACATTTGTCAACAACATTTCCAATAATTTCTATATTATTTTTATTTTGTTAAATCAGAACAACGAATTTATGAGGCTCAGCATCGCAAGAACGGTGTATTCCCTTATGGAATTCCTGTCCCTGCCAAAGGCATGAATCTCCTTAACAAGCTCTATAGAGCCGTTTCTCTGCTCCCTGACATGCACGCCCTCCTCGGACTGAACGGTGAACCTGTTCTGTTTTCCGCCCTTAAAGCCGCTCCTAAAAGGCATGCCCATCGGATAGATAAGCCCAATGTAAGACTGCCCCACCGGATGCTCTTCAGTGCCGCCGTCAGGCCCCGCAAGCCCCGTCACCGCGATACAGATGTCAGCGCCGGTCTTTGCCTTCACGCCGCGCACCATCTCAAGCGCCGTCTCAGGCGAATAGCAGGTGAAGCTGTCGAGCGTCTCGCCCGACACGTCAAGCATGCTCTTCTTCGTATTGTCGGTATAAGTAACAAAGCCTCCGCGGTAGCACGCGCTTATGCCGGGAACGTCGGTTATCGAGCCCGCAAAGCGGCCGCCTGTGATGCTTTCGGCAGAAGCAAGGCTCAGACGGTTTGCGATAAGCTTCTTTCCGACCACGAAAGTCAGATCCTCATCATCGGTGCTGTAGACAAAATCCCCGACGATGTCGATGACATCCTCAATCATGTCAGATACGGCAAGCTTTGCCTCTTCGAGGGTCCCGCGCTTGCTCGCAACGCGAAGTGTGGTTTCGCGCGGCTTTGCGTAAGTCGCAAGTGTCGGGTCTGTCTGACCGTTTATGAGGTCAAGTAGCTCTGTTTCGAGCGCCGATTCGCCTATTCCAAAGGTCCGCACGTTCTTATAAAAAAGCACGCTGTCCTGACGCGCGCAAAGGAAAGGACGTACCCTGTTTTCAAACATGTAGGTCATCTCGTGCGGCGGTCCCGGCATGCAGATTATCATCTTGCCGCCCTCCTCGAGCATAAATCCCGGTGCTGTGCCCTTTGGATTATCGAAAATGTGGGCCTTTTTCGGGAACCACGCCTGTTTTATGTTGTTTTCGGTCATCTTGTGACCGCGCTTTTCAAAGTGAGCCTTTAAGATCTCAAGCTGGTCCTCCCAAAGCACGAGCTCATCGCCCATGGCCTTGCAGACGGTTTCCTTTGTAAGGTCGTCCTGAGTAGGTCCGAGCCCGCCTGTTGTGAGAATCAGGTCGCAGTCCTTAAAAATCTCGTGAATGAGCTCTTCAAGACGCGTAGTGTTATCTCCCACCGTATAGTGGTACATCACATCGTACCCAATCATCTGGAGCTGCTGCGAGAGATATACCGAATTGGTATTTGTAATGGAACCGAACAGAATTTCTGTTCCTACGGTCAAAATGGCGGTTTTCATAGTGTGCCTCCGTTAATCCGTTAAAACGAAAATACCGATTTGTTCTTTAATATGTATTCAAAGCCCGAATATACGGTCATAACAAGGGAAGCCCACAGGAAAATGTAAGCTCCGTAATATACGGCCTCAGCAAATATCGTGCGCTCAAATACAGGTATTGCAAGGAGGAAAGGAACCGCTATCATCTGGAGAACGGTCTTTATTTTTCCGCTCATTGCAGCCGCAACGACTATGCCGTCAGCCGCCGCAACGGTCCTCATGCCGGCTACGGTGAACTCTCTTGCAAGGATTACAATGAGCATCCATGCAGGCATCCATCCGTCCTCTATTAAAAGACAGAATGCCGAATAAACCAGCACCTTATCAGCGAGCGGGTCCATAATCTTGCCGAAATTGGTCACAAGATTGTATTTACGCGCAATCTTGCCGTCCAAAAGGTCGGTAACCGATGCCAGAATAAACACCGCAAATGCCGCAAGGTAATAACCCAGCATATAGAGCACCACAAAAACCGGAACGGCCACAACTCTTGCAATTGTCAACTTGTTTGGTAAATTCATTTTACTTCCTTCTTCCTACCAGATCGTAATCAAAAGCGTCGGTTATTTCTACATTTACAATCTCACCCACATTAATTTTTCTGTCCGATGTGAATATAACCGAATTATCTATTTCAGGTGCATCATAGCGCGTTCTGCCTATGTACGAGCCGTCCTCGTCGATTTCCTCGACCAGAACATCGAGCACCCTTCCAATCTTTTTTCTGTTGCATTCAAGCGAAATATCAACCTGTCTGCGCATTATGCGATCCGCCCTGCGCTGCTTTACATCCGAGCGAACCTGAGGCTTCATTTCGGCAGCCTCTGTGCCCTCTTCCTTTGAATAAGGGAAGACGCCGAGTCTTTCAAACTTCATTTCCTCTACGAAGCGAAGCAGCTCATCGAATTCGGCCTTTTTCTCGCCCGGAAAGCCCGTAATCAGCGTGGTTCTGATGTTTATATCAGGCATCGCCGCCCTAAGCTTTTCAATCGTTTTCTTAATTGAGGCCGATGTGGATCTTCGCTTCATCGAAGCTAAGATGCTGTCTGATGCATGCTGAATCGGAATATCGATATAGTGACAGATTTTCGGCTCGCTTGCCATAACCTTAATAAGCTCGTCTGTGATGCGATCCTCGTAGCAGTACATGAGGCGCACCCACTCTATTCCGTCAACTTTGCAGACCTCGCGCAAGAGCTTTGAAAGCCTAAGCTCACCATAAAGGTCCATGCCGTAATATGTCACATCCTGCGCGATCAGGATAATCTCCTTTGCTCCGCGCTTTGCAAGCTCGGCTGCCTCGCGCACCACATCCTCCTGCTTTTTAGAGCGGTACTTTCCGCGAATCGCAGGTATGATGCAATAAGTGCAGCGGTTGTCGCAGCCCTCCGCGATTTTGACAGTCGCGGTGTACGGATTATCATCAAAGCGCCTATAGGCATCCGCATCAAAATTGCACGGAATGCCCGAAACAGAGTTACGTCTGCCGGCCTTTCCGCTCTTTTCCTCTATTTCTGAGAGAATCTCCGGAAGGCGCGCATAATCGTTTACGCCGATTATGACATCAATCTCCGGCATTTCTTTATAGAGTTCCTCGGAATACCTTTCCGTAAGGCAGCCGCTCACGATGAGGACCTTGCCCTCGCTGCGATACTCCGCAAGCTCGAGAATCCTCTCTATCGATTCCTTTTTCGCGTCGTTTATAAATCCGCAGGTATTAAGCATAACAGCATCGGCAGATGCGATATCGTTTGTGATTCTGTGGCCGCCCTTTTCAAGCAGGCCCGCCGCCACCTGGGAATCGTTGAAATTCTTGGGACATCCCAAAGTTTCAATATATACCTTCATTTATTCCTTTTCTGTTCCTTCTGCCTTGATGGCATTAAATTCTTCGATGGTCATCAGCACCTGGCGCGGTCTGGAGCCGTCTGCCGGTCCTATGATGCCTCTTGCTTCCATCATGTCGACTATGCGTGCCGCACGGTTGTAGCCGATGCGGAAACGTCTCTGGAGCATCGAAACGCTGGCCTGTCCGGTGCTTACGACTGTTTCGATTGCCTCCGAAAGGAGCTCGTCGCTGTCATCGCTTGCAGGAGCGTTTGCTCCGCCGTTATCTATAGTCTTAATTACATCTGAGGAGTATTCCGCCTCAACGCCCTGTGCCTTTACATGCTCGAGGACCTTGTGGACCTCGCCGTCGGATACGAAGGTACCCTGAACGCGAATCGGCTGGCCCATGCCGAGCGGATTGTAGAGCATGTCGCCCTTGCCCACCAGCTTTTCGGCGCCGGTTTTATCAAGTATTACGCGCGAGTCGATCTGCGAGCTTACCGCAAATGCGATTCTCGACGGAACGTTTGCCTTGATAAGGCCTGTTACAACGTCAACCGAAGGTCTCTGCGTAGCGACGATTAAGTGCATGCCCGCAGCTCTTGCCTTTTGTGCGAGACGGCAGATGGATTCCTCTACCTGGCTCGGAGCCGCCATCATGAGGTCGGCGAGCTCGTCGATTATGATTACTACCTGCGGAAGCACGAGATCCGGCTCCTGGTTTGCTCTCACATAATCGTTGTAGGATTCGAGGTCTCTTACCTCAACCTCGGCGAATTTGCGATATCTGTCGTCCATTTCGACAACTGCCCAGTTAAGCGCAGCGGCCGCCTTTGCAGGCTCTGTTACAACAGGAATTAAAAGATGCGGTATTCCGTTGTAGTTTCCGAGCTCTACGACTTTCGGGTCTATTAAAACGAGCTTTACCTCCTCCGGCTTTGCCTTGTAGAGGATACTCAGTATGATGCTGTTTACGCAGACGGATTTACCCGAGCCTGTGGAACCCGCAATCAGAAGATGCGGCATGCTCTTTAAATCGCCTACGATGGCATTACCCGCGATATCTTTTCCGACAGCAAAGGAAATCTTTGATTTTGCGCTCTTAAATTCCTTTGATTCGATGATATCACGTAGGTTTACAACGTTGATTTTGTCGTTTTCAACCTCTATTCCGACTGCAGCCTTGCCCGGAATCGGTGCCTCGATTCTGATGCTCTTTGCTTCTAAATTGAGGGCGATATCATCCGCAAGACCCGTGATTTTGCTGACCTTTACGCCAACCGAAGGCTGGATTTCGTAGCGAGTTACCGCAGGTCCCTGTGTCGCCGCAACGACCTTTGCATCAACATTAAAGTTGCGCAGCGTTTCCTCGAGCTTTGCAGCCCTTGCCTTTAAGGCATTGTCGGCCGCGCTGCTGATGCTCTTTGATTTGTTTAAAAGCTCTACAGACGGGAATTTGTAAGGCTTGTCGCTCGGTTTATTGTTGTTTATCTCTTCCTGCGAAAGCATCGCGTTTGCGGCCTCTTTTTTGCTGAGCTTTTCGCCCTGCTTTTCGGCCGCACCCATCGTACCCTCTGTCACCTTTCCAAACTCGTCGTAGACCTCGCCGGTTTCGGTATTTACCCTGCCGATTCCGTCGATATCAGAAGTCTTCGCTACCGCAGGCGCTGCCTCAAGGCCGTAGCCCTCGGAGCCCATGCCGCTGCCTTCCCCCTCACCAAAAAGGTTGTCGGTATTCATCAAGTCAAGTATGTTCTCGCGGCCCTTCGCGATCTTTGCCTTGTCATAGGAGGACAGCCTCTCCTCCGCGGATGCTGCCGTAGCCGCAATTGCCGCCTCTACACCGTGCTGCTTTGCGCGCTCCTCGGCCGCCTTCTTTTCGCGGTTCATTTCGGCATAGCGCTCCTCGACTCTTGCCTCGGCTCTGCGCTCCGCC
>JAEEGL010804063.1_pt1 | contig 12897 bp, 9 predicted proteins | sample 9134231 | NCBI WGS metagenome assembly JAEEGL01 (sample SAMN16246548, study PRJNA631951) | gut metagenome | biome: gut microbiome; feature: rumen; material: fiber-attached | host: Bos | place: Iran: Karaj | collected 2018-10
CGACATGCAGGATTTGTGGGATAGATACAAGAAGGAGACGAATGTGTGTCTGATAGTATCGGGCAGCATCTTCCGCATGATGGAGAAGATTTTCAAGGACGAGGAGCAGCCGCTGTTTGGACGCGACGACTGCACCATCAAACTGCAGCCCTTTACGACAAAGACGATGCGGGAGATTCTGGGCGACTATAAAGCTAACTATACTAACGAGGACCTGCTGGCACTTTGGACCATAACAGGTGGTGTGGCACGATATGTCGAGCAGTTGATGAACAACCGCTGCACCGATGTGAAGAAGATGCTGCACTATGTATGCTCGGGTGGCGACAGCTTTTTTATTGAAGAGGGCAAGTCGGTTTTGGTGCAGGAATTCGGCAAACAGTACGGCACCTATTTTAGCATTCTGGACCAGATAGCGCACGGTGACGTGACGCAGAGCGAAATAGAGGCGTCGCTGGGCGTGAACAGCCTGGGTGGACAGTTGAAGATGCTGGAAGAGAAATATGGCATCATCAAGAAGAAGCGGCCTGTGGGTGCAAAAGAGGGCAGCCAGACGGTGCGTTATGAGATTCAAGACAACTTCTTCCGATTCTGGTTCAGGTATATCCATCGGTATTCGTCACTGATAGAGATACAGAACATACAGGCACTGGAGAAGATTATGGTGGATGACTACCCGACATTCTCGGGCATCGCGCTGGAGCGGTGGTTCAGACAAAAAATGATGGAGAGCTACCGTTACAAGATTATCGGTGGCTGGTGGAAACCCGGTGGTGTCAATGCAGAAGGGAAGAGCGATGAGTTTGAGATAGACATTGTCGCAGAGACGTTGGAAGGAGAGGTGGAAGCTTACGAGGTGAAGCGTAATCCGAAAAAAATCAGTCCCGCACGGCTGCAAGAGAAAGTGGAGATGATGCAACGTCACCAGTATCGCGGCAGGAAGGTCAAGATGTTGGGACTGAGCATGGATGAGATGTAGAAATGATTCTTCTATAATTGTCTATAATCGGCAAAACATTGCGAAATTGGGTGTATCTTCGCAAAAAAATATAACAATTATGGCTACTATAATAGATTGGACAAAGTTTGGAAAAACGTCTGATAATGAGAAGAAACCGTATACATTAACACCAGAGGAAAGAGGTATAGTCAAAGAAATCTTGTGCGTATCATCATACTCTCCTTTGGAGTTTTTCAAAGATGACAAAGGGAAACTTTTTGCCAGGACACCGCAATGGACATGACGCACATTATGTGGAAGAGAATGGCTTGTCGATTAAAAAAACAAGACAATAGAGTTGACATCTCTGAATTAGTAATGAATGACCTAACAGAAGACATTGACATTCGTAAACTAGGAAAAAAAATCTATGAAAGGGAATTGGAGATGCAAAGGCTGCAAAAATGCAGCGGCAAGCCTATGATGTGAGAAATTGCTTGACGAATTGAAAATTGAAAATTGAAAAAAATGAATGTGTTAATGCGTGAATGCTTGATTGTGTTTTGTTGATATGTTGATACGTTGATATGTTGATATGATGCGAGCCGTATAAACTTATCAACTTATCAACGAACAACGTATTTACACAATCAAGCAATCTTCTAAACTGGATTATATTATAAAGCATATAAAATCGTTAATTATTTACAATATTACATGCGAAATGATGTAATATGGAAAATATTGTGTATTTTTGCAGCCGAAATGATAGATCGGATATGGGAACGACACAATTATCAAGAGTGGTGAAGGCTCTCCGAAAGGAGTATGGCCTTACACAGGAGGAGCTTGCCATGAAGTCGGGGGTGGGCCTCTGTTTTGTGCGTAATCTGGAACAGGGGAAGCCATCACTAAGGATGGATAAGGTAAACCAACTTCTAGATTTGTTCAATTACGAATTAACAGCCACCAAAAAGCAATGAGACAAGCAGATATATACCGAAAAGGAGTTTTTGCCGGCGTTCTGACGGAAGACGGTGGCGAGTATCGATTCTGTTATGACGAAGCGTATCTTATGCGTGATGACGCTCAGCCTGTCAGTTTGACGTTTCCATTGCAGTCGGAATCGTTTGTGAGTCCCGTTCTATTTCCTTTCTTCGATGGACTGATACCAGAGGGTTGGTTGCTCGATGTTGCGCTCCGCAATACCGACATCAGCGTTCTCGACCGTATGTCGTTGTTGTTGCTGTGTTGCAAAGAGTGCATAGGCTCTGTCAGTGTTGTTTCAAAGCCAAACACAGGAGATGAGGCGTGATGTGTAAGTGTCTGTATTGCTATCAAGAACTGGAAGAAGGTCAGAAAGACTTTCACCCAAGTTGTGCCCGTAAGCTCTTTGGAACAAAAGATGTTCCGTTGCTGGAATATCGGCATGAGGACCTCGACCGATTGGCCGAACAGGTTATCCGAGCACAGACATCGCTGACTGGTGTGCAGCCAAAGCTGTCACTCAACCTCAGCAAACATGAGGGATGCAGCCGACTGACTATTGTGGGACTTTGGGGTGACTATATCTTCAAGCCACAGACGGAAGACTATCCGCAGTTGCCCGAAAACGAGGACTTGACCATGCACCTTGCAGAGGCTGCAAAAATCAGTGTAGTGCCACACAGCCTGATTCGTCTGGCAGATGGCCGACTGGGATATATCACCAAGCGCATTGACCGCACCAAAGCCGGCGAGAAGATAGACATGGAGGATATGTGCCAACTGACATTGCACCCCACAGAATACAAATACAAAGGGTCGTATGAGCAGATTGCAAAGGCTATCGTTCGGTATAGTGGCACCCCGAAGCTTGACATTGCAAACTATATGCAACTGCTGCTTTTTTGCTTTGTCACTGGCAACAACGACATGCACTTGAAGAACTTTTCGCTTTACCGCCCTGCCAATGATTATCATCTTACACCTGCCTACGACCTCCTCAATGTGGCCATTGTCAACCCAAAGGACCCCGAGGAAATGGCACTTTCTCTTTCCGGACGAAAGTCAAGACTGGGTTTGGATGATTTCTTGAATGCTGCAAAAACGATGGGATTGGAGGATGTTGTGGTGTTGCGCCTTGTCGCCAGCCTTCAAAAGACTCTCCCCAAATGGCAGACGCTCATCCACAATTCTTTTCTGAAAAAGGAATTGAAGGAGAAGTACGAAGAACTAGTCATATCTCGTTTGTCACGATTGCAGTAAAAAAAGGAACGCTGCAACGTGAGTGTTGCAGCGTTCCTATTTCAAATATTTCTCGGTGACGAGGAAACTTCAGCGGAAAGAGAGGGATTCGAACCCCCGGACCCTCGCAGGTCAACGGTTTTCAAGACCGCCGCATTCGACCGCTCTGCCATCTTTCCATGCGTCAATCAGTATGTTGCATCAATATGCCATTTCTTTTTGACTTTGCAAATATAGGAAGATTCTGAGACATAGCAAAAAAAAATGAATTATTGCTTGAATGCTTGATTGTGTCAATGCATGAATGAAAAAAACATAAACAATCAAACAATCAGACAATCAAGCAATCAATTTTCAATTTCCACTTTTCACTTTTTCACTTTTCATCGGTCACATTGTACCAATTTGTTTTTTTTTTGTATATTTGCACGATAAAATTCAATGCCCTAACTTGAATTATTATTATATAAGAGTATAATAATGAGAAAGATTTGGATAGCACTCGTGAAACTACGCGGCTGGCGTTTCGTCATTCCCACCCCGAAAGAACGGCCGGAGATTCGTCATTGTGTGGTGGCTGTCGCCCCTCACACGGCCTTTGTGGACTATATTGTAGGGGCCGCTGTGCTGTTTGCCGCCGGTGTTAAACCCAAGATTTTTGTGAAGAAGGAGTTCTTCAACTTTTTCACCCGCCCACTGCTGCTCCGCCTCGGACTAGTGCCCGTTGACCGCGGAAACCGCCACAACGGCTTGGTGGAAAAGGCCGTAGAACTGCTACGGGAAAACGACGACGCCTGTATTGTCATCACGCCTGAGGGTACCCGCAAGCCAGTGAAACGGTTTAAGCGAGGCTTCTACGAGATTGCCGTACAGGCAGGTGTCCCCATCATGCTGGGCTATATGGATTTCAAGACCAAGACTGCGGGATACGGCCCCACAATTGTGCCCACGGGCGACTATGACGCCGACGTGGAACGAATGCTGGACTTTTTCCGCCCCATCCACGCAAGACACCCCGAAGGCTGGTACTTTGGGAGTTGAAAATTGAAAGTTGAAAATTGAAAATTGAAAAATTGTCGAAAGATGCGCCAGCCATTTTCACTTTTCATTTCTCATCAACTTATCAACGGATAAACTGATAAATGAATTAACAACAAAGTATAAACTTACAACACATGATAAGAAGAATTTATGTAGAGAAGAAAAAGCCCTTTGCCGTTGCGGCCAAGGAGCTGAAAGAGGAGATGGAGAAATATCTGGGCATTGTCCCAGAGGCAGGACAGGATTTAGAGGTACGCGCCCTGATGCGTTACGATATCGAGAACCTCTCGGACGAGACCTACCAGAAGGCCAAGTCCACCGTGTTTTCCGAACCGCCCGTGGATATTCTCTATGAAGAGGAGTTCCCCCATAGCGAGGAGGACTTTGTCTTTACAGTGGAATACCTGCCTGGGCAGTTCGACCAGCGGGCCGACAGCGCGGTGCAGTGCGTATGCCTGCTGAACCCCGCTGAGCAACCCGTCATCAAGTCTGCCACAACCTACGTCATCAGCGGCAACCTTACCTCCGAGCAGCGCGAGGCGGTTATCAAGCACTGTGTGAACCCCGTAGATAGCCGTGTGACTGACTCACCCAAACCCGAAACGCTGGCAGAGCACTACGACGAACCTGCCGATGTGAAGATATTCGACGGTTTCGCCACTATGCCCGAGGATGAGCTGAAAGAACTGTACGGCTCGCTGGGCCTGGCTATGACCTTTGCCGACTTCCTGCACATACAGCGTTATTTCCGCGACGAGGAGAAGCGCGACCCCAGCATGACCGAGATTCGTGTACTGGACACCTACTGGAGCGACCACTGCCGCCACACGACCTTTGCTACGGAGCTGACCGATGTCAAGTTTGACGAAGGAGAGTACCGCCCGCTGATTGAGGCCGCTTTCCAGCAATATCTGGCCGACCACAAAGAGCAATACAAAGGACACACGGACAAATACGTATGCCTGATGGATGTGGGCACATTGGCTGCCAAACGGCTGCGCAAAGCCGGACTGCTGAACGACCAGGAGGTGAGCGACGAGATCAACGCCTGCAGCATCGTGGTGCCTGTGAGGATGGACGGCAAGAATGAAGAATGGCTTGTCAATTTCAAGAACGAGACACACAACCACCCCACGGAGATAGAGCCCTTTGGCGGTGCAGCCACCTGTCTGGGCGGATGCATCCGCGACCCCTTGAGTGGGCGCACTTACGTATATCAGGCCATGCGTGTGACAGGTGCCGCCGACCCCACCAAGCCCCTGTCCGAGACCCTGCCCGGCAAACTGCCCCAACGCAAGATTGTCACCACCGCAGCACACGGCTACAGCAGCTACGGCAACCAGATTGGTCTGGCCACAGGCTTGGTGAACGAGATATACCACCCCAACTATGTGGCCAAACGCATGGAGATTGGCGCCGTGATTGCAGCAGCTCCCCGCCGCCAGGTGAAGAGGCTGAAGCCGACTCCGGGCGACATCATCATCCTGCTGGGCGGCCGCACGGGACGCGACGGCTGCGGCGGTGCCACAGGTGCCTCCAAAGCCCACAACACCGCCTCGCTGACCACTTGCGGTGCCGAGGTGCAGAAGGGCAACGCCCCCACCGAGAGAAAGATTCAACGCCTGTTCCGCCGTGAAGAGGTGTCGTCGCTGATTAAGAAATGCAACGACTTCGGTGCCGGCGGAGTGAGTGTAGCCATCGGCGAGCTGGCCGACGGGCTGCAGATTAACCTGGACAAAGTACCCAAGAAATATGCCGGATTAGACGGCACCGAGCTGGCCATCAGTGAAAGCCAGGAGCGCATGGCAGTATTGGTTGCTCCCGAAGATGTGGACAAGATGCTGGCCTATGCCGACGAGGAGAACCTCGAGGCCGTGGTGGTGGCAACCGTCACCGAGGAGCCCCGTATGGTCATCAGCTGGCGCGGCAAAGAGATTGTGAACCTCAGCCGCCGCTTTATCGACACCAACGGCGCACACCAGGAGACTCAGGTTTCCGTAGCCATGCCCTCGGCAAAAGAGACAGCCGACACTGGAGCCACAGCTCCTTCAGAAAGCATCAAGGAGCGCTGGCTGAAGAACCTCTCCAACCTGAACGTCTGCTCGCAGAAAGGATTGGTGGAGATGTTCGACAGCACCATCGGTGCCGGCAGTGTGGTGATGCCCTACGGCGGCAAGACACAGATGACTCCCACCCAGAGCATGGTAGGCCTGCTGCCCACCCTCACCGCCGAATGCGACACGGTGACCATTATGAGCTACGGATTCGACCCCTACCTGAGCAGCTGGAGCCCCTTCCACGGTGCTGCCTATGCAGTGGTGGACTCTGTGGCCAAAGTGGCTGCTGCGGGCGGCGACGTGCGCCGCATACGGCTCACTTTCCAGGAATACTTTAAGAAACTGGGGCAAGACCCCTACCGCTGGGGACAACCCTTGGCCGCCCTGCTGGGTGCATACAACGCCCAGATGGGTCTGAAACTGCCCGCCATCGGTGGCAAGGACTCCATGAGTGGCACATTCAACGACATCGACGTGCCCCCGACGCTGTGCAGCTTTGCCGTGGGCATCAGCAATCTGAAGCATGTGGTCACTCCTGAACTGAAGCAGCCGGGCAATTACCTGTACCTGCTGGAAGTGAAACCCGATAAGGACGGCATGCCCAACTACAAGATGCTGCTGGCCATGTATCACGCACTGTACCAAGCCGTGGGCAAAGGTTCCATCAAGTCGGCCTATGCAGTGGGCTTTGGCGGCATTGCCGAGGCCGTGAGCAAGATGTCCTTCGGCAACCGCATGGGCGTGCAGTTCGACAGCAAACTCAACACCGAAGAACTGTTTGAAAAGAAATACGGTGCCATTGTCGTGGAAGTGTTCAACTGCGGCTGCCTGCCCGCCATCGCCCGCAAGATTGGCCGCGTGACCGACACCGGGATGTTCGAAATAAACGGCGAGAACATTTCAATGGACGAAATGCTACAGGCCTGGACAAGCCCGTTAGAGGAGATTTTCCCCACCAACAGCGGTGCATCCACCGATACAGCCATCCGTCAGAACAGCCTCTACAAGGCCAAGAATATCTATGTCTGCAAACACAAGTCGGCCAAACCGCATGTGTTCATCCCCGCCTTCCCCGGCACAAACTGCGAGTACGACTCTGCCCGCGCATTCCTTCGTGCCGGTGCCGAGGCCGAGATCAAGGTGTTCCGCAATCTCAACGCCAATCAAATCCACGAAAGTGTCGAGGCCTTTGCCCATGCCATCGACAACAGCCAGATAGTGATGATACCCGGCGGTTTCTCGGCGGGCGACGAACCCGAAGGCAGTGCCAAGTTCATCACCAGCGTGTTCCGCAACCCGCAGATTAGCGATGCAGTCATGCGTCTGCTGAAAGAACGCGACGGACTGATGCTGGGCATCTGCAACGGATTCCAGGCACTGGTGAAACTGGGTCTCGTGCCATACGGCGAGATACGCCAGCAGAGCGAGGACTCCCCCACCCTTACGTTCAACACCATCGGCCGCCACCTGAGCATGATAGCACACACCAAGGTGGTGAGCAACCTGTCGCCATGGCTGCAGAAAGCCGAGCTGGGCAAGAGCTATGTGGTGCCCATCTCCCACGGCGAGGGCCGGTTTGTGGCCCCCAAAGAGTGGATTGACAAACTCTTCGCCAACGGGCAGGTAGCCACACAGTATGTTGACCTGAACGACCGCACAACCATGCAGGAGCCATACAACATGAACGGCTCGTATATGTCCATCGAAGGCATCACCAGCCCCGACGGCCGCGTGCTGGGCAAGATGGCCCACAGCGAGCGTTGGCGTCCGGGCACCTACCGCAACATCGTGGGCGACCAAGACCAGCTCATCTTCGAAAGCGGTGTTGCCTACTTTGCATAGAAAGAGTAACCTTTAGACATCTATACAATATGAAAAAAACAATTTTAATATGCACCTTGCTGCTGGCCACGATGGCCACCATTGCCAATCCCGTTGGCAAAGAGCGAGCCGCACGTGTGGCCAGTAACGCCATAGTTCGATTCCATGCCGAGCGACACGGGGTTGCCGCCAAGCAGCCCGTTGAGCTGACCGATGTGTCTCAAGCATTGGGATTCAACCTACTTCATATCTACCAGTACCGCTACAACGGTGTTGAGGGATTTATCATCATCAGCGGCGACGACATGACGGACCCCGTACTGGCATTCTCCGACGAGGGCACACTGGATCTCTCCGGCACCTTCGACAGCAAACACCCCGAAAAGAACCCGGCCTTCATCCAACAGCTAAGGCACTATTCCAACGAGATAAGCCATGGCCGGGAAACCAAAGCCAAGGCTCCCGCTCATGTAGCCCGTAAATGGCAATTGTTCGAATGCGACTACAGCCCTGAGAAAGGCGACTTATACAATGACAACATCCCCCCTCTGCTGGGTGGTATGAAATGGGATCAAGGCAAGCCCTATAACGACATGTGCCCGGGGGGGTCGGTCACCGGATGCGTGGCCACCGCCTTCGGCATGATGATGAACTATTGGAACTATCCGGAACATGGCTTCGGGAGGCATTCATATAACGGTGCCACCAATCCCGCCGCCTATCCCAACTGGACATACGGCACTCTCTCGGCCGATTTCGAGAACACCTACTATGACTGGGACAACATGCCCGACTACGTCATGATAAATAGCACCAATGCCGAAAAGAAAGCGGTATCCACCCTCCTTTTCCAGATAGGCGTGGCTTTAGAAATGCACTACACTCCCGATGGGAGCGGCTGCTGGTCTCTACCCGAATACGCCATCTTCGACACCAGTCTGCACATCAGCCCCTCTGTCAGCGTCACCTATTGCATCCCCAAACATTTTGGCTACAAATTCTCCTACGCCGGAATGCGTGACTCCATTGGCAACGACACGCTGTGGCTACAGATGCTTTACAACAGCCTTGCCGATGGCAAACCCATCTACTATGCCGGCTGGGCCAAGGACACTAACGAGGCCGGCCACAACATGTCGGGACACGGCTACGTCATCGATGGATATTTCTCAGACGAGCTTGATTCCAACTACTTCCACATCAACTGGGGTTGGAGCGGTAATTCCAATGCATTCTTCAAGATTGATGCCATGACCCCCAGTGGCTTCGACTTTACCCAGTGGCATGGTGCCGTTATCGGTTTTGAGCCCGACACCTCCTACCACGGCTACGACTACCTGGGCATCCATGCACCCGCCATCGACGATGCAACCATCTATGGAGGCAAAGACCATGTCACTGTCCTCAACGCACAAGGCCGTCGCATCGCCGTCTACGACGTCATGGGACGAGAGGTGCTTGGCTGCATCTCCCACGACTCGGAATGGAGAATGTCTCTGCGCCCCGGCTTCTATGCCGTAAAAGTCGATGCAACCCCTGCAAAGAAAGTATTAGTTTTTTAACCCCAATAAACCCCATACAACCCCATGAATACAGCAATCAAAGACCTCCAGCCCGCCGCCGTATGGCACTACTTTGGCGAACTGATGAATATTCCCCGTCCATCCAAACACGAAGAAAAAGTCTCCGCTTACCTGCAGGAATTTGGCCGCCAGCACGGCTATGAGACACTTGTCGACGAAGTAGGCAATGTCCTGATACGCAAACCCGCCTACAAAGGCTATGAGAACGCGCCCGGCGTATGCCTCCAAGCCCACATGGACATGGTGTGCGAGAAAAACGGCGACAAGAACTTTGACTTCCTCACCCAGCCTATCGAGGCGTTTGTGAAAGATGGCTGGCTCATCGGCGACGGCACCACCCTTGGAGCCGACGACGGCATCGGCGTGGCCGCCGCTCTGGCCATCCTCGACGACAACACCATCCAGCATGGCCCCCTCGAATGCCTCTTTACCGTGGATGAAGAGACCGGCCTCACCGGAGCTGCCAACCTCCATACCGACTGGCTCAAGAGCAGCATTCTCCTCAACTTCGACGACGAGGACGAAGGCGAGTACTGCATAGGGTGTGCCGGTGGCATCGACACCACCGTGGCCATCGACTACACCACCCGCCCGGTACCCGCCAACGAGCGTTCCTACCGCATCCAAGTCTCCGGCTTGACCGGCGGACACAGCGGCGACGACATCAACCGCGGACGCGGCTGCGCCATCAAAATCCTCAACCGCATCCTGTGGAACACCACCGAGCACTGCAAGATAGGTCTAGCCCGCATCGACGGCGGCAACCTGCGCAATGCCATCGCCCGCGAGGCATGGGCTGACATCGTAGTGTCCTACGACCACGAAGAGGACTTCAAAAAAATGGTGGCAGACTTTGCCGAGCACATCAAGTTCGAGTTCCGCAGCACCGAACCCAACCTGCAGATAGCCCTCACCCCCATTGACGAACCTGCCTGCCTGATTGACCGACAGACACAATACAACCTGCTCAACGCCCTCTTTGCCTGCGCCCACGGTGTACTGGCCATGAGCCGCGAGATAGAGAACTTTGTGGAAACCTCCACCAACCTCGCCTCTGTCAAAATGGACGACCATCAAATCCACATTGCCACCAGCCAGCGCAGCTCGGTGGAGAGCGCCAAACACGCCGCCGCACAGAAAATCGAGGCCACCTTCCGCATGATAGGAGCCCACGTCTCGCACGGCGACGGCTACCCCGGCTGGACACCCAACCCCGACAGCAAAGTGCTCAAAGTGGGCGTGGAGACCTACAAACGCATGTTCGGCCACGACCCCATTGTCCGCGCCATCCATGCAGGCCTTGAATGCGGCCTCATCGGCGAGAAATACCCGCACATGGACATGATAAGCTATGGCCCCACCCTGCGCGGCGTACATGCACCCGGCGAGAAGATTGAAATCAAGACCGTCGAGATGTTCTGGAACCTTACATGTGAAATCTTGCGTAACCTGAAATGATTGGAGTACTCGGAAGCGGTTCCTGGGCCACCGCTGTTGTCAAACTGCTGTTAGAGCAACCTTCCGCAAAGGTATGCTGGTATGTTCGTGAACCTGAAATACGCAAAAGCCTTGCCAAACACGGGCACAACAACCGCTACCTCGGCGAAGTGACTATCGACCCGGCACGCATTGAAATATGCCGCACACCGCAGGAGGTTGCCGACCGGTGCGAAATCCTCTATCTCGTCATCCCCACGGCATTCCTCCACTCCGCCCTCCAGCAAATCGACCCCGCCACCCTCAGGCAACGTTACCTGGTCTCTGCCATCAAGGGCTTCGTCCCCGAGGCCGATATGATTGTCACCGACTACCTGCAGCACTGCTACCAAGTGCCCCCGGAGCAACTGGCCATCATCAGTGGTCCCACCCATGCCGAAGAGGTGGCGCGCGAAAGGCTCACCTTCATCACTGCCGCCTCATCCAACATGGTGCTGGCCGAGAAGATCATGCAGCAACTGCGCTGCCGCTATATCAACATCTCCCACTCCACCGACATGCGCGGCATACAATTCGCCACGGCGCTCAAGAACATCTATGCCGTTGCCGCCGGCATCTGCAAGGGCATGGGCAGCGGCGACAACCTCATGGCCGTCCTCGTCAGCTACGCCATTGCCGAAATGCGCTCCTTCCTCAAAGTCATGCAGCCCGGCACCGTCGTCAGCCTCTTGCCCGAGAACATGCCGCCCTACATTGGCGACCTCCTCGTCACCTGCTATTCGCAGCTCAGCCGCAACCGCACCTTTGGCACCATGATTGGCCGCGGCTACACCGTCAAGAGCGCACAACTCGAAATGCACATGATTGCCGAAGGCTACTATGCCGTCAAAAGCCTGGAGAAAGTACGGCAGGAGCACCATATCGAATTGCCCATAGCTCAAGCCGTCTATATGATACTCTACGAAAATGCACGCCCCGACGTCATACTGCGTGCTTGGCAAATACGTACCTCAAACAACAACTAAACAATTCCGTTGTCCGTTGAAAAGTTGATAAGTTTATGATTTATCGTTGTCCGTTGATAAGTTGATAAGTTTATACGACTCGCAACATATCAACATATCAACGCAAAACATATCAACTAATCAACGCAAAACATATCAACAAATCAACATACCAACATATCAACTTTACCATGAACCCCAAAGTCAGCATCATCATGGGCAGCACTTCCGACCTCCCCGTCATGGAAAAAGCCTGCCAGTTTCTTGAAGAGATGGAAATCCCCTTCGAAGTCAACGCCCTCTCTGCCCACCGTACACCCGCCGAAGTGTCCGATTACGCACGCAATGCACACCTCCGCGGCATACAGGTCATCATAGCCGGTGCCGGCATGGCCGCAGCCCTGCCGGGTGTCATAGCCGCCGAAACTCCCCTGCCCGTCATAGGCGTGCCCATCAAAGGCAGCACACTCGAAGGCCTCGACGCCACCCTCGCCATTCTCCAGATGCCTCCAGGAATCCCCGTGGCCACCGTGGCTATCAACGGTGCACAGAACGCCGCCGTCCTGGCCCTGCAAATCATGGCCGTCGGCAACCCCGACCTGCAGCAGAAAGTACTCAACTACAAGCAAGGACTCAAAAAGAAAATAGTCAAAGCAAACGAGGAACTCGCCCAACTGCAGTACAAATACAAGTGCTGAAGTTCCATGGAACAGAATTTTGCCATACAACTATTCGAGGACAAGAAAGTCCGTGTGGTCTGGGATGCCGAACAAGAGAAATACTTCTTC
>JAEEGL010917032.1_pt1 | contig 12897 bp, 10 predicted proteins | sample 9134231 | NCBI WGS metagenome assembly JAEEGL01 (sample SAMN16246548, study PRJNA631951) | gut metagenome | biome: gut microbiome; feature: rumen; material: fiber-attached | host: Bos | place: Iran: Karaj | collected 2018-10
CTTCCTGCGCACGGTTTGCGGTCTCTTTAATCTGCTTGTCAAAATCATCAGACCAGTCCCAGTTTGTGATTGTCGTCTGAGAAATATCGATAGGATAATCAGCCATACGTGTGAGCATTGCCTGGGCAACCTTACCGGTAACCTCATTCTGCTTTTCAACAAGATCATAAATTGAATACTGACCGACAGTCTCCTTGAGAGAAGCCTTTACGTTGTCGCGCATGGCACTCTGTATAACGCTGTCATTCAGGTAACGGGTAACAATGTCCATGATACGGCGCTCATCGTAAACATAGCGGACAGCCACCGTACTTCCGACAGTCTGCATATCTTTGGTAATCGCACCGTCGCTGCCGCAAGAAAAGGAAACCTCGTAAGTTTTTGGCTCAAGACGGAACTTTCTGATTCTCGTGATAAATGGAGCGTGGAACTGCATACCAGGCTGAAGCACATCACCTTCAACCTGACCAAGAGTGACTTTTACACCGCGCTCATTCGGCGAAATCACAGTACATGAATTTACGACAACCACAAGCACCAGCAGAGCGATTGCGGCAGTCAGAATGGAAGTTTTCAAAACTTTCTTATCCAATTTCTCAATCTTTTCAATTTTTGCCATAGCATAGACTCCTTAACGTGCCTGTCCCAGAGGCACAAAAGTTACTAAGATTTAACCTGTCTCGAAACAGAAGTTTCTAAAGGCACTTCATTCCGGACAGGATTAATTATATAATTTTTTAAGAATTTGTAAATCACCGTATCGTGGAGTTACTCAGACTCCTAGAATCACATCAAAAAAACTGATATTCTATCCGCATGATAATATTCGATTTTGACGGAACACTCGCTGACACAATCTCTCTCGGCTTAACACTCTTCAACTCTTACTCAGAAAAATTCAATTACAATAAAATCAGCCGTGAAGAAAACGCAGACCTCTCAGCCGTAGAGCTGCTAAAACTGAGCGGAATAAAATTCTGGAAGCTGCCCTACATCGTCTGGTTTTTCAGAAACAGACTGCACGAACACTCTTCCGACATAAAAATGATTTCCGGAATCAAAGAAATGCTCAGCCGCCTCAAGCAGGACGGACAGGAGCTCGGCATACTCACCTCAAACTCTGAGAACACAGTGCGCGACTTTCTGCAAAGGAATCAGATAGAACAGTACTTTACGTTCTTCAGGACAAAGGTTCCCGTCTTTGGCAAAAAGCAGGCTCTCCGCAAAGCAAAACGCCAGCTGAAATCAGACTTTGTCTATGTAGGAGACGAACTGCGCGATATAGAGGCATGCAGAAAAACCGGCACCCAGATAGTCTCCGTAGCATGGGGCTTTAACTCAGCGGCCTCCCTGGAAAAAGCCAACCCCGGCCTCGTAGCAAAAAGCACAGACCAGGCATACACACTCATCACAGGCGAAGCAAAGAAACTGTAGCAAACTTTTCAAAACGCCGGCTTTCCGCTAAGCGGACATCCAAAGGACTCATCCCCTCAGAGCAGTCCTTCCACCTTGTCCATAATCAGAAGGTCGGCCGGCAGCCACTTTACCGAACGCAAAGACTCGCGGCTCAGCCAAGCGGCATTCTCATGCTCAAGAAGCTCAAGACTCCCGCTTTCCACCGAACACAAAATACAGTGCATAGTCAGATGAAACTCCGGGTAGTCATAATCCACAACCCCAAGCACCCGCTCCGTCTTTACCACAGTCGCAAGCTCCTCCCTGATTTCGCGGACAATGCACTGCTCAGGACTCTCCCCCGCCTCCAGTTTGCCGCCCGGAAATTCCCACCAGCCTTTCCAGTCGCCGTAGCCGCGCTGCGTTGCGAAGATTTCTTTTTTGCCTGTATCTGCATTTGTGCGGAGGATGATTGCTCCGCTTACGGTGATTTTTTTCATGAGGGTACCTCTTCCTTTCCTAATGTATCAGTCCGTGTCGTGAAATCCAAATATAATTCATCTGGCACAGAAGTTTCAAGGGCAAAATGGATTGTAATAGGCTTGTTTCCCTCGGCAGTCTCAGAGAAAGGCACAACTTTTCCAAGATAGACAAAGGGCTGGGTAACGCCTTCAACCTCTTCAAATTTGCGGACAAAAAGATGCAGGTTTATTCCGCGCTTATAGCTGAAGACAATGTTCTGCCCCACTTCCGAATCCTGAGTCGTACTGTTCGGTGACTGCCACTGAAAGACACCAGGCGTAATAAATTTGTCCTTGTAGTTTATGGACTCCTTGATGTTTGCATTTTTGTGAAGGTTTACAAAAATAAAGTAATCCGGCTTTGCGGAAGTCAAAAGACCCTGTCCGCGGAAAGATGAATGTGTCTTCTTGTAATTGCAGAGAAGTGCAGTGTCCCTCATTGAATACTCGTAATACGGTTTCAGGAAAGGGAATCCATAATCGCTGCTTCCGAATTCATCCTGGTAGCGCAGAAGATTGTATTGAATCAAATCCTCGAACCAGAGCCTTGCCTCTTTGCTTCCAAAAACAGCAGACCTGACTTCATTTTTAAACGAGACATTTTTTCCGTCAAAATCCAAAAGGCATTTTTCGTAGCGGTTCAGTTCGCTGGAGTCAAAATATTTTCCGCTTAGAGTTTCTGCCGCATGAATAACGTTTTCTTTTTTAACAAGCTCAAGGTATTTGTGAGCCTGACTTTCAACCTTCTCAACAGAAACAGAACCGACCCCGCTGTTTACAAGACATTCAGCAATCACAAACTCTTCGATTCGCTTTGCAGGCGTGTAGAAAGTGAAAAGCCGCATGAGCTGCTTAAAGCTTTCGTTCTCAAGCAGAAGGGAAAGTTCCGGGTGAGTCTCCTTTTCCATGTATGAAGCAAATTCAAGATAGGTCTTGTAATTCACATTAAATGATGAAAAACGCAGCGGATCAACGCTTCCGTCATGCTTGAGATAATCAATCAGCATCGGGATATTTCCGCCGCAGACATGCTTAAAGTTCAGGTAAGATTCCTTCATGTACTTCATGGACATAAAGCGTTCGTTTTCAAGCTGATGAAGAATCTGCTGCTTTGTAATCTTGTCCATGTGGATGTAAGTTCCGTTCGGCAAATCAGCAAAATCAGTCTCAACCTCAACCTTAAGCGAATCCTTGTCAAAGTTCTGCTTTCCGTTCAGGGCAATCGCCATCAGGAACGACTTGTTGTAATTTCCGATAAAATCAAGAACCGTAACAAATTCTTTGTCCGCAAGTTTTCGCAAGCCTCGTCCCAGCTGCTGAATGAATATAATAGAAGATTCCGTTGGGCGAAGCATCAGAATCGTATTTACAGAAGGAATGTCTATACCTTCGTTAAAGAGGTCAACAGTAAAAATAACCTCAAGCTCGTCGTCATCATTTTCAAGACGCTTTGTATACGCAATGCGCTCGTCAATGCTCTTGTTGTCTTCGCTTGAAAGTGCGACAGAAGGAATTCCACGCTTGCAGAATTCTTCCGCCATGTATTTTGCATGCTTTATAGTCTGGCAGAATCCAAGCACCTTTGGCTTTTGACCGTCATGCCCATAGAATTTCATTTTTTCAATTATGTAATCAACACGATGGCCGACCATCAGCATTTTTGCAATAGCGTCAGTGTATTCAGAAGTGCCGGGTTCAGCAGTGATTTTTGAATAGTCGATTCCCTCCGCATCAGTAAGGCCAAAATAATGGAAGGGACAGATCAGGTTGTATTCAAGCGCCTGACGCAGACGGATTTCTACAGCGATGTTGTTGTCAAAGAGAGCGTAAATGTCGCCGTTGTCGCTGCGCTCAGGAGTTGCTGTAAGTCCAAGCAGAAACTGAGGCTTAAAATAGGAAAGTATTTTCTGATAGCTTTCACTTGAGGCGTGATGTGCTTCGTCAACTACAATGTAGTCAAAAGTTTCCGGTGAAAACTCCCCGTAATGACGGCTCATCGTGTCACGGGTTGCAAACAGATACGTGCAGTCAGTGTCCTTTTGGTTTCCAGTGTAAAAGCCTGAGACATAATTTTTTTCTGTCGCACCGCAGATTGTGTCAAAAGATTCCTTGGCTTTTTTAAGGATGTCTTCGCGGTGGACGATGAACAAAAGTCTTTTTGGCTTAACCTGAAGCGCATCAAAAACAGACATGTAAGTTTTTCCGCTTCCGGTTGCTGCAATCGCAAGAGCCTTATTCGCACCGGTTTTTCTAAGGCGGTCAAGCTTTACGATAGCCTCCTGCTGCATCTCATTCGGTTGTATTGCCTGGGAACGCTCGTAAGTAAAAAGCTCGCTGACCTTCTTAGCCTGAACATCCTTTTTTATCCGCGCAAGATACTCACGGTACGAAACTAAAAACTCATCCGAATATTCCTTAGCCCAGGGGCTTTTCCAAAGCTGCTCAAATTCATCAAGAACAGACTTTGCAAAGACACCAGGTTCCTGTTCTTTTTGCACAGGCTCGTTCTGAAGCACGTTCCACTCAACATTCGTCTTAAGCGCGCGCCCAGTTATGTTTGAAGAGCCGATAATAACAGTCCACTGGTCTTTGCCGCTGAACGACTTGTGAAAAAGATAGCCCTTTGCATGAAATCCATCCGTCGTCGTAGGCGGCACAAAAACCTTAAGCTTGATGTTCGGAAATTCGGAAAGCCTTTTTAAAACTGCCGGCGTCGTCATGTTCTGGTAAGTCGTAGTGAGTATTTCGCCGGGAATGTTTCGCTCGGAAAGACTCTGCAAAGTTTCAAGCAGCACCTGAAGTCCGCCATAGGTGATGAAGGCAACGCTTATCTTGAATTCGGAGCATTGCTCAAGGTTCTCTACAAGAGTGTTAAAAAAGCTGCGGGTTCGCCCGTTGTAAATGAATTGAGTAGATTCCATGCAAAGCCACCTGAAAATTTATGCGAAAATGTGACAGAAAAAAGGGTCGTTTTTGGTGATGTGATTTGTATTCAAATTGTCCTCTTTATGTACAGGCATTTTAATCCTCATAATGTCCTAAACATGATTTTACTGTGATATTATTATCTGAAACTTCATAGACAAGTCGGTTCTTTTCGTCAATCCGAAGGCTGTTTTCGCCTTCCTTGTGTTTCAATTTTTCAGGTTTACCTTCACCTTCAAGAACTCCATCCTGGCTTATGCTTTGAAGCAGTTTATTGATTTTCTTGAGTGTCTTTTTATCTTGTCCCTGCCAGTAAAGATAATGGGAGAATCCTATTTCTGTAAGAATAATCCTGCTCATTCTTCAGCCATAGCCTCAAGTTCTTCCATGGTCTTTTCTATAATCCTTCCGGAAGCAAGCTGTCGGTCGCTTTCATCGAGCATTTTCATATATTCAAGATTACGTCTGGCTTTTTCAAGGCGATTGTATTCTGCTTCAGAAATCATGACTATATTCTGATTTTTAGGACGGGAAAGCATGACAGTTTCTCCGCTAAAAACCTGTGCGCAGATACTCTTGAAATTGTTCTTAACATCTATGGCCTTTAATGCAAGCATAACAACCTCCGTATAAAAAGATATCTTTTTTCATACTTATTATAGTATTGATTTCTATAAACTTCAACAAATTTTGATTTTGTATTTATTTTTCTTCTAACAAGAATTCTATTTTTTACATACTTTTATCGTTTTCTTTAGCAACTTTTTAGAGCTGAAATTTTTGCGTATTTACGCATTGATTTTAGACCAAGATTTTTTCTGATTAAACATATAGCACCAAAAACGACCGTTTAAAGTGGCAAAATAATTCAACTTTTACATTTATAGATTTGTTTGCAGGACTTGGAGGCTTTCATCTTGCTATGGAAAAACTTGGTGGAAAGTGTGTTTTTGCAAGCGAATTAAAACCCGATCTACGTGACTTGTATAAAAAAAACTTTGATATGGAATGTGCAGGTGATATTAATAAGATTGATGTTCAAAATGATATTCCGAATAATTTTGATTTACTTTGTGCTGGTTTTCCTTGTCAACCATTTTCAAAGGCAGGAAAACAACAAGGTTTTAATGATGAAAAAGACAGGGGCAATCTATTTTGGAAAATAATGGAAATCTTAAATGTTAAAACCCCTGAATATATACTGCTTGAAAATGTACAAAATCTTCAAACCCATGATAAATGTAACACTTGGAATGTCATACGCACAAATCTTGAAACTTTGTATGACGTAAAATGCGATATAATTTCTCCTCATAACTTTGGAATACCGCAACATCGTAAACGTATCTATATAGTAGGTCGTTTATGGGATAAGGGCGGTTTAAAGGATTTTCATTTTCCCCTACACGAAGAAAAAATTGAATGTAATATAAAGCAAATTATTACAGAAGACGATAACAGTGACTTTATGTCGCTTCGAGAACAAACAAGAAAGCATTTGAAAGCTTGGCAAGATTTCTTAGATTTACTTACAAAAAATAAGATACCTATTCCTTCATTTCCTATTTGGGCTATGGAATGGGGAGCAAACTATAATTATGAAAAAACTCCACCATGTCGCCAACAAAAAAAAACACTTGAAGGGAAAAAAGGTAAATTTGGAGTTCTTTTACACGGTTCCTTTGACGATATGTTTCTTCAACTTCCCATTTATGCTCAAGCAGTTATGAAACCGAATGAAGAGTTTCCCGACTGGAAAAAAAACTTCATAAAATGGAATCGAGATTTTTATAATGCCCATAAAGATGTATTAGACTCATGGCTTCCAAAGATTCAAAGGCCAGGTTTTGAAAACAGCCATCAGAAATTCGAATGGAACTGTGGTATTGATAAAAATGCAAAACCTACTCTTGAAGATAAGATAGTACAGTTTAGACCATCAGGAATCCGTGTAAAACTTCCAACCTATTCTCCTGCCCTTGTATTGACAACTACACAAATACCTATTTTCCCATGGATAAAAACACCTGATGGAAAACAAGGACGATATATGACAAAAAAAGAGGCTGCAAAGCTTCAAGGTATGGAAGAACTTAAAAATGTTCCCAATACAATTTCAGAAGCCTTTAAAGCTTTTGGAAATGCTGTAAATGTTGAAGTCGTTAGACGAGTTGCAGAGATTCTTTTGGAGATAAAATAATGGCAAACGAAGAATTGGATATAAGACCAGAGGCTGGTATTTTAGGAGTATTTTCACGATTAAGCTATAAAGCTTGGTATGCAATCGCAGAGTTTGTAGATAACTCAACACAATCTTTTTTCTCAAACGAAACTAAATTAAGGAAAGAAAAAATAAATCAAGTGCATGTACAAATTAAATATTTACCTAATGAAAATGAACTTATAATAACTGATGACGCTTACGGCATGGAAATTGAGGATTTTAAAAGAGCTGTAAAACTAGATTCAAAATCAGATCATCCTGATACTCGAAATGAATTTGGTATGGGATTAAAAACTGCTGCTTCTTGGTTTGGTGAAATATGGTCTGTTGAATCGACTCAGTTAAATTCAGAAAATAAGTATTATACAGAAGTTAATATTCCTCTTTTACGAGAAAAAAAAATCAATTTTGTAAAAATACAAAAACAAAAGTGTTCTAAAAATGAGCATGGTACAATTGTACATATAAAGGAGTTGACAAAGCAAATATCGCCAAAAACTCATGCAAAAATTTGTACACTGCTAGAGAGCATGTATCGACGAGATTTGGAAAGTGGAAAAGTTACTATAGAGTTTATAACAGGGAATAATAGTAAATCACTTTCTTTTACACCATATGAACCTTTATCTTATAAAGACAAGGTATGGAAAAAAAATATAGACTTCACTTTTGAATTTAAAAGAAAAAGCTATAAAGTAAAAGGATTTGTTGGGATTTTAAAAGACCGAAAAGCAGGCGGAAAAAGTGGATTTGCAAATGCAGGATTTGCATTGTTTAGGAGAAATCGAGTAATTATTGGTGGAGAGGGGCAAAACTATAAACCGTCAGAAATCTTCGGAGAAGCACAAAGTACAATATCCCATAAACTATATGGAGAAATTGATTTAGATGACTTTCCTGTAAACCAAGCAAAAGATGGTTTTGTTTGGGATAATGGACTTGAAGACGAATTCTTAAAATCCTTAAAATCTCGAATAAAAGATATGATTTCTTTAGCATCAAAGACAGTCCAAGAACGAAATGATGAAAATATGCTTTCAAAAGAAACTTCAAATATTACTCTAGAGAAAGTCCAGCCATACGCAGATAAAATTTCTGAAGTTAATTTAAATAATGTTGATATAAGTTCTCTAAAAACAAAAAATGTTGCGCAAGACTTATTTGATGAATATATCATAGAAACAAACAAAGAAGAAAAGATAAGTGATTCTGTGAGAACCTATGAAATAAAAATGAGTCAAATCCAAAAAACGGTATTCAAAATATCATGGAAAGAAGCTGATTCAAAAAACTGGATAGATGTTAGAACTGATACTGACGATGCGGTTGAGCTATACATAAATATAAATCATCAGTTTTTTAAGCCATTCTCCAAGAATCCTGATTTTCAAATTGTAATTGAAAAATTTGTAATCGCATTTATGGCTGCAGAAAAGAAAGCAAAATTAGCAAGTTCTGACGGTAAAATTCCTTCTAATGCCATAAGGAATTTATTAAATGATTTTTTATCTTTGATTGATACAGGTGTGTAATTATGGAACAATATGAATTTGCAGAGGAGAAAATAGAACCAATAATCGTTGATGGAAAATATTATCAAAGAATCCATAACAAACATATAAATAGTTATGGAAAGAGTGGTGCTGATAATATAGCTGAAAACGTCATTAAAATATTCCAGAAAATCAAAGGACAACTTTTTGAGAATGCAAATCATAATTCATTGCTAGTTGGAAAAGTTCAATCTGGAAAAACCTCAAATCTAGAATTGTTTTCAGCATTGGCATTTGATAATGGATATAATCTTTTGGTTATTTACGGTGGTTATGACTCAAAATTATTAGGTCAAACTACAAAACGATTTAAGAAAACTTTTGATGCAGAAGATGCTGTATCTTTTGAGAGCGACAGTCCAGCAATTTTTTCAACAGAAGAAAAAGAAGATATAACAAATCTGACTGAAGATATAATTAATGATTTTATCGAGATAAACAAACCTATTATATTAATTTCCATGAAACGTCCTCCGGCAATGAAAATCGTTAATAAATTTTTATCGCAATTAGATAAAAAACACTTAAAATCGTTTGTTATTGATGACGAGGGAGACCAAGCAAGTTTAAATACAAAAAAAGACAAGCAAAATGACGCATCAGCAACTTATGCAGAGATAAAGAAAATAAAAAGTTTATTAGACAATCCTCTTTATCTTTCAGTAACTGCAACTCCACAAGCAAATATCTTTTTAGACAAATGGAGCGAGTTACGCCCTGCTTCTATATGGCTTATTAGTCCTGCAAATGGTTATGATGGTGCCCTTCAATATCATCTAAGCGACAGTAATTCTATTCAAATTATCGATGATGACGATTTATTTGACACAACAGTAATTTCGAATTCTTTACGTGAAGCAATAAACTATTTTATTGTTGCGTCTGCTTTAAAGTTAATTCTTGAAAATAAATCTAGGACTTACTCAGATATGATTATTCATACTGCTAAAGAAAAAGCCGAACATAAGCGTGTTTATAATCAAATAGATTCTTATATAGAACAAATGCAATTATCATTCAAAAACAATGATGAAAATATTTCTGAGTTTCTAAACGAGTTTAATACTGTTTTTGATAAATATTTTTCTGAACAATATACATTCGATAGTGTAAAAGATGTTATTCCGAGAATTGTTAAATCGATTAAGTTAATTTTGCAGAATTCAGAAGGAAAAGAGACACAAGCGAATCCACAATTATTTTCTCAAAAAATATTTATAGGAGGGGATTTATTACAAAGAGGTTTAACATTTGATAATTTAATTACAACATATTTTACTCGTTGGGCAAAAAAATCAGGTAATATGGATACTACGCTTCAGCGCGCAAGATGGTTTGGTTATAGAAGTAATTATTTCTCTCTTTGCAAAATTTTTACCAGTTCAATAATTTCTCAAGAATTCACAAATCTTGCTGAAATAGATGAGGATTTATGGGAACAATTTGCTGATATCGAAGCAGGAAAAATGAGTATTGAAGATATTATTATATCGGGAGAAAATACAACATTACGTCCAACAAGTCCGAATAAAGCTAAATTTCAAAAGATTAAATTTAAAAAGCGTTGGGTTATTCAGCGTTTTATTGTTGAAGACCGCTCAATTATAAAAGAAAATGCTGCAATAATTGATAATTTGATAAATACTTCAAACTGGAAAGAGACAACAAACGGAAGCCAAGTTGGTCAGGTGACGGGATATTATACCCTTTTAAAAGCATCATCTATGAAAGCTATCGTAGATGCTATAAAAAATGTATTTGAATACGAGCCATTCCAAAAAGACGCCTTACTAAAACTACTTGATACAGATGAAGTTGTTTTAATTCAAATTGGAGATATAAAAAACGAAAAACCTAGATTTCGTTCTCTCTATAAAAATGAACCAAGAATTAAACCTCTTCAACAAGGTGCAAGTAGTTTGGATAAGGATAAGTCTGCATTCAAAGGAGACAGATTCATCATAATAGATGAAAATAAAGTTAATATCCAATTGTACAATGTTGCTCCTGGCAATGATAAATCTAACTATGATCCTTCATTAGTTCAGTATATGTTTGCAATTTATGTTCCAAAAGAAAAAGTTTATTTTACAAAAGGAGAAGAAGATGACTTTGTTGAATAAAATAACTAATGCAATAAATGACTCTCCAATAGATAATAAGCTTTATTTGATTGAAAAAAAATCTGATACAGCTGGCTTTTTTGTAAGTAATAAAAAACTGATTTATATGGCAAAAAACACAGAGGCTATTGAAAAGAACTCTCTTGAAACAGAATATTTACATCTTAGGTCAAATGCGAATATTCTGGCAGTTGAAAATTTCCAAAACTTTGATTCAGGGTTTTATAATCTTATAGAATATAAAGTTTCGTTTAATGAAAATATTTCAGCTTTTGAATCTTTTATAAACCTTTGTATTGCACATATTGAATTATTGAAGTCAAAAAACTTTGTGAACTTTTTTAATTCTTTAATAGATTTATTCCAGAATGTTGGAAAGGAGAAAAAGCAAAATATTCTTGGGTTATTTGGAGAATTGTCATTAATTTACTATTTTTATACAGAATTTAGTTTAAATCTTGCTTCCTACTGGCACACATCAGGTTCATATTCAAAATATGACTTTTCAATAAATAAAAGAAATATAGAAGTTAAAACTTCAAATTCATTAAAAAATGTACTAATAAAGCACTCGCAACTTTTTAATGGCGACCAAAATTATATAGCAGTTTCAGTAGTTGAAAATAATAATGCTGGCATAAGCCTAAAAGAATTAGAGTTAAAGTTAAAAGAGATTGATGAAATAGCATCAGATTTTAATTTTGTAGTTAATCTAGAAACAGAAAAATCAAGAATGGATGTATCAGATTATTCTAATAAAAAGTTAAAGTTAATAAGCATTGATATATTCGACTCTAATAATATAAATCCATTCGATGTTTTACCAGGAAATGTTTCGGATGTTGAATACAGAATTGATTTATTAGGTTGTGACAAAATTAAAAATGAAGACGTAAAGCATTTGCTTAAAATATGAAAACCCTTCTTCACTTCCAGCAGATGTAAAAGATGTTCTCAATAAGAATGAAATCTATAATGCTTTCATTCTGCCCGGAGAAAATGAAAACGGATCAAATCTGCAATATTTTGGCTATTCTTATGCTGATTATAAAAATGAAACAGAAAAATCTTATTCAAAAATATATGGATTTACTTTGGATGTAAAATTAATTATGTCCAAGCACATTCCAAAAGATAAAAAGCTTATTGAAGAACTTGATAACCTGATTACGAAAAATTCAGCAGGCGTTGCGGGCGGCGTTTGAGCCCGCAGAGGGGGTAGTGAAAGACACCGCAGCGAAGCGAGGAGGCTGGAGCGAGGGGGAGACTTCCCCCTTCTAGCCCATTTTTCTTATGCGTTCCAGGTTTTCCCGGCTGTTCAATTTTCTCTTGATTATGAAGCGCTGGACTGTGGTGCGGTGAGTTCGATAGAGGCGGGCTATCTGGTTGATATTTGTGCCGGCGATAAGCATTACGCTTACGGCGAGTTCGGCTCCGTCCAGTTTGCTGCGACGGTTTGGGATTCCGCGGGGACGGCCAAGTTTTATGCCTTCTGCTTTTTTGCGTTCGAGGGCTTCTTTTGTGCGCTGGCTTATTAGGTTTCGTTCGATTTCTGCGCTGAGGCCGAATGCAAATGCCAGGACTTTACTTTGGATGTCATCTCCTAGGCGGTAATTGTCCTTGATGGTCCAGAGGCGAGCGCCTTTTTCCATGATGAGGTTTAAGATCGACATTATCATAAAGAGGCTGCGGCCCAGGCGGCTGAGTTCCGAGCAGATTATGAGGTCGCCTTTGTGGACGTGGGAGAGGAGAGTTCCGAGTTCGCGCTTGCCGGGGGCTACCGTGCCGCTGATGGTCTCTTCTATCCAGGAGTCGATTTTTATTTCCTGGCGTCTTGAGAATTCTTCTATTTCAAAGCGCTGGTTTTCTACTGTCTGACGGTCTGTGCTGACGCGAATATAGCCGTAGGTCATAGGATAAATATAATAAGAAAATTGAATTTCGCAAATTAAATAAAACTGTTATCATTAGAATTGATTTAGGAAGAAAACGCTTATGGACACCCTCACTCCTGCCAGCCGTCATCTAGTTATGTCTCGCATTCGTTACAGGGACACTTCGCCGGAAAGGCTTAGTCGAAAGGGGCTTTTTCGGGCGGGGTTTCGGTATCGGAGTTGTGACAAGCGGTATCCGCGGGAAGAACTCGCGCGGGAAAA
>JAEEGL016177743.1_pt1 | contig 12897 bp, 12 predicted proteins | sample 9134231 | NCBI WGS metagenome assembly JAEEGL01 (sample SAMN16246548, study PRJNA631951) | gut metagenome | biome: gut microbiome; feature: rumen; material: fiber-attached | host: Bos | place: Iran: Karaj | collected 2018-10
CCGACGGGGACCGTGATGAGGTTTTCCTTCGTCATGACGTCGTCGATCTTCACGTTGAAGTCGGTCATGAAGCGCAGGTCGCGGTTGGTGATGATGCCGACAAGATGGCCCTCGTGGTCGCAGATCGGCACGCCGGAGATCTTGTACTTGCCCATGAGCTCGTCGGCTTCATAGACGTAATTCTCGGGATGGAGGAAGAAAGGATTCGTGATGACGCCGTTTTCGCTTCTCTTCACGCGCTCCACCTGGTCGCACTGCGCTTCGATGGGCATGTTCTTGTGGATGACGCCGATGCCGCCCTCGCGTGCCATGGCGATCGCCATTTCGGTTTCGGTGACGGTATCCATCGCCGCGCTCATGAGCGGGATGTTGAGCGTGATTTTGTTTGTCAGGCGCGTTTTGAGGGAAACGGTGCTCGGGAGGACCTCGCTCTTCTGGGGGATGAGGAGGACGTCGTCAAAGGTCAGGCCTTCGTAAGCGATTTTGTTTGCGATCACGTTGTTCGACATCTGGGATACCATGCCTTTCTTCAAAATTTTCGATCAAAGATGATGGGACGGAGAGCATCGCGTAACCGATGGATATTTTTGTTATTATACTGGATATGCCCCGCAAAGTCAATCGGGAAAGAGCACAAAGTTTGCGGGCCGGAATTGGAGGTTTTTGCATGTCCCGGCGTCCTCAACAGCCGATTGAAAACAAAACAACAAATGGATCATTGACTTTTCCCGCCCGGCGCGGTATCATGAAGGCACACCGGTGAATTCAAAGAAAAGAGGAAAACGACATGATCAAACTGGGAGAAAGGATCAAGGAACTGCGGCTCCGGGACGGCAGGACGCAGGAATCGCTGGCGAACGAGCTCGGCGTGACGGCGCAGGCGATCTCGCGCTGGGAAAAGGGGATCTGCTACCCCGACATGGAGCTCATCCCGCCGCTCGCAAACGTCTTCGGCGTCACCATCGACGAGCTCTTCGGATACGACAACGAACGCGCGAAAAAGGTCGACGCGCTCGCGGAGAAGATCGACGAAATGAACCGGCAGAACAACGGCGAGGACGTCTCGATGGACGAATGCATCGCGCTCGCCCGGGAGTCCCTGATCGAATTTCCCGGCAGCGAAAAGCTCACCCTCGCGCTGGCGTCCGCCTTATACAACGCGGGCTATGTGCGGCGCGGTGAGCATCACCTCGTCGGGCCGGACGGCTACAGTCTCTACGACGTCGAGCGGCACAGGACCTACCCGGAGTGGCGGGAGGCCGTCAAGCTCTACGAAAAGCTCCTCCCGACCCTGACCGACGGCGGGATGCGGCAGCGGGCGATGACGGAGCTGGCACAGCTCTATGTCAACCTCGGTGAACACGACCGGGCCATGCAGCTGGCGGAATCCGCGCCCGACTTCTTCGCCTCGAAGACCTTTCTGCGCATCAAGGCGTTCGACGGAGAGGGAGCCGTCGCGGCAACCGGGGAGGCGCTTCTCGAAACCGTGCGGACGTGTGCGGAGCTCATCGAGTGCATCGTCCTGACGGACGGCAACCTCCCGCCCCGGACCGCGGCAGAGCTGCTCGAGAACGCCGTCCAAATGCTCGGCCTCGTCTGCACCGACGGCTTCTACGGACGGCTGTCCGGCTTCATCGCGTGCCTCGAGATGCTCCGATCCTATTATCTGTGGCTCGCGGACGAGTGTGACGCCGCCTTCCTCGCGCTGGATCGGGCGCTGGAAGCTGCGCGGGCATCCGACCGTCTCCCGGCTGAAGGAACGTACTTTTACACCGCGCCCCTCCTCTGCCATGTGAAGGTGCAGGCGTCGGGATCGGGCAGCCCCTTCGCGCCGGAGCTTCCGGACGTCTGGCCGTGGTGGAGCGTGCCGGAATACGACCGGGTGAAGAGCGGGATGAGCGCCGACCCGCGCTGGGACGACTGGGTGCGGCGGACAAAGGAACCCGTCTGAGTGCATGAAAGAAAGGACTTCCATCCCATCTGCGGAGAAGGAAGTCCTTTTCATGTGATGCCGTTATTCGCCCCGGCCGCATTGCCAGCCGATCCACCCGGAGGCGAACGGATCGCCGCGGCGGCGCAGTTCCGCGAGGAGCTTTTCGCCGAGCTCGGCTATGATCTCCCGGTACGCGGGATCTTTCGCGCGGTTTACCAGCTCCCCCGGATCGAGCGTGAGATCGTAGAACTCGTCGATGTCCGTCGCGTTCCAGATATACTTGTATCGATCCGTGCGGATGCCGCGCTGGGTGAAGAGCCCGAACTGCTGGCCGTTCGAGGTGAAGACCGCATAGTCCGGTGTCTCTTTCCCGCTCACGTAATCCATTGCCGCGTGGCCGTGCCGTGTGCTTTCCGCCGCCATCCCGACGGCCGCCTCCACCGTCGGCGCGACATCGAGGGAGCTCGACGCGAAGCGGGTCACGCGCTGCGGCTTGATCCCCGGTCCCTTGACGATGAACGGGACGTGCACGACGCTGTCGTAGAGGATGTAGTGCTTGTCCATCATGCCGTGGTCGCCGGAGGTGTCGCCGTGATCCGAGAGGAAGAGGATGAGCGTGTCGTCGGCCTGGCCAGTCTCGTCGAGCGCGTCGAGGATCTGCCCGATCGCCGCGTCCGTCTGGGAGATCATCCCATAGTAATATGCCGCGGTCGGCGCGAATTCCTCCCACGTCCGCCCTTCGAGGTGCCAGTTTTCGATCTGTTTCTTCTGAATATACGGCTTGCCCTCGAGCGTGTCGCCGAAGCCAGGCCACGGTTCCATGTCCTCGGGGCGGTACATCGTGTCGTAGGGCGCGGAGGGACGGCAGGGAAGATGCGGATCGGTGATGTCCACCCACACATGCCACGGTCTGCCGGCGTTCTCCCGGATGAAGTCCGCGGACGTCTTGCAGATCCGCCAGGTCTTCGTGTCCTCGACGGCGATCGGATTGGAGCAGCCGAACCACGAATTCGGGTAGTCGATCGGGCCGTATTTCTCCCCGATCTCCCGCGACCACGCCGCGCCGTCGAAGATCGTCTCGTAACCGAAAGCGCTTTCATCGCCGTTCGGGGAGGCGTCCCATTTTCCGGCGAAGGCGCAGCGGACACCGCGGTCCCGGAGCTCGGAGACCCAGGTGGGAACCGCCGGATCCGCGCCGCGGGTGTTGATGAAATTGTAATTGAAGAGCGCGCCGATGGAATCGGGCTGCACCCCGGTGAGCATCGCCTGACGGGAGGGAGCGCAGACGGGGAGCGGCGTGTAGGCATTCTCGAAGAAGAGGCCTTCGGAGGCGAGCCGGTCGATGTTGGGGGTCTTCACGGGCCGGATCCCCGCCGCGCCCACGCAGTCATACCGCAGCTGATCGACGACGAGCAAAAGTACGTTCATTCTATTACCTCACTATGAATATGACGCTGGATGTCGCTGCAAACAAAATGGAAACGATCATGAATCAACGAATTCGGATATCGAAGAACCACAAAACCGTTTTCACGGAAAAACGCATCTCGGGCTTGATCTGCGTTGATACCCTCGGGCGTTTGATGCTGTTTTCCGTCGAGTTCAATGATGATTTTATGTGACGGAATACAGAAATCTACAATATAACACTCAATGACTATCTGTCGGCGGACTGTGATCGGAAGTAGTTTCAGAAAATCATACCACAAATGTTTTTTCTTCGGGTGTCATGTTCTTCCGGAGTGTTTTGGAGACGGGAGTGTTTTTACTTCCGGGATGTGTACTCATAAATCAACGGTTCATAGATCAAAACTTCCCCCTCATCCGCCCTATCGGGCACCTTCCCCGCCCAAGGGGGAAGGCACAACGTACAGGCGTGCACAAAGGAAAGCGCATTTTCATACGAGTATTGGTACAGAGATTCATGGATATCGCTGCACAAACGCAAGGCTTCCCCCTCTGGCGGGGAAGCTGGCGCCGAAGGCGACTGATGAGGGGGAACAAAGGTTGCTTGTTCGCGTAATTCTGCGCGCAGGTACTTTATGAGTTAGCCAGAATATATCTCGCGGCGTCCATGCCGGTCTCGGAGCCGATCTTGCCGTCCTCCATGCCCTCGAACTCCACGGACACATATCCGTCGTACCCGGCGTCCCGGATCGTCGTGAGGATCGTCCAGAGATCGAGGTCGCCCTGCGCGAGAATCGAACCGCGGAGCATCGAGATGCCGGAGTTGGAGGAGAACCAGCACCCGGAGTCGCAGCGGAACAGCCCGCCGTTGCCCGTCAGACGGTCCGCACGGCGGATATAGAAGTCCTTCAGATGCACCATCTTTGCGATCGGCGCGCACTTCTTCACGGCGACGGTCGGGTCCTCGTCCACGCAGGTGAAGTTGCCCGTGTCGAGCAGCAGGCCGAAGTTCTCGCGGTCAACGGCGTCGATGAGGCGGATCACGCGGTCGGAACCGTTGATGAAGAAGCCGTGGTTCTCCACGAGCGTCGTGATCCCGTACTGCGCCGCGTAATCGGCAAGCTCCCGGCAGGTCTCGACGGCGATCGGGAATTCCCGCTCAAACGCGAGAGGCGTGTTCGATTCGAGCGGGCGGCGGAAGGAGGACACGTCGTGCCGCATCTGCTTCAGACCGAGCTTCGCCGCGACGTCGATGTGCCGCTTCAGGCGTTCCACTTCCGCCCGCCTCGCGTCGGGATCCTGCTTCAACAAGTCGCCGAGGACCGCGTAGTTCGAGAGCGGGAGGTCGATTTCCTTCGAGACGTTCCGGATCTCGGCGATGAGGGGTTCGTTGAATTCGCCGGTCCGGTCGTCGTGCAGGGTGAAGCCGAAGGGGACGAGCTCGATGTGCTCCGCGCCCTTTTCCTTTGCGAACCGCATGACCTCGCAGACGGACATGAGCCCGCCGCAGATGTAGTTGTTCATGCTGTAGCTTGTGAGACCGATTTTCATGGTAAAAAATCCTTTCTGGATTGATTTTTCAGATTTGACGGATCACCGGAAGACCCACCGGGCGCCGATGCCGGGCGGATCCGAATCCTCCTGACCGCCCCGGGTGACGGCGGCGAAGAACTGTCCCTTCGCGAGCCCGGACGGATCCCGGACATAGAGCCGGATGTACTCGTATTCGCTCCGGTTCGACATCAGACGGTCGAGCCAGCGGTATTCGCCGGAATTCGAGACCTCGACGAGAAGGGAATTCCCCCGGACTTCCAGGACCCGCGCGATGAGGAACTGATCGGACAAGAGCGCGATCCCGGCCGCGAGGACAAGGAAGATGAGGAGCAAAACGATCAAAACTACGGTTTTCTTTTTCGATTTCGCCATGCGGCCCTCCTTTCCCTGAAACCCGCCCCGCGGATCTCTTTCTCGCTTCTTACTCTTTCATTGGAAAGTCACTTTTGATTGACGAGCTTGTAGATCTCGTTCTTCCCGACGCCCCGCGCCTTGGCCGCTGCCTTGATCGCGTCCATGCGGGACAGCCCGGATGCTTCGAGCAGCGCGACGTGTTCCGCGGCGTCCTCGGGATAGTCCCCGCGCGCCTCCTCTTCCGGACGCCCGCCGAGGATGAGGACGTATTCGCCGCGGGGTTCGCGCTCCTCGTAATGCTTTCTGGCGCCTTCCACCGTCGTGCGGAGGATCTCCTCGTTCAGCTTCGTCAGCTCCCGGCACAGGGCGAGCGGACGGGCGGCGAAATCCGGCATGAGGTCGTCGAGCGTCAGGCGGAGCCGGTGCGGCGCTTCGTAGAGGATGACGGTGCGCTCCTCGTTTTTCAGCACATCGAGGCGTGCCGCGCGGTCCTTCTTCGCCGTCGGGAGAAAGCCCTCAAAGACGAACCGCCCCGTCGGCAGCCCGGAGAGCGCGAGCGCGGTGACGGCGGCGCAGGAGCCCGGGATCGCGGTGACGGGGACCCCCGCCTCGGCACAGAGCCGGACGAGATCCTCGCCGGGGTCGCTGATCGCGGGCATCCCGGCGTCCGTCACGAGCGCGCAGGATTCTCCCCGCGCAAGCCGTTCGACGATGGCCGGGCCGCGTTCCCGTTTGTTGTGTTCATAATAGCTCACCATCGGCTTCGAGATGCGGAACCGCGCGAGGAGCTGCCCGGAATTCCGGGTGTCCTCCGCCGCGACAAAATCCACCTCGGACAGGACCTTCTGCGCGCGGGGCGAGAGGTCGGCGAGGTTTCCGATCGGGGTTGCGACGAGGTAGAGCGTGCCGCCCGTAACGGCGTTTTTTTCGGGTCGTTCTTCCATGGCGGGCCTTTCGTGGTTCAGTCGTTGAAAAGATGGGACAGGGTGAAATCGTCGTAGATCGCCTGCATGTCGGGGGTGTAGACGCCGCCCGGGCCATCCGGGGAGATCACGAGCGGACGCGCCGTCACCAGTCCTTCCGCGGCGCCCTTTTTCGCCTCGACGAGGACGAGCGAGGGCGGGGAAGCGGGCGTCGGATGCACAAAAACCATCCGCTTCGGTTCGAGATTCGCCTCTCGCAGGGAGACGAGGAGCTCCGTCAGCCGGTCCGGACGGTAGACGACGGTGAAGCACCCGCCCCACCGAAGGATCCGGGAGGCGGCGAGCGCAAAATCGCGGATCGTGCCGTTTTCCTCGCGCCGCGCCGCGTTCATCTCGTCGGCGTCGCTCACAAAGCCCGATCCCGCCCGCAGATACGGGGGATTCGAGAAGACCGCGTGGACCTCACCGCCGGTTTCGCGCACACCGAGCTCCCGCACGTCGCCCTCCCAGGCATCGAGCCGGTCCGGGAAGCCGTTGAGCGCGGCGTTTCGCCGGATGAGGGAGGCGTACGCGGGCTGGATCTCCGCCGAGAGGATGCGCCTGAACTTTTCGCGGGCGAGGCAGAGCAGGGAGACGACGCCGGTGCCGCCCCCGAGCTCGACCGCCGTGCCGGAGGGGACTGCCCGGACAAACGCCGCGAGCAGATAGCTGTCCGTCCCGAAGGTCAGACCACGGCGGCGGGAGAGGAGCGTCAGACGCTCGTTGATGGGGGTGAGCCGCTCTTCGGGAGAGGGCCGGAGTTCATCGTTCATGGGAGTGATTGGGGCGGGCGAACGAAAAAGGAGGAGTGAGAAAACTCACACTCCCCCATTCGCGCCTCGCGCAGAATTATTCTTCGTCCGGCTTCGGTGCCTCGACGGGGCAGACGCCCGCGCAAGCGCCGCATTCGATGCATTCGTCCGGGTTGATCACATACTTGCCGTCCTTCTCGGAAATCGCTTCCACGGGACATTCGCCAGCGCAGGTACCGCAGCCGATGCATTCGTCTTCGTTGATTTTGTAAGCCATGATGACACCTCCGTGTTTTGGGATAATTCATTGTATCACACAAACCACGGAAATGTAAAGTGGGGAGCGGGAAATATCAGAAAATTTACAAATAGTTAGCCTATGCTTATTCCGCAGATCCGGCTTTATCCCTGCTTTTCCGCGCGCCGGGAAGCCTTGGTGGAGAGGACGGTCACGGTGTCGCGGTGATAGGTCTTGGTGTCGTCGCCGATCTTGACCTTGATGAAGCCGGTGAGCGGGTGGATCTCCGTCACGTTCCCCACGCCGTCCGGGGTGCGCACCGTGGCGTCGAGGGGAGGCGTCTGCGCGATCTCGGCCTCGTAGGTCTCGTGCTCGAAGCGGAGGCAGCACATCAGCCGTCCGCAGGCCCCGGAGATCTTCGCAGAGTTGAGCGAGAGATTCTGCTCCTTCGCCATCTTGATCGAGACCTGCGCGAAGTCGGAGAGGAAGCACGAGCAGCAGAACGGACGCCCGCAGACGCCGAGCCCGCCGAGCATTTTCGCCTCGTCGCGGATGCCGATCTGCCTCAGCTCTATCCGCGTGTGGAAGACGGACGCGAGGTCCTTCACCAGCTCGCGGAAGTCCACGCGGACCTCGGCGGAGAAATAGAACAGGAGCTTCGAGTTGTCGAAGGTGTATTCCGCCCGGATGAGCTTCATCGGAAGGCGGTGGTCCTCGATCTTCTGCCGGCAGATCTCGAAGGCCTCGTCCTCGAGCGCGCGGTTGGCCTCCCAGCGGTCGGTGTCCTTGTCGGTCGCGACGCGGAGAAGGGGACGGAGGGGGGGCACGATCTTCGACGCGGGGACGAATTCGTTCGCCGACGCCGCGAAGCCGTATTCGATGCCGCGCGCCGTCTCGACGATGACGGGATCTCCCGCCTGCACCGCGTTCTGTCCGGGCGCGAAATAGTAAACCTTGCCGCCGTCGCGGAACCGCACGCCCACGATCTCGACACATTCAGCGGCTGCGTCCCGCTCTTCGGGGACGAGGATTTCGTTGTCCATGATATTGATCTCCTGCGCTTATGCGCTTGTATTCATTCTGTTCCGCCGTCCGGCCGTCACGCGTTCGCGGCGAGCGCGGTCATGACGAGCGACGGGGTGACGTTCGCGGCGATGTCCTCCTCGGCATGGGCCAGCTTCGCCATGAGGTCGGCGCAGCGCCGGAGGGAGATCCGCTTCGCATAGGGGGGGATGCCGTCCCGCTCGCTGAAAAAGAGGAGGGTGCCGCCGCGCTTCTCGGCGAGGATGTCCCGCACCGCGAACCGCGCGAGGGTGAGGATCTGCCTCAGCCGCATCCGATCCTTCGGCTGGAGTGGGAGGGAGAGGAGATACGCCGCCGTCTCGGACCGCCTGCCCGCGAAGAGCAGCCGCACGAGCTCCGCCGCCATGCGGTAGTTCTCGAGCGCGTCGCCGCCGTCCCGGTAAAGCGCTTCCGCCGTACCGAGCGCGCCGTTTGCGAGATGCGCCGCCGTGACGAGGCGTTCCCGGTCCGCACCGGGGATCTTCTTCTCGAGCCATTCCTCGATGAACGCCGGCTGGAACCGCTCCATGCGCAGCACGGGCGCGCGGCTCCGGATGGTTTCGAGCAGGAGCGAGGCGTCCTCGCAGAGGAGGAAGAAGAGCACATACGGCGGCGGCTCCTCGAGCGACAGCAGAAGCGCGTTCTGCGCCTGCACCGTCATGAGGTGCGCGTCCTCGATGAAGTAAAACTTCCGCTCGCCGTCGTTCGGGGTGACATAGAGCGTTTCCTTGACGCTCCGGATCTCGCCGACGCCGAGAGTCGCCCGGTCGCCGCGGGATACCGTCAGCACGTCGACGGAGGAGCCGCCGAGGATCTTGCGGCAGGAGAGGCAGGTCCCGCAGGGCAGAGGCCGGTCCGGATCCGCGCGGTGCTCGCAGAGGGTCGCGGCGGCGATGAGGCGGGCGGCCGTATGTCTTCCGGAGCCGGGCGGACCTTCGAGGATGTAGGCGTGGGCCGTTTTTCCGCCTTCCGCATCGGACGCGAACAGGCGGCGCAGACGGTCATTGCCGCAAAGCGATGGAAAAACGATCCGCTCCCCCATGTCGACCTCCGGATTTGCTAAAAACTGATTCAGTCTATTATATCATAATCGGGACCGCTTTGTCAAATCCTATGGACAAGAATTTCGGCGGACGGGGAGAAAAACCGGAACATGACAGGAATGACAAAATGCGGACACGGCCGGATCGCGGCGGCTGTTTTGACCGTGCTCTTCGCGGCGGTCCTCGGCGGGGCGGCTGCCTTCCGGGCGGAGCGCGCGCAGGCGATGAGGACGGCGGAGCGGGCGGGTCTGACGGCCGAAACGGACGCGGCGGTTTACCGGCTCGCGGAGGCCGACGACGGGATGCTCGCGTATCACGGGGCGATGGCGGCGTCGGAATGCGCGGCGAGGGCTGGGGATGTTGCGGCAGCGAAGGCGTTCGCCGATCTCGCGGAGATCATCCGGCGGCGCGGTGTCGAGCGGGCGCCCGTGCGGGAGACAGTCGAGGCGTACTTCCGCGGGACGCTTCCCGATCCGGCAGCATCGGACGGCGGACGATCCGAGCCGATCCCGGAATCGGTGCTCCCGGCAGCCGGCAGAGCGGAGGCGTGCGCGCAGAAGATCGTCGGGGCGTGTGCGAAGCTCTCGCGGGGGACGGTGCGCCCGGGGGACCGGATCCTCTATACGGCGTCGAACGCGTATGTGCTCGTCGACGCGCGGACCGGGGAGCCCGTCGAATTCAGCCTGTCCCTCGCGCCGGGGGAGGACCGCCTCGACGCCCGATCCTGCGCGGATGCCGCCCGGGCGTATCTCCGGGAAGCCTGTCCGTCCGCCGATGCCGGAGGAGTTGACGCGCGCGTCACGTTTCCCGAGCCGGGCTTCGCATGGGTGCGGCTCGGCGGCGCATCGGTGCGGGTGCGGCGGGACAACGGCAAAATCGTCGGGCTCGTGCGGGTGTGAAAAGCGCTTCGGGGATCGGATCCAACAGGTCGTTTTCCTTCAGATCGGCATGCTCCCCGTCGACGACTGGATGAACATGTACGGCGGCAGACAGTAAAAAAGAACCAGAAACAGAACAAAGCCCCGGAACGGACGAATTGCTCCGAGGCTTGTTTCTGTTATGGGGTTTTGCTTATTTCCACCCCTTCATCTTGCCGCTGTATTCGAGCAGCTTGATGAAGTGGCCACCGACGACGGTGCGGTGCTGGAAGCCTCTCTGCTGCGCCGTCACGGTGAAATACCAGTCGGTAGCCGGGACGCGGGAGAGGGAACAGTTGTACGCCTTCCAGAGCGGCGCGACGTATTCCTCGAAATCGTCCCGTCTCCCGGCGAGGGTCGCGGTCCAGACGAGCCAGTCGGACTTCGTGTAGGTCTCGCGGTTGTCGAGCGGCATCCCGTAGGCGTTGATGTGGTGCTTGTAGGACGCGAATTCGGTCGCAAGGACGCCGGGATCCATGACGCCCGTGCCCATGAGCTTGTCCCAGACGATGTTGTACTTCATCGACCAGGTGCCGGGACGGTCGAACGCGAGGCGGTAGGAACCGTCGCCGTTGGCGGCTCTCACGGCCCAGCCCGCGGCCATCTTCTTCGCCTTTGCGGTCATCTCCTCGTAGTCGGCTTCCCGGCCGAGCATCTTGTAGATCACGCCGAGCCCCGCGATGCCCATCACGGCCTTGAGGGACAGGTTGCAGTTGTGCGCGAGGTGACCCGCGAAGTCGTCCGTGCAGAGCTGGTTCTCCGGGTCGTCGCCGTGCGCTTCGAGGTACTTGACCCACGCTTCGAGCAGATCGAGGTTTTCCTCGGCGAACTTCGTCTCCCGGTCCGCGATCGCCACGGCTGCCGCCATCACGAGCATGTTGCCGCATTCCTCGACGGGCATCTGGCTGTCGCGTGCGTTGGCGCCGTAGACCTGGCCGCGCACCAGCGGGAACTGACCGCAGTCATGCGGCGCGAAGTCGAAGATCCACTTGTCCGTGCGGGCATACTTGTAGATCGGACGCATCATGCCGCGCACGAGCTCGGGGTTGTACAGGAGATAGAGCGGGATGGACGGATAGGACACGTCGACGGTCGCCGCGCATCCGTTGGAGAAGCACTCCTTCGAGATCCAGAGGATCTGACCGTCGCGGTCCACGGCGAGCTTGTGCGCCGCGATGGACTGGCGGTAGGAGATCTCGCAGATCTCCGCGTACTTCTCGCCCCCGGCCCGCGTCGCGTCGAGGAAGAGCCGGTCGGAGAACGCCTTGCACTTCTCGGGCAGACCGCAGGCGGTGAAGTCGGAGAACGCCTCGTCGAGCGCCGCTTCGATGGTCTTGCCGTTTCGGTTCCACCAGCTCTTGAGCTTGTCGCCGAAGTAGTCGATGGAGTACACGTCGTCGTAGGCGAAGAGGAAGCAGCGGTAGCCGGAGCCGGTGCGGAGCTCGGTTTCCGCCCAGACGAAGGTCATCTCTTCCCGGAAGCCCTCGGGAGCCTCTTCATTGCGGCGGCGCGGGACAAAGGGAACGGAGATCTTTTCACATCCGGTGCGTCCGGGTTCGACGGCGAGGTGGAAATAGCCCCAGTCGATGCGGATATCGTCGCCGGAGCGGTTGAGCACGTCCTGCTTCTTCGATCCCATCTTCACGGCGGCGATGCCGGACGCCAGACGGTATTCGGTCACTTCGACCTCGTCGTCGCCGCGGTTGTTGAGGCAGAGCTCCTCGGACACGGCGATCTTCACCTTGACGTCGCGCAGGATGCCGTCCGTGGAGCGGGCTTCCACGCGGAGATAGCTGACCGGACGGGTGAGGAGGTCGTAGTCGTCCATGAGGAGGGGCGTGAGGAACGTCGCCTTGAGTTCGATCCCCGCGCCTTCGAAGGTGTAGGTCGTGGAGAGGGCATCGCAGTCGCGGGAGGTCTGGGTCAGCGCCGGGCTGTCATCGCGGGCGTTCCACTTGCCGAGGAAGCGGTACGCGGTGCCGTCGATCTCCGCGGTGCCGACGATGGTGTTCGGATGGCCGGTCCAATGGACGGTCACGGCGTCGGTGAGCCGGTCGGCGGGGGACCAGACGGAAAAATACGGATCGACCGTAATCAGGGGAACGGACGGAGGTCTGAGCTGCATAATGGGTTCTCCTTTTCGTTTTGCCGCGCAGATCGCGCCGCGCGGAGGGTTATCTTCACTTTACCATAAAATATCAACAAAATCAAGTCCCGAATATCGCCGTTCGGCCCGAAAAAGTGCGGAAAATCAACCGTTCTCCTCTTCTTCGATCTCGCGGGCGCGCCGCAGGATGTCGAGCGAGAAGGAGGGGATGCGCCCGAGCCCGTCCGGCCCGACGTTGAGGAGGTAATTCACGCCCATGCCGTTCAGGTGGCGCTTGGTCCGGGCGATCGTCTCGGGGGATTTCCAGTTGTGGTCGAAATACTTGAAGCCCCAGGTGTCGTTGAGCGTCGCGGCGGTCTCATAGAGGCCGTAGGGCGACCACTTGTACCCGCCGAGGCCGTTCATGTCGCCGCTCTCGGCTTGTGTCATCTCCTTCGGCGGCTCGCGCGGGATCTCGTTGGCCCCGAGGGAGACGTAGTCGTACGCGCCGTTGCCGAGCCGGGAGTGGATGAGGCAGTCCGGCTGATATGCCTTGACCATTTTGTAGATCTCGAGGCTCTGCTCCTTC
>JAEEGL016430495.1_pt1 | contig 12897 bp, 16 predicted proteins | sample 9134231 | NCBI WGS metagenome assembly JAEEGL01 (sample SAMN16246548, study PRJNA631951) | gut metagenome | biome: gut microbiome; feature: rumen; material: fiber-attached | host: Bos | place: Iran: Karaj | collected 2018-10
CAAAGACCGATAAAGTGCGGAAGCTTAAGCCTGCGCCATTCGTCATGGAAATTTTGCAGAAGCGCAGGAAAAAGCAGCTGCAAGACCGCCTTCTCGCGGGGAATATGTGGGATGAAGGGAACTTTGCCGGGGCTGGCCTTGTGTTCACGAATGCCCTTGGCGCTCACTATGGGAAAGCAACCCTTACTCACCATATCACCCAGATCGGCGCAAAAATAGGAGCGCCTGGTCTGCGTTTTCATGATCTCCGTCATACATATGCAGTTTCATCCATCCGCGCAGGCGATGATATAAAGACCATCAGCAGCAACCTGGGCCATGCCACCGTGGCCATGACCATGGATATTTACGCCCACTATACCGAAGACATGCGCAACGATTCCTCCCGGAGGATGCAGGAATACAGCGAACGCTTCAAAAATCTATGAAGCCGCCCCGAAAATAGAAAATTGCGGTAAAACCCGCATTTATTGCGAAGCCACCGCAATAAACCAAAAGCCGGAAACCCTTTGATTTATAAAGGATTTCCGGCTCTCATTTTAGAAAATTGCGTTTATTGCGTTAATTGTAAAGAGAATAAAAATATCTGAAAAAATCGCCGCATAAAGGCTATAAAAATCTGTAAAGGCTAAAGTAAAGGCTATTTCACCATTTTTGAGCATGAAAAAACCCTTGAAAATGCAGTATTTTCAAGGGTTTCGATGAAGTGCGGGAAACAGGACTTGAATTATAAAATTTCTGTTCATTGTATGTAATACGGTTATCTGGTGTATTGGAAAAGCCTTGAAAACAAAGGGTTTACAGAAATATCATCCCAATACGTGATATTTTATTCAATCTTGTAAAGGCTAAATTAAAGGCTATAAAAATAGACTTACCTACCTAATATAAAAAAGTTGTTTTATTACACTTTCGCAATAAACGCAATAAACGCAATTTTCCCGGATACACGACCGTATAACCTTTATTTTATAAGGGTTTCACGGCTTTTAGTTTATTGCGAAAGATACCGCAATTTTTCACAATAAACCGCAATAAACTCACTAATTTTCTGTTTTGCAGCACTTTACCAGAGGAAACAAGCGGTTCTTCCTCATAAGCCGTTTACAGGCCCCTCTGGGCGTTTTTCTTTTCACCCTACCAACTGCCCGCGAAAAGTATTCCCGTGCAGCAGGCCTCGCTGCTGCCAGCGCAGGAAAGAGAATTTCACTAAAAGCAAGCTGGGCGTTATGACCCCATAACGCAACCGCAAGCAATGCGCGGTGTCTCCACCGCACAGCTTGCAGGGTGATCCCCTGGCCCCCAAGATATACCGCTGCGCGGTATGCTGCGCACCTCCGGCGCTTCCAAAAACGAATAGAATTATACCCGCCCCCAAAATTCAGCCGGGCATGTCCGCGCGTCTCTCAAAAAAACCGCGCTTCTCCCCGGACCTGCCAGGCATGTCCCCGCACCTGCCCCGAAAAATCCAAAAATTCTATATACCCCGGCGCTTTTTTTGGCAGGAACGCCCGGCCTCGCCGTGGAGGCCCATTTCAGTTTTGATAAGGGGGGAGGGTACAACACCCCCATACAGATCTCCAGCGCTCTTTTTCGCAGGAACGCCCGGCCTCGCTCAAAAAGAAAAGCAGCGCCCAGGGTTTTACCCACTGAGCGCCGCCAGGTCACGAAGCAGTCAGGAGGATCCAGGAAGATATTACTTCTCAGGTTCCCCTTCCTTCTTGGTCTCCATTATTTCTTCCATCATCTTTTCAAGATTGTCATAGAGCATGGTAATCTTTTCTTGAATCATTGCGAAGATCAAAGCAGCGTTATCAAGGTGTTCGCGCATGTCAAGCGCAAGCTGTTCTCCGTTGATCTCGTGTTCATACAGGCTGACAGGCCTCGATTCAATATAGCCAGTGTAAAACAGATCGGCCAGGCATTCGATCCGCTTCACGTTCAATTGCTCATCTTCAACTTTCAGCAGGATAGTATGCAAATAATCTCGTTCTGTGTTCTTTGCCATGGTTTGTTCACTCCTGTCTTCTTTTCATTCTTGTGTTTTTGTGATATAATGCAAGTATTCCCTGTTGGTACGGCATTCCGGCAGGGAGCCTCCAAGGGCAGCAGCTGCGACCGTCCTGCGCAGCTGCTTTTTCTTCGCCCATCTTTACATGGAAGCCAAGATCCTGATTCGCGCCCGCTGCCTTGCTTGCTCCTGCATCCGTTCCAACTCCGTTTGCACTCTCGCACCGAACAGCCCAGAATCAGCATAGACGCAGGCTTCATTGTTCGCTGGGTGATCGACAGCAGCCACGTCCCGCAAGAAAAGAATTTCTTTCACTCTGGTCGTGACCGTCTTCCTTAAATCCCTGCCGACCCCTTCGTTCACCTGGTCAGCATGTTTGTTCCGGCAAAAAGCAAAGCTTGCTTTGTCGATCAGCCCATCATGGATATCAGAGTACAGCTGCCGCCCAGCCTGCGTGGCCTGAAGGTCTGCCCGGAAGTGCAGCCCATACCAATCCACATCCAGCAGCAGCGTCCCCGCCTCAACGGTCGCGAGTGGTTCCCCGGTATGATCGAAAAGGAAAACCGTTTTTGTCATATCGCAGTATTTGAAAGCATTGCGGTCAATGATTTCCCATTCCTGGATCAGATCACTGCCTTCCTGATTCCACCTGAGAAAATACGGCCTTTCAAATATAGCTGCGTACCCTTCTACAATCATCCCGGCCCCGGTACCCATTTTTATACCTCAGTTCTTTTCTTTTTCTGCAGGCTCCTGACCGCCGACTAAACCGCTAAGCCTATTCATTTCATCCTGTAGGGACTGCGCAATTTCATCAGCAAGCAGCGCATAGGTCTGAAGCCTTTCATATTCAATTGCAAGGCCAATCTTCGCCTTTTCATAATCATCTGGATCAAATGCGTCCCGGATATCAGAAACAAGGCAGGACACCCGCCGCGCCTTTGTATAAAGATCAATAACCTCTGTCTCTGTAATTTTGACACATGCTTCCTTTGCCATAATTGTATTCCCCTTTCAATTGTGTTTCTTTGTATTTGATGCTATAATGTAAAGGCTTAGTTTACCTAAGCGTTCCTCGATCAGCCGCAGCTGCCACCCCGCCAGGAGAAAGCAGCTGCGGCCTTTCGTTTCTGCAAATCCGAATCATGGAAGGTATGAAGGTGCTTCTGTGTCTCTGTGCGGTCAGCGCCCGCCGCTGCCCGCGTGGATCCCCATGAAGACGGGAGGCCCACGCGCTGCCATGAAGTCACTTTCCATTGATACCCGTTCGCCCTTCATCTAATCGCCCCTTTCTATTCAGGCGGTTTTGATCGAAGAAAGCTTTTCAGTCTACACCGTTCATACTCGAATCGGAGGACGCTTTCTTCTACCGCACTCGTATGCGTAGAATTGAACCTCGACAGCCCCACCTTGATATGATAATCATGCCTCACGCCTCGAAGTTCTTTCAATATCTTGTCACGGCGCAGCCATCGCCGGGCATTCTCCCAGGTTTTATAGGCCCGTTCATAGGTGGGAAAATTCATTTCTTCAGCGACCTGTTTTACAGGCTTTGCTTCAAAGTATAGCTTTTTTACCACATCACGCTGGCGCGGATCCTGGAGCCTGTCAACCGCGTCCCGAATCGCCTGCCGCCGTTCGTCCTGCAGAAGCCTTTCGTCAATATCCGGCAAAGCATCATCTGCCAGCATATCAAGGCGGGTTTCCTCAGCATCCGCTGTCAAAGGCTCGTCCAGGTGGACTTCTGGAAGCGGAAGTTTCCCATCCTTCACGCCCAGCGCGCGCCGTATTTCGTGCCTGATCCAGAAAGCAGAATAGGAGCTGAACTTTCCAAGCTCTGGCTTGTATGTCTTTTCCGCTTCCCATATTCCGATCATAGCCGCTTGCAGAAGGTCATCTTCATCAATGTCCCCCCGCTTTTCAAGCGCCCATCTGTATTTATTCACCCAATACTGCGCCCAGCGTTCATCCATTTATTGAAGCCCCCTGGCAACCGTGTTTTTTTGCCATTCTAAGCGGTTTTCCGTTCATCGAAAAGGTTCCCCTATTCCGGCCCGTGCTGATAATCGCTCACAATGTCAGCCATGCTCCCCAGGATCCGCGCCACCCCCACCAATCAGCTTCCGAAGCTGGCCATTGTGCGCCGATTTGCTTCGGCAATTCTTGCGGCAAGGCCATCCGCGTCAACGCCATTGTGAAGGGAAGTTCGATCGAAGTAGACGTTACTGGTGAAGCTGTTCGTCTTATTTACATTTGCAGGAACAACCCGTTCACCCTTATGCAGCGCGGCGATATACCCGTCAAAGGGAACGAAGGGAAGCCCGTTCGCGTGGATCCCATCAACGCCCAGGGAAGCGCTCATCCGGCCCAGGAAAGGCGTGATCATCACTTCAAGATGATAAGAACTTAGCTTCTGCTGCAGCTGCTCCGCTGCGTCTTCCGGCAGTTCAGGAGAAGTCTTTACTTTCAGCCCTTCCCCCTGCTCAGATAGCGCAGCGTCCAACTGTTCCATGATCGAATTCAGCATATCAATCACGGCAAAGGGATCCAAGTTTTCGCCGTTGAGCGCCTTTTCCATCATTTCCGTGAACTTGTCAGCTGTTTCCTCCGAAATGTTGTCAAAAACAGCGTCCAATTCAGGGAAGTCTTCATAGGCCCATCGGCTATACATGTCGGCAAAGTCAGCCAGGAAAGAGCCGCTTTCTCCAGCGTTCCCAGATGTAATAGCATCGGAAAGGCGCTTCCATACGGCCTTCATGATTTCAAAGTTTTCGCCGCCATGAAGAGCATCCACTTCCTGCGCTCGTTCCCCTGCATATTCCTGTGCTTCCTGAATCCATGCCCGCGTATTCTTGTTATTTTCTACCGTTTGTCGCACAGAATCAATGAGGAAGGCCAGAGGGGAAACGTCCATCAGCAGCCCGCCAGCCTGGGACAACAAAGCTTTCGCGCCCGCTATGAAGGTCGCATTGGAAGCTGGTGATCCGGCCGAAGGTGTCGCAGGCGGCAGACTGGCCCCGCCTGCGGGCTTCCCGCCGCCACCAAAAAGCTGCTTCAATGCGTTCGCACCCTGCGCCAGGCTTGCCAGCAACTCGGCGAACTTAAGCCCGGCGAAAGCAATGCCAATTCCCTGGATGCCCTCGACAATGGCCTTCTTGTTATCGGCAATATAGCGCAGCCCCTCCGTCACCTTATCCAGCGCCGTACCCAAGAGGCCAACCGCCCCGGACACATCGGTGTCGCTCAGATCCCCGAATATGCTGCTCAGCGCTTCGCTCAGATCATTAAGCTTTTGCTGTCCTTCAGGCGTGGCCAGGTATTCATTGAACTGACGCAGCACGTCACCGACCGCGCCCGCCAGGGTGGAAAAGGATTCAGCGACTTCCCCTTCGACCGTACGTTTGAGGATGTTCCACTGTGTATCCATTTCCTTGACCTTCAAAGAAAGTTCGCCCAGGCGGTCAACGTTTTCTTGACTGACAACGTTCTGTTTTTCCATCAGTTCATTGTATTTTGCCTCGCCGGCATTGAACAGGGGAAGCATGGTCTGCCAGGACTGTCCAAGCAGTTCCTGCGCCATTGCGCTTTGCTGCATTTCATCATCCAGCGCCAGCAGCGCCGCGCCGATCTTGAATAGCTTCTTTTCGGTCGTATCAGCTTCAAGCCAATCAGATGTAAAGGCCTTTTCGCCATATTTCCCGGAAACGACAAAGCCCAGCGTCTGCAGGGTATCCATAGCAGAATCAGACATTTCGTTCAGGTTCTTGTTTAGCTTCTGCTTGGCCTTCTCGATCGCGTCAACGGGGGTCTGGATGATTTCAGCAACCTGCTTTCTCCGCTGCAGTTCTTCCGCATCCATGCCGTACAGTTCTGCCTCTGTTCCCAGATCATCGGCCCAGGCTGCCGCTTCCAGCATGGTATTCCAGATGTTCCCGGCCAGGCGCTCCACTCTTCGCGCCGCGGCCTCCATGCCATCGGTGATCTTGCCGATCCCGCCCAGGACAACATCAAAATTTACCTTTTTGTTGATCCCGTTCAGGCTCTCGGTCAGCTTGTCGGTCTTCTTCGTGGTGTCCTGTGCCGTGGTTCCAACAGAGGACATGCCCGACTGCATATCGAGCAGCGAAGCCTGCGCTTCCAGAACCTGACGCTGCATTTTCTGATAAGCCGCGCTTGCAGGGTTTACACCGTTTTTCTCCATGGCCGCAAGCGCCTGCTGACCCTGCTTGATTACAGTGTTTTGTGCAGCAATCTGCTGCTGAAGCAGCTTGCTCTTCTGCTGCATGTAGGCCTCTTTGTCACCCGTGGCCTGCAGCTGCTTTTCATTCAGCTTTAATTCCGCATCAAGTGTCTTTACACTTTGTTGGGCCTGGTTCATGGATTGCTTGAATTGTGAAATCCCCGAAACGCCCATTTTCACGCCAACGTCAGAAGCCATTCAATCACCCCCATATTCAAGACGCGCCATTATTCGCCGGATCCATTGCCGTCTTCCTCAGGCTCCGATTCTTGCCCCAGTTTACTGAGGAAAACGCCGATCAGCACAGCCTGATACCCCTGCAGCTTCCCAGGTTCCATATTGTCAAGGAACCATTCAGCCGTGAGGTCTGCGGCCTGGCCGCTTTCCTTCAATCCAGCATTGCCCATGATGGTAAAGGCTTGCGCCATATTCCGCACCCGCCGCTTCCCTTTCAGGAAAAGGTCTTTCAGGCTGTCAAGCGGCCCAATCTGCTCTTCAATGTCGGCCAACTCCAGCATTGTGCAGCGCAGAGGGATTTCCCGGCTCCCGATTTTTAATACAGCAACATTATTTTCCGACTTCTCTTTTTCAGGCATAACTTCCACCCTCCTCGTCAACGCCCGCGCTGGATCTCAGCTTCCAGGGCCTGCCGCGCGTTCTTCAGCCGTTGGTGCAGCAGCGTCAAAGAATTATGCTCAAGCGCAAAACTTGCCCCGTTAAACGACGTGCCTACAGAATCAGACACATATTGCGTCAGCACGGCCGACGCTGCCAAAAATGCTTTAAAAACCGCTCCGGCCTGATCAGAGATTTCGAGCAGCGCGTCAACAGCCGTGATTGCCCGTTTATCAATTTCAATAATGTCAGCAAGAGCAGCACCACGCAGCGAAGAATAAAGCTGCGTTGCTTCCTGGTCTATGTCTGCGCTGTGTGCCTTCAGCTGCCGCAGCCGCTTTTCAGAGTATTCAATCAGCATCTGCTTCCCTTCAAGCTTTTTCGTAGCACTGACATAAGCCTCGCTATCACCATCCACAAGCGCTTCCCGCTGCTGGTTAAGCAGATCAGCCTTTTCTTCCCGAAGCTTTTCCAGCGCTGCCGCCTGTGCGCTTGCCTGATTTTCGATCTTGCTGCCCAGCGCAGCCACCTGAGAGAGGACTTCCGTCATTTTGCTTTTGCTTTCCATTTCCGTTTCCACCTTTCTTTATCGCATTTCGATCTGAAGCATCCGCTTCTGTGCCTTCCTGGTATCTGCCGCGCCTTCTTCAGGACTCGCGCCCATGGCCCCTCTGATCTCCATTTTAAGAGCCTCTGCCCTCAGATCATGGGCCTTCTTTTCCATCTTTTTAGCTTTGCCAGGTTCATCCATCAACCGAAGGATCGCCGCGCGCTTTTCATAATCATCGGCCTTCTGTCTGGCCTCGTTTATCGTTCGCGCCCAGGTCACTTCTTCCGGCTCCGTACCGTTGTGCTGCTGATCAGAATATTCAATCTTCATAATTACACCCCTTTTTTTCAAATTTTTACCCCATATCCGAAAGACCTTACCGCACTGTTAGCCCATCGCTAAATATCCCCCTTCATGGGCCAGTATTCAACAGGGAAGTAAACGTCAATAGTGCAAAGAAATTTATTGATAACTACCCGCGCACCACGCGCAGCGAAGTATTCAATATCCTGCAAGCCGGGGATAGAATGAACAGCCTGGCTCAAGTTTCTTACCATGACGATGCCTGGCATTTTCTCCAGATCGGCGAAATATGCGCAAGCCGCAAGCGCCTGAAAATAAGAACATGGTTTTTTAAACATATAGCTGTAAGGTTCAACCCGCCAATTTTTATCTGTTCCCCCGTCAAGACCTCTATGAACACGCAAAACATTGTAGCCAATCAAAACACCCATCCTGTCACCCCTTCCATGGCTCACCATCAAAGCAGCCAGGCGGCATAAGCAGAAAAACGGCAGCGCCTCCGCGCAATTCCGGCACGATATCCCAAGCAAGCAGCCGCCCATCATCAACAGCCGCTTGAATTGCTTTTATGCAAGCCGAAGCCTTTTCCAGGGGGACTGTCAATTCCTCCGGCTGGACATCAAAGAAGCCCTGCCGCCGATCTTCCAGAACCCGCCGCACATCTTCCCGCGTGATCCGTGAAAGGAGCGCCGCTGCTTCTGGTGGTGGAGCGCCGTAATGCCGCGCCGTTACCTTGTCCCCGTCCAGCTGAAAACGATATCCCAGGCGCTCAAGTGCAATAACCGCATTCAAAACGCCACCTCCTGATATATGGCCTGCTGTGGCCGATCCAGCAGCGCCGGGTTTACTTCCCAGACCGGGCTTGGTTTGCGGCCCCCGCCGCCGATACCCTCCGCGCTTTGAGCAGACATGCGGATATATCCACGTTGACAGAGAACACCCAGCGCAGCCTCATAAGCTTCTTTGCATTCACTGCCCAAGATGTATCGCCCATACTTCTGCCAGAATTCGCTTTGTTTGAAGCTTGCCGTCCTTCTGATTTTCGGCAGAAGCGCCCGCGCATCATCAGTCAGCATGTAATCCTCCCCGCCGAAAGCCGCCCTTGCGTGGGGGATGAAGTAGTTTTCAGCCATTGCCTGCGCCGCGTCCCAGTGACGGCGCAACACGGCTTCCTGGCCGTCCAGCAGCACCAGCACCCCCGCCAGTCTCACCATATTGCCGCACAACTTCCCAGCCCAGGCCTGCAACGCCCCGCCCAGATCAGCATCAAGACGGGGTTCAATGCTGTCATACCAAGAATGATAGGCCACTTCCGCGTAAACATCAAAGGGCAAAGCATCAATATTCAGCCTGAATAGCCGATCAATGGTATTTTTCCACCATTCACCAAGTTCTGCAGGGACTGGCACTGCCTCGCTTTTCCGCGTCCCTATCCGGCTTTTGGGGAGGAAGTACAAAAAGCGGCCATGAAGCCCACGATCCTGCCCGGAAGCATTCGCCATGAAGCTGTGCAGAAGCCCAGGCTGCACACCCAGGCAGATGGAAAGGGACGCTCTTTTTATATGCCATTCTCCGCGGTTGATCCGCTTTCCGTGTACGCTGCTATTATTGTAGCCGTTCAGGATCGCCGAGAGGTTGACCGCTTGGCCTTCCTTGGTGTAGCTTTTCCCGGTAAGCACGTTCAGAAAATCGGCCTCATCATGCAGGACAATGGCTCTTCCTTCATGTTCATCCATTGATAGGACAATGCTTTCTGTTGTAACGTCCGACTGGATATATTCGGGTTCAGGCTTCTTTCCTTCTTCCAGCTTGTCCCGCTTTTCTTGAAGCGCTACCATTTCCGCGTGGTTCCGCGTTCTGGATATGTCTTTATTGAATGCTGCAATTTCTCGGTCAATGGCTTTATTCTCCTGCTGGATGGCCCGTCGCGACCTGTCCAGCACTTCCTCAAGTGGCGTTTTCAAAACATTCAGGACAGGCGTTTTCCGTTCACCAGATGCACCCTGGCAAAGAAGGTAAAGTTGGATAGGTTCAGTATATCCCGGCTCTCGCCGCTTTGGCTGAACGCTCACCCGCCCCACCATGGCAGCGGAAGCTACCCCCAGCATGAAACAGATAACCATATCAACAGGCGCTTGATAGGCCTCAGCGATTGCAGCGGAAAAAGCAGCTGCATTGTCTGGCAGCGCATCAACGGGAAAGGCAGGAAGGGCCTTGGCGCGTTCGGAAATCTCGCCCCAGGCAAGTGCATCCTTCCCTGAAGCGTCATTCCCACCAATGGCCTGTTTTTCATAATCCCTAAGAATACTCGCCCCGCCCATATGAGCCTCCAAACTTTTAATTCACACCAGATTGCTTTTCCCAGATTGCATCAAGCCGCCGATCCGCTTCTTCCCTGGCGGCCAGGGCATTCCAGAAGCGGTCTTCCGCTGCCAGCTGTGCAGATTGATCCCCGGAAACAGAAGCTGCCGGCATTGTCCTCTGCTGCGCTGCCATGGCCACCGCTTGTGTCTGTTCCATTTCATGCTGTGCCGCATGGAGAATTCTGCAAAGCCGATCCCATGTAAAACCGTCTTCATCCGGCAGGCCCAGGAAGGGAAGCGCAGGCGGTGGAGCTTCGCGCTTTATGTGCTGCGGCATTCCACGCAGCCCGGACAACTCAAGCGCAGCCTCTCCCTTGCCGATCCCGTGCAGCATCGAATAGAAAGTGACCGCATCCCCGCCAGCATGGCAACCAAAGCAGTAGAACAGCCCTTTATCATCGAAGCAGCAGGAAGCGTCCGTCTCATTATGAAAAGGACACTTCGCCCAGTACCGCCCGGACTTCCTCACCAATTGCAGGCCTTCTCGTCTGGCAACATCGGCAGCGGAGAACTCCCGGCACTTTTCAAAGGCCTGCGCGTATCGGTTATTTCTGCGTGTCTGTCTCTGCATGATCTTCCAGCTTCCCAGAATTACTGTTCAGCCAATCCAGAAACAAAGCTTTATTCATGAATTTTCTTTCCCCGATAGACAGCACAGGCATATCAGCGCGGTTCAGAAGGCGATAAGCCATTGTTCTGGAAAACCCCATCTTCTGCAAGTCTTTTGCGCTCAGCACTACATGATCCATTGCAGAACCTCCTTTTCCTCTCTTGACGGAACAAATGAAACATGTTACCATGAGTTTGCCATACATTCCATTTGGCAGAAATTCTCTGGTTACGGTCTGCATTGTACCATGATTTTCTGCCAAAGTCAACTCATGGCAGAAAGAAAGGCCATTTGATTATGGAAAAGCATAAAAGGCAGATTTCAACAGAATATTCCGTGAGAGAAATCGGAAAACGAATAAAGACACTGCGAGAAGAAAAGGGATGGACGCAAGAAGAACTCGCCTCTAAGCTTCATTTCAGTCGAAGCGCATGGAAAGAAAAAGAAGATGGACGCGCGGATATGAAGACTGAAGTTATTGTCCAACTGGCCCAGCTTTTTGACGTGACTACAGATTACATTCTGACGGGCGTAGAAGCACATAATGCAGGGATAGCAGCGGAAACAGGCTTAAGCAATAATGTCATAGACTACTTAAGGCAGGCAAAAAGCAAAGCAGATTCAAAAAACCGTTTTGTCAGAGAAAGCGATGTAACGCTTTCAGCAGTCAACACTCTATTAGGATCAAAGCGCGGTCAAAGAATCGTGGAAGATATTTGGCAGTATCTGCAAGCAGACTACAATCCTCCATTTACTGGAGTAACAAAGTCCGCAAAAAAGCTTCCAGTTATAGCTATCGCATATGAAGCCAAAACGATCATTGAAGGAGAGGAACACGAATTATTCATACAAGCTGATAAGATTTCAGGGGCATTAAACAATGCTCATCTTGGACACATTACTTCCAGCCTCAAAGATTGGAAAGAGGAATACGCTGCAGCCGATGGAAGTGAAGCGTCCAAGCATAGAAAGGAGAAAGAAGGGGAGGCCAATGCCCCGAAAGAGTAATACAAGAGCGCCCCAGGGCAGCGGCACGATCAGACAATACAACGCCACCACCTGGCAAGGCCGCGTCACCCTTGGCAGAGATCCAGGCACAGGAAAGCAGATTCAGAAATCTATCTATGGGAAAACACAGGCAGAAGTGCAAAAGAAAATGAATGCCCTTCTCGCTGAGATAGACAAGGGCATTTATACAGAGCCGTCAAAGTTGACGGTGGGCCAATGGCTCGATATATGGCTGGAAGAATATACTGGTGGGATTAAACCCCAGACCAAAGGACAGTATGAACAGGTTTGCCGGGTACACCTGAAGCCCAGCATGGGGAAGATCAAGCTGTCCGCATTGAAGCCCCATCCGATCCAGGCGCTTTATAATAAGCTTGTCCGTGAAGAAGGGAAATCCCCGAAAACCGTAAAGAATATAAACGGCGTGCTTCATAAGGCTATGCAGCAGGCCGTCATGCTGCAATACATCCCCGTCAATCCATGCCTGGCCGTTCAGCTGCCCAAAGTGGAAAAGCCGGATATCAAGCCTCTGGACGAAGCGCAGATCAACGCCTTCCTCGCCGCCATCAAGGGCAGCGAATACGAAGACATTTTCAAAGTTGACCTTTTCACAGGAATGCGGCAAGGTGAAATCATGGGCCTGACCTGGGACAGGATAGACTTTGCAGCGGGGACGATCCTGATCGACCGTCAGATGATCCGCGAAAGGGTGAAGGGTGGGCTTTACAAATTTGCCTCAACAAAGACCGATAAAGCGCGGAAGCTTAAGCCTGCGCCATTCGTCATGGAAATTTTGCAGAAGCGCAGAAAGAAGCAGCTGCAAGACCGCCTTCTCGCCGGGAATATGTGGGATGAAGGAAACTTTGCCGGGGCTGGCCTTGTATTCACGAATGCCCTTGGCGCTCACTATGGGAAAGCAACCCTTACTCACCATATCACCCAGATCGGCGCGAAAATAGGAGCGCCGGGCCTGCGCTTTCATGACCTCCGGCACTCCTATGCGGTCGCGTCCATCCGCGCAGGCGATGACATAAAGACCATCAGCAGCAATCTGGGCCATGCCACCGTTGCCATGACTATGGATATTTACGCCCACTATACCGAAGACATGCGTAACGATTCATCCAGGAGGATGCAGGAATATAGTGAACGCTTCAAAAACCTATGAAGCCGCCACAAAATAGAAAATTGCGGTAA
>JAEEGL013690761.1_pt1 | contig 12896 bp, 11 predicted proteins | sample 9134231 | NCBI WGS metagenome assembly JAEEGL01 (sample SAMN16246548, study PRJNA631951) | gut metagenome | biome: gut microbiome; feature: rumen; material: fiber-attached | host: Bos | place: Iran: Karaj | collected 2018-10
AAAAAGGCAGATTGCCATAAGATAATCCAGACAACCGGTGGATCTGTAGGTCAGCACTATTGCCAAAACCGAGGGCATCACTGAAGCCGCCCAGGATGATGGTGCCGCAAGATTTATTATATCCCGGGGTCTGACCCCGTGGCTTTTCACTTCATTCTCCATAATCAAAAACTCTCCTCAGATTGTCTGGCCTTGTCCCTTACCGTATTAACCCCTATAAAGAACTCCCTCATCATAACGAGGACGAGATATCTTCCCTTTTTGCTTAATGTCAGCTCTTCGTCATTATCCCTTTCAAATGCGCCGTTTGTCTTTAAAAAGAAATATTCCGCGGGAAGTCCTCTTTCAACGCTGCAGCCGAAATCCTCCCGCCATCTTTTCTTATCCAGTCTCATGCCGAAAAGCTGCATGAGCAGGCGGTATCTCATATGGTCTCTTTTGTTGAACCTTACCCTGCCCCATATTCCCATTTTTCCTGACCGGATCCTGGACTCATACCCCTCCAGGGAAAATGCATTTACATAATACCTCCTGTTTAAAAAGGACATACTGCCTGCACCGATGGCCGGATATTCCTCGTGATCTACCACGTACTCATCAATAAGAGGGCTGCTTTCAGAGTCATTCTTTCTGTTAAAAGTCCACACGGACCCAAAGTCAAAATCGGATCCTTTAGCCCCGGTCAATCTATGGCATATAAGCTCATAGAATTCCTGCTCTTTTTTATAATCAACCTTACCCAGGGTTTTCTTTATCTCCTCCTGCACGGAAGGAGCGGCCATAAGAGGATAAAAGGTAGCCTGGCTACATCCGCAGGAACGGATAATATTTAAATCACGCTTTAACATTTCCCTTGTCTGACCCGGGAAATTAAAGATCATATCCACATTCAGAGTGTTAAAGATACCGGAATCGCTGACGCCGGCTATCCTCTCGGCAGTCTCCCTGCCGGAGCCGTATTTGTGGTATCTGTGCATACGCTTAAGAAGCCCATCATCAAAGGACTGGACTCCCACACTCATTCTGTCCACAAGGCCGGCCAGAGGGTCCAGATGCTCCTGGTCCAAATGATTGGGATTGGTCTCTGTGGACACATCTTTCACGGAAAAGAGGTCCTTTGCAAGCTTTATGACAGATGCCAGTTCATCAGGCAATATGGTGGGTGTGCCACCGCCGATATACATGCTGTCAAAGTCATAGCCCAGCTTTGACAGCATACCCATTTCTTTTCTGAGACATTCAAAATAAGACCTGGCTTTTTCCTCATGAAAGGGATATCTGTTGAAGCTGCAGTAGGGACACAGGCTTTCGCAAAAGGGCACATGGGCATAGAGCATATATTTATGCCCTCCTTTAGACTTAGGGTATCTGCCCTTCTCATATGGAATTATCCTGGTGTAGCGGCCATTGGCCAGTCTAACCGCCCCTGTAAGTAATCTCTCAGCTATCATACTTGTTATTATACCAAAAAATACTCCTTATTATGTTTTACGCCGCATTTTCCATGTATTTATAATACAGGTTATCGTATTCCTTTATCTTTTTATCAAAAAGCTTTATAAAGTCATCCTCCATACAGAGGCCATCTGCATTCTCCTTGATCTCTTTAAAGGTAAGGTGATAGATGGCAGGGGGATTATTCACGTCAAGGAGGCTGACCTCCCTGAGCTGGTCCGTGGTCTGATAAACCAGGTCTGCCGACCAGAACTTTTCTCCCTTCTTGTTACGCCATTTTGACAGAACCAGTTTGCTGCCTATGGGAGTTTTCTTTTCTATGGTATGGGGAAGCTCATAGTCCTGGACCCCTAAAGCCGCCAGCACACTGGCCACATTTGAGTCATGTCCGCAAAGGAAGGTAAATCTTCTGCCCTTCCTGCCCATCTCTGAGCGCATCTCTTCCAGAAGGGGGTTGGCCACATTTATTGCAATAAGAGGAGCGGAAAAGAGCACATCACCGTAGACGTCCTTAATCTCCCCTATCTCTTCCCAGTCAGCCCGGGAAAGATCATGTCCGAAGGCCGCTTTCTTTTCATCCTTTTCCTCGTAATACTGGAGGACTAAGGCATCGCTTACTGAGCAGGCTATTCTTAAGGATCCGGTCATGCCGGGTTCCTTGCCGTTTTCCAGTATGATCTTGCAGTCTCCTGTCTCAAATGAGGAGACCTCGCCATTTTTGTAGAGATCAGAATCTTTAAGATCTATTATTTTTGAAATGAGTTCGTAGTTTCCCTCCAGGCTGTTTACCTTGTCGTTAAAAGTCTCCCAGATCTGAGTCTCCGCATCCAGGGCATAGTCCGGGCTGCAGAAGGTAAGAACCGGATTAAAAAGGGGATCCATGGTGTCATATTTTGAGTTATATTCCACCTGGGGATTTGCCGAAGGAAGAAGTCCCGAGGAAAAATACTGGGCCGTGGCTATGGTTCGCTGCATGGAGTTGGCACAGATCCTCACCTCATCCGTGGTGGGATGGTAGTTTTCCGGGATAAGTCCCTCTGCCTCCATCCACCTGCGGAAGAACTGCCCCATCTCGGTCTCCAGGATCCCACCCCGAAGAGACAGTTCGCTTGGGTTAGAGGTCCAGTCAAACCATTCATGGGGTGTAATGCCTCCCAGGACGGAACCGTTGTTGCTTAAGGGCGACCTGATATTATGACGGCTGAGCACTATCACCTGTTCCAGATAATAGCCCTCATGCCCAAGTGAATTGGGGAGCGCCGTAGCTTCATTTGAGCAATTGGTGCAGCCCGAAAAGAGTACAGATATAATAAGTACAAGACTTACCATTAAGCCTGTAAATTTCTTATTCCTTCTATCCATAAAGAATCTTCCCCCCTTAAAATGTTATTATACCATGGACTGGATGAAGAAGGAATACGGCTCCCTTAAGGGATACCTAAAAAAGAACTGGGTATAAGCGACGAGGAACTTGCCCTCCTGCAGAGCAAGTTCCTCGAGTAAGAAGCTTATTTAACTGTTGAAACTAAGGCTTTTACCTGAGCCATGCCAATTCCGTCTTCGGACATTATAGCATATGAAAAGCGGCCATTCACCCAGGTGACATTGTAATATACATTATTATTGGACTTTAACTGTACGTCCAGACCTTCGATATTCATCGTCTCGGTCTTTTCATACTTGGTATAATCACCGGAGATATCATCGCTTCCCACGCCTTTTCGGATAATGTTTTTCTTAACTCCTGCGGTTCCGGGAGCACCATCGCTGTAAAATACCTGCATGGTTTTAAGCTGAACTGCCTGAATAAGGCTTATGGGATGGCCGTTAAGTTTTTCCGGTACTTCCAAGGTAAAGCCGGAAATCTTAGCTGCATCTGTCAATGTACCGCATTCAACCCAGGGATTGATCATACCAACTGCCCCACCGGATGGCTCCGTACTTGCTGCTGCTGACGATGCTGCACTTGATGCCGCAGAGGATGCCGCAGAGGATACCGCAGATGATGCCACAGATGATGCTGCTGACGATGCTGCACTTGATACTGCTGCACTAGACGCTGCACCGGATGCCTTAGATGCCGCAGATGATCCTCCTGCGCTGCTGCCGCCGCAGCCTGCCATTAATAACAGTGATACTACACAAACAATGCCGATTATTCTCTTTCTCATAATAAAACCCTCCTCTATAATTCTTTTTCCATATTATTATACGATTAATACAAGGAAAAGGCGACACTTTTATTTTTTTCGAGTAACAAAAAAGAGAGGCTCTCCACTCCCCTCTTCTCTTAATATACGATTAATTAACTTCACTAACCGACAAGCATTTATTCCTCGTACAAAACCAGTCGGATTTTTCTATTCCCCCGGAAATAGCATCAATCTCTTCCTCCGACAATTCATGCCCCATCTCCTTGGCCAGGGCAAAAACCTCCTCGGGCGTCTTACACGCCTTGGCTCTCTCCTGCTGCTCCGGTGTTAAATCTTCAAATTTCATAATTCATACCTCCATAACTCTACTCTAAATCATATTATCTCTTTGGTCATTTTATCATATCCCTCCGCATAAACCAACTATGGAACCTCAAAAAAATCCGGCCGGAGTCTTAGTCCCAGGCCGGTAATATGTAGTATATGAGCATATTTCTCAAATTAAAAATCGTGCATACAGGGCTCCCATTCGCCTCCTCCGGAAATGCCATCAATCTCTTTCTCTGACAGCTCATACCCAATCTCTTTCGCAAATGCAAAAATCTCCTCCGGTGTCTTGCAAGCCTTAGCCTTTTCCTGTTGCTCCTTGGTTAAATCTTCATACTTCATAATCAATACCTCCTCTGAAAAATGTTTCTCTATGTTTTTCATTTTATCATATCGCTCCGCATCCGCCAACAAGAATCCATTAAAGCCGAAAAAAAAATAAAAGAATAATTAAGTATAATGTCGCCAAAAGAAGGGTTATTACGTATAATATAGTAAAAGGTATTTCAAGGAGGTGCAGATCATGAAATTCAGAGACAGTCATAATAAACAAAATGGATCAGCAGAAAAGGCATCTAAGGTAAGAAGCCTTAAAGACAGGAAGGGCAGTATGCTGACTGACGAAGAGCTGACCATGGTTGCCGGCGGCCACGATGAGCAAACAATGTATTCGTATAAGTGTAAAGATTGTAAAGAAACCTATGGTATCATTTTTCCGATCACTGTATGTGCATTATGCGGTAGTACAAACATAATTGATTTGGCGGCGCTAGCGGAATATGAAAACAACCAATAATGACCCATTGACTCCTCCCTTGCAAATGATCCATACTTTTCACGCAAACCGCCCTACAATCCGCACCACCGGCATCAAGTAGCTTTCCCCGAACAGATTCAGATGGTTCAGCCAATGGTACAGGTTATAAATCTCTCTCCTGTCCTCAAACCCCTCTTCCTTAGGGATCCTTTCATAATATCCTTCATAAAAATCCCTTGGCATAGGGTTAAACATATAGGTCATGGCAATATCCGCTTCAGAATGCCCCACATAGACAGCCGGATCTATAAGCACGCCCATACCCTCTCCGTCGATCAAATGATTCCCGCCCCACATATCTCCGTGAAGCAGCGATGGATGCTCCGGCTCCCCCAAAAATGAATCCAGCCTCTCCATCAGCGAAATTGAATCTTTTATTGTCTGTACGTCAAGATACTTCTGGGCCATCTTAAACTGAGGCTCCAACCTGCATTCCCTGAAAAAATCTATCCAGCTATCCTTAGGTCTGTTAATCTGCCTGGTCGCTCCGATATAATTATCATGCAGAAACCCATACCGTCCACCTTCCACAAACTCAGATGTATCAGCCAGATGCATCTCGGCATAACTTCGCCCGAAGCGGGTCCATGTATCTCTGCCGGGCCTGCCGCCTTCAATAAGTTCCATCATCAAAAATGAAACCCCAAGTTCCGGGTCTCTTCCCATGGCATACAGCTTCGGGGTCTTAACCGCACCGGTCCGGGCTATGGCTTCAATCCCCTCTGCTTCCGCCTCAAAAAAAGAATAATTAGCCATACTGTTCATTTTCAAAAAAACAGTATGACCATTGGAAAGCCGCAAGGTCTTTGCGGAATTTATATCACTGCTTATGATCCCGGAACTGTTCTCAATCCGGACGTCATGGCCGAAACATCCTTTAAGGGCGTCTGCAACCGATCCATACCTCTTCATAAATCCCTCTGTCAAAAGTATTCTCCGCACTGATTATCCTTAGTGACGGCGCTCCCAGGAGTGCCATCCAACTCATTTTATCACACCGCTCCGTATAAACCAACTATGGAACCACCAAGAACAGTTAGTTTTTCATTTAAGGAAATTCCTCAAAGTTTTCGAGTTGTCAAATTTTCGAATTCTGATCCGGATATTTTTCCAAATAAAAGAATGAAAAACTTTTCCCTAAGTTGTATAATAAAGGACAGATGATCACTTCAGGGAGGGCTTACCATGGAAGAAACCCATAATTCATTTTTCAGCCAGAAGGCGATGGACAAGATGAAAAGTCCGGATGATCTGGACAAATACTTAAGCATTACCAGCCCCGGCCTGTGGGCGGTATTATGCGCAGGCGCAGCCCTTATTATCGGTCTTCTGGTCTGGGCAGTATTCGGTTCTGTTACTTCAAAGGTTGATACCCATGGTGTAAAGATGGGGGACCGGGTCATATGCTTCATTTCCTCGGAAGATAAGCCACATATCGAAGCCGGTGATCCTGCCAATGTTAACGGCGTTCTCATGACGGTGGGATCTGTGTCTGAATTGCCCCTATCCCAAAAAGAAGCAAAGAAAACCTTAAAAAGCGATTATCTTGTAGACAGTCTCATTAAGGAGAAATGGTCATATATGGTCTATTTCACAGGAGACTCCTCGGAATTGGCAGAGGAAGTCATCCTGGATATCAATATTACAGCCGAGCGCGTATCACCTATCAGTCTCGTGCTGGGAGGTGGACGTTAAATGGCAGGCAAAGTAGTTAAAGTACCGCAGGTCATGCAGATGGAAGCCCTGGAGTGCGGAGCCGCATGTCTTACCATGATACTGGCCTACTACGGCCGCTGGGTACCCCTTGAAAAAGTCCGTGTAGACTGCGGAGTATCAAGGGACGGTTCCAAGGCATCCAATATAATCAAGGCTGCCAGAAACTACGGACTTGAAGCAAAAGGCGTAGCCCTTTCAATTGAGGCATTGAAGACAAAAGACAATCTTCCCTGTATTCTTTTCTGGAATTTTTGTCATTTTGTTGTGTTTGACGGATTTAGGGGCAAGTACGCTTATATAAACGATCCTGCCCGGGGTTACGTCCGTGTCCCCATGTCGGAATTTGAGACCTCCTTTACCGGGGTTGTCCTCTTCTTTGAAAAGACTGAAAAGTTTGAAGCCGGAGGTACAAAACCCTCTGCCTTTAAATCTACCATGAAATATCTCAAGGGTATGAGGGCATCTGTTATCTTTGTTATGGCAGCTGCTGCCCTTGCATCCTTCATTACCATCATAAATGCATCCTTCGGACGGGTTTTCTTTGATAGGATCCTTTCCGGAAGGAATCCTGACTGGCTTTTTCCCCTGGCTGTGCTCATGCTGATATTGGCCATTATATGGGGCGTCATTTCCCTTGTCCAGGCCCTGTTTCTTTTCCGTGTCCGGGGAAAGGTTGCCGTAGTCAACTCCTCCAGGTTTATGAAACACCTGCTTCATTTGCCTGTAGGCTTTTACGCCCAGCGATACATAGGCGACCTCCAGATGCGCCAGGCTGACAACGAGCTTATAGCAGCCAGCCTCATGGGCCAGATCGCACCGGTATTTATCAATACCCTTATGCTTATCCTTTATGCCATCATTATGCTGACCTACAGTCCCCTCCTTACCCTGGTGGGTGTGGGAACCGTAGTGATCAATGCTCTTATCGCCCGCTATATTTCCAAAAAGAGGGTTAACATTGCCAGATCCTGCGCCATTAATCAGGGAAAGCTTAATGCTGCCACCATTGGCGGTATAGAGATGATAGATACCATCAAGTCTGCGGGAGCCGAAGAAGGATTCTTTGCCCGGTGGGCAGGATTTCAGGCTGCCGCAAATGAAGATAATGTCCGCATGGCCACTCTTACGGAGAGGCTTTCCGCCATTCCGGTGGTTCTTACGGAAACAGCCAATATCCTGGTACTCTTGCTGGGAATCGACCTTATAATTAACGGAGATTTCACCTCAGGTGCCCTCCTTGCCTTTACCGGTTTTCTTACTTCCTTTATGCAGCCTGTAACCCAGCTTATTTCCCTGGGGCAGGTTATCCAGGAAATGCAGACCCAGACAGAACGTATAGAAGACGTAATGCGCTATCCCACTGACGTTCCCGAGGAGCCGGAAGAGAATAATGAAATAAGATTATCCGAGTCTTCCAAGCTGACGGGAGAGGTGGAACTTATAGATGTTTCCTTTGGTTATTCACCCCTGGAAGCTCCCCTTATTGAAAACTTCAATCTGCACTTGAAACCGGGACAGTGGGTAGCTCTTGTGGGAAGCTCCGGAAGTGGCAAATCCACTATTTCCAAGCTTATCAGCGGTTTATACAAGCCCTGGTCCGGTCAGATCCTCTTTGGCGGCCAAAAACCTGAGGACATTCCAAGACCTGTTATGACTGCTTCCCTTTCCGTGGTAGACCAGGACCTGATCTGTTTCGAAGACAGTGTTGCAGATAACATCAGGCTTTGGGACAGATCCATAGAAGGCTTTGATATTGTTCTTGCCAGCAGGGATGCCGGCTTGCATAAGACCATCACATCCCGTGAAGGCGGTTACACCTGCAAGATCCAAAGCGGGGGCCGTAACTTCTCAGGCGGAGAACTGCAGCGTATGGAGATTGCCAGAGCCCTGGCCTTAGATCCTACCATTATCATTTTAGACGAAGCCACATCTGCTTTAGACGCCGAAGTTGAAGCAGATGTTATCAAACATATAAGAGACCGGGGTATCACCTGTATCGTTGTAGCCCATCGTCTGTCAACCATCAGGGACTGTGATGAGATCATCGTTTTAGATGAGGGCAAGATAGTCCAGCGGGGAACTCACTCTGAACTTATGGCAAAGGGCGGAGCTTATTCTGAACTCGTAAGGAGTAATTAACATGGGATTGTACGGATCACAATTGGAAATAAGACAAGAACTTGACAGGAAACTTACAGAACGCGCTTTTGATGAACTGGCTGCTTCTGTAAGTTCTCCGGATGCTGCCCCCAAGTTTACTCTTGATGATATAGAGCAGACGGATGCAGCTGCAATATCCTGCCTTAAATATCTGCATGTTTTGCCCGGTGACGTTCCCGAATCCATAGAGGATCCCTCAGAGCGTATAGAGTGGTTGTGTCGTCCTACAGGAACCATGACCAGAGAGGTTAATCTGGAGGGAGAATGGTATAAAAGAGCTACGGGAGCCATGATGGGAAGCCTCACCACGGGAGAGGCCATAGCCCTTCTTCCCCGGGGTATCAGCGGATACTCCTATATTGAGCCCGGAACGGGCCGCAGCCTGCGTATCACAAAGGATAATGCCGGCCTAATAGGATCCCGGGCCCTGCTCTTTTACAAGCCCCTTCCTGCCAGGTCCTTGGAGATCAGGGACTTCCTGGGCTTTATTGCCGGCATTTTCAGCCGCACCGACTATATACTGGTGCTTATCTCGGCCCTGGTCACTACCCTTATAGGCCTGCTTCCTGCCCTGGCCAATGATATCGCCTTTGAGGTAGTTGTACCTTCAGGCCGGTCCGGCCTTATTATCCCCATAGGTTGTTTCCTTCTGGGTGCAGGTGTTGCATCAGCCATCATCTCAGCCTGCCGTAATCTTGTTATGCACAGGATTTCCAATAAACTGGATGTTTTCAGCCAGGCAGCTGTGTTTTCCAGAGTCCTGTCCCTGCCGGGTTCATTTTTCAAGGACTACTCTCCCGGAGATATTGCCAACCGTATAAGCAACGTTCCCCTCATATTACAGACCGCTGTTTCAGAAATCCTCGGCTCAGGCCTGTCGGTGATACTGACCCTTATCTACGTGGTCCAGATATATGTTTTTGCCCCCATGCTGGCTTTACCTGCCTTAATTATACTTCTGATACAGGTAGTCCTTATATTGATCGCAATTAAAATCTCGATTTATTATAACAGTGCCTCAATGCAGGCTTCCAGTGAACTCTCCGGTACCGTAACCTCCCTTCTCGGAGGCGTTCAGAAGCTGAAACTCTCCGGTGCCGAAGACCGGGCCTTTGCAAAATGGGCAAAGAAGTATTCGGCCTATGCCAGATATACCTATAATCTGCCTCTTATTATGAAAGCATTGCCCGTATTTATTACCCTTATCGGTATGCTGGGTAATATAGTATTCTACTATGAGGCCGGTTTATCGGACATCAGCGTAGGCAGATACATGGCCTTTACCGTGGCTTACGGCCATATTACGGTAGCTATAACGACCCTGGCTAATTCATACAGCCAGATCGTCCATATCATTCCCATGCTTAATCTCATAAAGCCCATCCTGAATACCCCTCCCGAGATAAGCGACGGAAAGCCGGGAATAGACAGTCTTACCGGAAGCATAGAGGTATCGGACCTGTCTTTCAGGTACGGGGAAAATGACCCCTATATCATAAAAGATCTGTCCTTTAAAGTTAAACCGGGAGAATACGTGGGTATAGTGGGAAGAAGCGGCTGCGGCAAGTCCACCATCATGCGACTCCTTTTAGGAATGGAGACCCCAAAGAGCGGCTTTATTTCCTACGGCTCCCATGATATTAAGACCATAGATATAAAGAGTCTGCGCCGCCTTATAGGCGTTGTTATGCAAAACGGCAAGCTCTTTACGGGAGACATTTTCAATAATATTACGGTTGCCACTCCCAAGGCCACCTTGGATGACGCCTGGGAAGCTGCCGAGATCGCCGGCATTGCAGATGATATAAGAAAGATGCCCATGGAAATGCATACCCTCATTTCCGAGGGAAACGGCGGTGTCTCCGGCGGGCAAAAACAAAGGATCCTTATCGCCCGGGCTATATGCGGCAAGCGAAAGATCCTTATGTTTGACGAAGCAACAAGTGCTCTCGATAATATTACTCAGAAACATGTTTCTGATTCTTTGGATAAACTCTCATGCACCCGTATCGTCATCGCCCACCGGTTATCTACGGTTAGAAACTGTGATCGTATCCTGGTGGTGGATAAGGGGCATATTGCAGAAGAAGGGTCCTACGATGAACTGATAGCAAGAAAGGGTCTCTTCTACGAACTTGTAAAACGTCAGCAACTAAATGAATGAAACGGTGAAACAGTTGGGGACGTTTCCTGCGTTTCAACAACACACCCCAACAGCCTGATCTTCTCAACCACGGATTCCTTTGCTTCTCCGCTTATCTCCAGACGCACATTTCCCCTTCTCATCCTGTAGCGGTCTGCTGCCCCCTGGAGGAAGTAAATAAACTGGTCGTCGGCAATTGTCTCTGACGAGACATTTACGATCATAACAAAGCCTTCCCCGTAACGCTCTCTGTAATCCAATGAGTCCTTCAGGGCTCTTTCTATAATGTAGGTCTCCAGTTCATAGAGGTCTCCGCTCTCCTTAGCCAGCTGCAGGGCCATTGGGGGATAAATGGTCCCGTATCTTTCATGTTCCCACTGCAAAATGGCTCGTGCTCCTTTTACTCTGTCCTCCTCATCATACTGCAGTTGATAATCAACCTTCAGGGGATTCTCTTTTGCATATATATCTTCCTCCGGCAGCGAGCCATCCAGGGAAACCACCAGATCCGTGGCCAGTAACCTTGCCAGACGTCCCCTATTGCCGTCACATTCCGTAAGGGATAATTCTTCTTTTCTCTCCCGCTTCTCCTTAAAGCTCTCCACAAGGCCCTTCATTTCCGAGGAGAATTCATTAAGGGATTTCTTCTCGTTAAGGATAACAAATGGTGCGTAACAGGCTGTGGAAAGGGCAATATTGACCAGCTGGACAATGATGCCGTTTACCGAACCCGTGGCCACATATCCGCTCATAAGTGCAGGTGTGGTCCATACCACCGAGCTTGTAACCGGTGGGAGAAAGCCTATCATGGTCATGAGAAAGGCATTTGAAAAACAGATTATGGGGGCTAAGATAAAGGGCAGGGCCATCAGGGGATTATAAATGACCGGATAGCCGAATACCAGCAGTTCTCCGATATTAAAGATCCCCGGCAGGGCTGCCATCCCCGCTAATTTCTTGGTCGAGCTTCTCTTTCCGAAAATGGCCAGGGCAATAAGAAGGCCTATGGTACACCCTGTCCCTCCCATATTTACAAAGGTATCTATAAAGGACTTGGATACTATGGATCCGGGGATAATGGCAACAAACATATCCTCCGCCACCTGGTTTAAGACATTGTTGCCGTGGATTCCGAAACACCACATTATACTTATAAGGGTGGTAAACAAAAGTCCGCTGGAATAGGACCTCTGGGTCCGCTGGAATAAGATGTTGACCCCCTTCATAAAGAGATACTGGACACTTTTTACGTCAAACAAGACAGTAATGAGGTAATTGGCCGCTGCAAAGCACATTACCACACAAAGAAAGGGCTTTATAACCTGCAGGGTGGCATTAAAGACAGAGTCCGCCCCATCCACGAATACTGTTTTTCGGGTTTTAAAAAAAGACTCAAACCTGGAAAAGAGGGCTGATCCTATAAGGCCTGCCAGCAGGGCCGAAAAAACACCCTGTCCCGAAAGCAGAGAAAAATCAGGCTCTCCCGAAAAGAAGCCCACCAGGATAAAGAATCCCGTAACACAGGCCAGTAAGCTTCCGAATCTGGATACCAGCCTTGACCCATCCTCAGTCTGATTCATATAGCTGAAGCTAAGGGCCACTGTTATGTATACCGCCAGAGTCCCTACCGTGGCAGACTGTACGGTTCCGATGATACTCCTTAAGGCCCCTCCCAGAAAGGCATCCAGGAAATCCTGGTATTCCTGTATGGGGAAACCGTTGAGCAAAACCGTGATAGAGCCCACAAATAGTATGGGAATTGCCATGGCAAGGCTGACCTTTATGGTATTTGTAATTATGGATGCTTTATTTAAGATTTTTTTCTTCATTTTATTTTGCTTCCCCGGCTATGGCTGCGATGGCGTCCCAGTCAAGTTCATTTAACCTATCTTCGATCCTTCCTATCCTGTCCCGGTCTTCCTCAGGGAGACTGTACTTCTTAAGGTCTTTTATCAGTTCTTCCATAAGGCCGTAATCCATGCTTCCCGCAATCTCCCCTATAGTCTGATAGGCTTCATTTAATGCCGCCTGACTTATGGGGGGCAGGTCTTTGCTGCCGGCCTCCAGCCATTTTAATTTTTCGCCCAGATCCCGGTACATACTAAGAAGCTTATCCGTATTGGCA
>JAEEGL013783880.1_pt1 | contig 12896 bp, 13 predicted proteins | sample 9134231 | NCBI WGS metagenome assembly JAEEGL01 (sample SAMN16246548, study PRJNA631951) | gut metagenome | biome: gut microbiome; feature: rumen; material: fiber-attached | host: Bos | place: Iran: Karaj | collected 2018-10
AAATTCAACTCTTTATGCCTGTGATTTCTATACTGAAGATGACTCCGTTGCCATCAAATCCGGCAAGAACCCCGAAGGCAATGTGATAAACAGACCAACCAAGCATATCAGAGTTTTTGACAGCATAACTCACTTTGGCCATGGTCTTTGCATTGGAAGCGAGATGTCAGGCGGTGTTGAGGATGTCCGCCTTTGGGATTGCCAGATGGGACCAACCTGGTCTGGAATAGAAATAAAGGCCACCAAAAAGCGCGGAGGCTATGTTCGAAATATCCTCGTTCGCGATATCACAGCTTCTCATATTCAGATGCATTCTGTAGGATACAATGATGACGGGGAAGGCTCCAAGGTTCCACCTCAGCTTGGGGATTGCCAATTTGAGAGAATACATCTCCTTGGAAGATACCTTGATAACAATGCCGGCAAAAATGAATGGCACGACTGCCCATCAGTTCTCTTGTGCGGCTTTGACGTTCCAGGTTATGAGGTAAAAGATATTGTGCTTAAGGATATTGTCATGGAAGATAAAGCAGGAAGAAATAAGGCCTTTGATGGTGTGATCACTGATGTTTCCGACCTTACTCCTGATAATATAAGCCTTGAATACTGCGAAAATATAAAGTTTGAGAATATAACTCTTATTCCAAGACGACTTTGAAATACAAAATGAAAAAAAAGAATTTGTTACCCGCGAATATACAGGTAGCAAATTCTTTTTTCACAGGACATAGTCCTTGTTTATCACACAAGATTATATTATCATAAGCATTTCTTACAGGAAATTCTTTAGAGCTTCTATGTCCTCTTTCGTTGTTGCCCAGTCTGTAGCAAATCTGATAACAGTATGGGTATCGTCAAACTTCTCCCAGAAGCCATAACCAACCTGTCCATCTAGTTCCTTTAACTTATCGTTATCCACAATAACAAACTGCTGGTTTGTTGGAGAATCAAGGAAGAATCTGTAGTTCTTTTCCCTGAGGATTTCTTTTAACAACTCTGCCATTTCTATAGCGTTTCTGCTGATTTCAAAGTACAGGTTATCTGTAAACAAGGTGTCAAACTGGACTCCTAAAAGCCATCCCTTGGCAAGAAGAGCACCATGCTGCTTGATAACCGGGATTGGATGGGCTGTTGTAACTCCCTTAGGGAATACTACTGCTTCTCCAAAGAGTGCTCCCACCTTGGTTCCGCCGATATAGAACACATCTACAAGGCTTGCGATATCCTGAAGGGTAACGTCAGTTCTTTTGCTCATAAGTCCATAGCCAAGCCTTGCTCCATCAAGGAATAAGGGAATCTTGTACTCCTTGCAGACAGAAGAGATTTCGGTAAGCTCCTCCTTGGTGTAAAGAGTTCCATATTCTGTGGGATGAGAAATATACACAGCGCCTGGAAATACCATGTGCTCGTGATTATCATCGCCATAGAAAGTATCTATGAATCCCTTAAGTTCCCTGGCATCGATCTTGCCAGCATTCTCAGGAAGAACAAACTCTGAATCTTCCTGTCTCTCAATATGGCCTGATATAGTCAGGACCTTGTGCCCGGAAAACTCTATTGCCCCAGCTTCATGGGCCGCTATATGGCCTGTTTGAGCTGCTATCACACCTTCATAGGGTTTCAGGAGCATGTCTATGATTGTCTGGTTTGTCTGTGTGCCTCCAACCAGGAAGAATGCGTCTCCCTCCTGGCATCCACAGGCTTTTTTTATCTTATCTGCTGCAGATTTGCAGATATCATCTGTACCATACCCCGGATTCTGAACAAGGTTGTCTGCAACTAGACGCTCAAGGATCCTAGGATGAGCTCCCTTTGTGTAATCACTGGAAAAAGAAATCTTTGCTGACATTTTAGTCTATCCCCTTAATTATTCTTTGAACTGATCCTCTCTAAGCCCGTTGAACCTGCAAAAATCAGTTTTTTCCTCAATAACCTTAACAAACTTCTCAAGCCCAATCTGATCCTCAAACTTAAATCTGTCAAAAGAAGGGCTATCGATGTCAAGAACACCAATCACCTTGCCATTGCAATGAATTGGAATAACTATCTCTGAGTTGGATGCACTGTCGCATGCTATATGTCCAGCAAATTTGTGAACATCTTCTACTAAAAGTGTTCTGTCCTCCTTGGCTGCAGTTCCGCAAACTCCCTTACCAAGAGGGATTCTGATACAGGCAACCTTTCCCTGAAATGGTCCTAACATAAGGGATCCTTTATCTATCAGGTAAAAGCCTGCCCAGTTTATATCTTCCAAGTTTTCAGCTAAAAGAGCAGATGCGTTGGATAAAACCGGCATGAAAAAGTTCTCATCCTCCGAAAGTGATTTCAACTGCTGTGTAAGTAAATCGTAATCTGTCATTCCTGGCATTTTCATTTCCTCCTTTATAGAAAATCCAAAAAAGGTATGAAGTCATCCATGACTCCATACCCACGATTCTAACACTCTTTTATCTTGTATACAATCTATTTTTGTCAGTAAACTACTTTGTTTCTTCCGGTTTCCTTGGCCTTATACAATCTGTCATCAGCTAAATTTACAAGTTGTTCGGAGGTATCTCCTTTCTCGTAAATAGCAGCACCTATCGAAATTGTAAATTTAATCTTAGCATTTTCTATTAACAGCTCATTATCTTCTACCTGCTGCCTTATATCCTCAAGCAACTTGGCAAACTCATCATATGACATATCTTCTGGGGCTATCAGCAAGAATTCCTCGCCTCCCCATCTTCCATATAAAAGCCCTGCATCTAAATACCTTGCAAAAACGTTTGTAAGTTCTTTTAGGGCTTCATCTCCTGCAACATGGCCATAAGTATCATTTATTTTTTTGAAAAAATCTATATCTGCAATTGCAACCATCAAGTGCATATCTGAAAACACCTGTGCCCGCAAGATCTCTGAATCTAATATTTTCTGCATTCTCTGCCTGTTGTAAATGCCTGTCAAAAAGTCATGTTCCGCAGCCATCTGAAGTTCCATGTTCTTTTCTGACATTCTGATGTTATATGCAGCCGCATAAAACATAATTGCACTAAAGCCAAGAAATGCATTTACATAATACAAAACACTGGCTACTTCAGAGGTTGCATTATACCTGGTCGGTAAAAGGCCTCTCCTTCCCAGAGCAGTAAGTATCATGAAAGATGCAACAATGATAGTACTAAAAATGCCTATTTGTTTTTTCTGAAATCCATTTAAACCAGGTAGGAAAAATGGCAGAAATACACAAGACAAGGTTCCATAGAGCCAAAGCTGATATCCGCACATTATACCAATAACAACGCAGCAGCATAGGGCATGAAGATATACTTCAACCACCATTATCCATATGGATAACAGTACTTTATTTCTTATGAGCACAAAAATACTGACTACATACGTCAAAATACTGACGATATTAATTATGACCATGGGAATAGCGCCAAGCCATATGTATAACGCCTCCAGCATTAAATGCACAACTAAAAGAGCAGTGGCAACTACGAAATACTGCTTGTCAGATAGGTAATCGCCACCAACAACCTGTTTATATGTCCTATCACGCATAATAGGTTGTCTGCTCTCGTTCTTCATACCATAATTGTAATTCCGGGTATAAGAATGTTCAAATTAAGAAATGTGAAATAATAATTAAAACATTATTATATTTCGTCAGTTACCTGAAAGATAACAAACTTCAAATAATAAGATGCTGCTCCGCCCCAGAGGATTGGATGATCTGCTGCCTGCTGTCTGAACTCCACCTGTGTAAGACGCTTGTGAGCATCTCTTGCTGCATCAGCTATGGTCTTGAGGAAAAGTTCTTCATCCATAAAGTGTGAACATGAGCAGGTTGCAAGATATCCACCGTCCTTAACAAGCTTCATTCCGCGCATGTTTATCTCCTTGTAGCCTGTAGCTGCCTTCTTTATAGAAGCCCTGGACTTGGTAAATGCAGGAGGATCAAGAATTACCACATCAAACTTCTCGCCCTTTTTCTCAAGGTCTGGAAGTAGTTCGAAAACATCTGCGCACTGGAATGAGGCGATTTTTTCAAGGCCATTAAGCGCTGCATTTTCTTCAGCCTGCTTGCAGCCAAGATCTGATGCATCAACTCCAAGAACAGATGCAGCTCCGCCTGCTGCCGCATTAAGGGCAAAAGAGCCAGTGTGGGTAAAGCAGTCCAACACTTTTTTGCCTTTACAGAGACCTCTTATAGACTGTCTGTTAAACTTCTGGTCAAGGAAAAATCCGGTTTTCTGGCCGTTTTCAACATCAACATAGTATTTGACGCCATTTTCTTCTATGAGAACCTTAGTATCAAACTCCTGCCCAATAAAGCCCTTTGTACGTTCTAGTCCTTCTAGTTCGCGCACCTTGGCATCGCTTCTCTCATAGATTCCCCTGATATTTACGCCATCTTCTGCAAGAACCTTTTTGCAAATGTCGAGGATAATGTCCTTCATACGGTCAGTTCCAAGAGCCAGTGACTCTATTACCAGCACATCTGAGAACTTATCAATCGTAATTCCCGGAATGAAATCTGCTTCGCCAAAGATAAACCTTGTAGAAAGCTTACTAAGTGCCTTTGCGTATTTCTCTTTGTCTTTAGCTGCCTCTTTATCTCCCTCCAATAGATATTCATCAATATAGCTGGCCATGACAGCTTTCCTGTATTCCCAGGCTCTTTTTATTCTCTTTTCCAAAAGAGCTTCATCCACTGGGTTCTCTTTTTTCCTGGACATCATACGGATCCTGATCTTGGACTTTTCATTGATAAAGCCATATCCCAGGAAATATCCATCAAAATCGTGAACCTCTATAATGTCGCCATTCTCGTAGCTGCCTTCTACTCTGTCTACTTCATTGTCATAGATCCAGGCGCCGCCTGCCTTAAACTCACGGCCCTCTCTTTTTCTTATTATCGCTGCTGCGTTTGCAGTCTTTATTTTTCCCATGTTTTTTCTCCAACTAAATTTCGTTAACTACTGTGTCATTTTTGTGCGCCCATTTCGCACAAGATTGTATAATAACATTATAATAGTAAAAGAGGAAATAGCTATGGAAAAAAGTCTTATTCTTATTGGTCTTATCGCTTCGCTATTTTTTAATCTAAATATCTCAGCGCAAGGCTCATCTGAAGATGTCTCTATTGTCATGGTGGGCGATATTTTGCTGCACACGCCTGTGGAAGAGGCATCAGTTGATGCAAATGGAGAATATGACTTTGACTATATTTTCAAGGACACAAAGGATATTATCAGCGCCGCAGATATTTCTATCGTCAATCAGGAAGTTATAATTGGTGGGGCGGAGCTTGGAATATCCGGTTATCCCTCTTTTAATGCCCCTTATGAAATTGGGGATTCTCTTGTAAATACAGGGTTTGATGTTGTATGTCACGCCACCAATCACTCTCTGGATAAAGGAAAAAGAGGCCTTCAGAATTGTTACTCTTATTGGAAGAACACTCATCCAGGCATGACTGTTGTGGGACTTAATGGCGATGAAAGTGACTATACACGTGTAGATATTGTGGAATCAAAAGGGATTCGTATTGCAGTCCTCAATTACACCTATGGCACAAATGGCATAAATCCGCCAAAAGACATGCCTCATGCAGTTGATATGCTGGATAAAAGTAAGGTTATTGCCGATTTACAATACGCAGAAGAAAATGCTGATTTTACTATCGTTAGCCCCCACTGGGGGACAGAATACAATCTTGGTATTGATGCAAGTCAGAAAAAATGGGCCGAAGTATTCAGACAGTATGGCGCAGACCTTGTAATAGGAACTCACCCTCATGTTATCGAACCTATTGAGTTTTTAGACGATGGCGTTTTAGGAATTACCAACAACCACGGCGGCGGCGATATGCTTGTTTACTACTCTCTTGGTAATTTCGTAAATTGGACCTCAAGCTCCGGCAGTGGCATAGCAAACCGCATGGTAGGAGGGATGGCTCAGATAACTATTGGCAGAAACTCTTCTGGTGAGGTTGTGGTTAAATGCCATGGCGTAATTCCTGTCGTGTGCCATCTTCAGAAAGGCCATCAGGGAATTCACGTTTACCCTCTTAGCAAGTACACTTCTGATATGGCTCTTCAGAATCAGATTCTATCCCAGGATCCTAGCTTTTCCCTGGAATACTGCACTAATCTGTGCAACAAGGTTTGGGCTGGTCAGTGGTAAAACATAGATTTAAAAGATTCAATAAAAAACCGTTGACAAACCCCATGGTCTAGTGTAATAATTACTTTGTTGTCGCGCAGACAACAGCATACGAAACGCGATAGTAGCTTAGTTGGTAAAGCGCCACCTTGCCAAGGTGGAGACCGCGGGTTCGAGCCCCGTCTATCGCTCTAAAAAAGGACATCCGGTTGGATGTCCTTTTTTGCTACGTAGAAACCCGGGAGTTGTCTCCCAGGTCCATACCTGGTATCACTTTGCTTTTTGTTTGATCACAAACAGTGTTCCCAGCATGATCACTATGCCAAGTGGCAGGCAGATCAGCCAGTTTCTGATAAATCCGGATATGATATATGCTGCAACAGATACAGCGGCTGCGGTCATTGCATATGGAAGCTGCGTAGATACGTGCTTGATATGATCGCACTGAGCTCCAGCGCTGGCCATGATAGTTGTATCTGATATAGGCGAGCAGTGGTCGCCACATACAGCACCAGCCATGCATGCTGAAATAGAAATGATCATCAATTCGTTACCCATGTTTGAACCAAATACGTTTACAACAATTGGAATCAGTATTCCGAAGGTTCCCCAGGAAGTTCCTGTTGCAAAGGCAAGGAAAGCTCCGATTATAAATACAACTGCTGGGATAAAGCTCATTACTGCGCTTCCATCTGCGAAGTTTTCAAAAATACCAGCAACATAGTTAGCTGCTCCAAGAGAATCTGTCATTGACTTAAGAGTCCAAGCCAGAGTCAGTACCAAAATAGCTGGAACCATACTCTTAAAGCCTTCTGGAATAGAATTCATGCACTCAATAAATCCAAGAACTCTTGTTGCCATAAAGAATATAACTGTCAGTATAAGTGCTGCAACTGAGCCATATACTAGTCCAACAGATGCATCTGATCCTGAAAAGGCATCAACAAAGCTCTCTCCTGAAAAGAATCCGCCAGTATAGATCATTCCAATAACGCAGCATACGATAAGTGAAGCAATAGGGAAAATAAGGTGAATTACTCTTCCCTTTACAGATGTTGGTGGATGAGGCTGATCCACAGCTCCCAAAAGGCCTTCGCCTTCGCCAAGAGCATTCTTAAAGTCTTTTACCTGAGAATGTTCTTCTGCCTTTTTCATAGCACCATAATCAAAATTCATGAAAGTAAGGCCAAACATCATTACTATAGTTAGTAAAGCGTAGAAGTTATAAGGAATCGCCCTTACAAAAAGAGTCAGTCCATTAACTCCATCCACAAAGCCTGTAACAGCTGCTGCCCAGGATGAAATTGGAGCAATTATACAGACAGGAGCTGCTGTTGCATCGATAAGATACGCCAGCTTTTCTCTGGAAATCTTATGTTTATCAGTAACAGGCCTCATTACTGAGCCTACTGTAAGACAGTTAAAATAGTCATCGATAAAGATAAGCATTCCAAGAATTATAGTGGAAACCTGAGCCCCAGCCTTGGTCTTAACGTGAGCCACTGCCCATTTTCCAAAGGCTGCAGATCCGCCAGCTCTGTTCATGAGCATTACCATGGTTCCCAAAACTACTAGAAAGATCAGTATTCCAACGTTCCATGAATCTGAAAGCTGAGCAATCATGCCCTCTTTAAATACATGCTCAATAGTTCCTGTAAAACTGAAGTTGGAATAAAGCATACCACCGACCAGGATACCGATAAACAATGAGGAATACACCTCCTTGGTTATCAGTGCCAGCGCAATAGCTATCAGCGCAGGAAGTAATGACCAGTAGGTATCAACAAACGTTATATCAAACATAAATATCTCCTTTACGTTAAAGTGATAAAGTTATCTATATTATTTCTTCTGACCCTTTCTGTGTCAATATTTTTCTTTGTGTAAAATAAATTTGCACCCGATGTTATACAAAATACTCTGTATCCTGAGCATTAGAGCGCAGAATGTGGTATGTTAGTATTAGGAAAGGTACAAATGCCATGAATATCGACATTCAAAAAATAACTGACGGGGATGAGAGCATAACAATCAGATATAAAGAGCCAAATCCCACCATAAATAAAATAATCGGCATTCTTGAAGGCGGATCTGGCAAGCTATGGGGCAAAGTAGATTCAGAAAGCGTCTGCATTAACCTTGAAGACGTGCTCTATCTTGAATCTGTTGATGATAAACTTTTTGCCTACACTGCCAAAAAAGTTGTCCGCATTGAGGGATCTCTTTATTCATTCATGAATGAAATTGACGATGAAAGCTTTTTTAGGTGCAGCAAGTCAATGATCATCAACATCGGCAAAGTTGTGGCGCTAAAGAGCCTGTCCTCTAACAGGATTGACGCAACCATGCAAGGCGGCGAGCATATCATGATCTCCCGGCGATACGCTGTGGATTTCAGAAGACTACTGAAAGGAGATCGATAACATGAAGGATGGTAAAAGAAAAAACGAATCCCGCGTATCATTGTGGGAACTCTATCTGACAAAAGAGATAGGCATTGAGTTCAAAGCCTGCCTTTACTTTTTTGCATTTCTCTTCTACTACTGCGTTTTCAGAATGATCGGAGGTATCTTCGTAGCAGATATCCTGCATATGACAGAGCTGATATTTACCTGTTATTTTATAGGCTATCTCCAGGTATACGTTCTGTGGAACTTTGATGAAGCAGAGCGCCTTGGCAAAAAAGAGTGGGGTGCCATTATTCTATGCACTGCCCTATACTGCGGCGTTTCTTATCTCTTTAAATGGTTTGATAGAAACCTCCTTGCCACTATCCTCTTTGCGGCTTACATTCTGATTGTTTATATCTGCGTTTTTCTGATCTATAAGTCCAAAAGACAAATCGATGACAAAAGATTAAACGAAGACCTCAGAATCTTTCAATCTGAACATAAAAAGTGAATCTTACCAGTTAATATGTGCATCTTGCGGGAACATCTATTGTTCCCGCTTTTTATTTGTGCTAAATGTAAGATATAGACAAACGAAATAAAGGAGACGATTTTATGACAAATATAGTCGAGATTGAAAATCTCACAAAGAGTTACGGCAAGAACCGTGGTGTAATAGACGTTTCTCTGGAAATTAAAGAAGGGGATATTTTCGGATTTCTAGGGCCTAACGGAGCTGGAAAATCCACCACCATCAGATCAATGCTGGGACTACTAAAGATAAATAGCGGAAATATTAAGATCATGGGGCTTGATAGCATAAAGGATCACGAAGAAATCCTTAAAAATGTAGGCTACATGCCATCAGAAGCCTGGTTCTACGATTCTATGAAAGTCAAAGATGTAATAAAATACGCCGCAGATGTAAGAGGAATCGACTGCTCCCTAGAAGCTGAAAAGCTCTGCGAAAGACTGAAAGTAGACAGGAACAAAAAAATAAAGCAGTTATCCTATGGCAATAGGAAAAAGGTCAGTATCGTGTGCGCAATGCAGCACAGGCCAAAGCTTTTTATATTTGATGAACCTACAGGCGGCCTTGATCCTCTTATGCAGAAGACCTTTTTTGATCTTGTGAATGAATATGTAGACGACGGTGCTACATGCCTTTTATCTACTCATGTGCTGACAGAGGTAAATAAATACTGCAGACACGCAGCCATAATGAGAGAAGGAAGGCTCACCATGCTGGATTCTGTTGACATAGATGATGAAACCTTCCTGAAATTCTATGAAGATGGAGTGGAGGAATAAGAACATGAAACATATATTATATAGAGAACTAAAGCTTAATCTAAAAACATTCCTGATATGGTCAATTTCTGTTGGAGCTATCGGCCTTATATGCATCCTCCTCTATCAGAGCATGGAAGGCGACATGAAGGACATGGCAGACATGTTCTCCAATATGGGTGCCTTCTCCGATGCCTTTGGAATGAGTACCCTCAGCATCGCAACTCTTTCTGGCTACTTTGCCACAGAGGTTGGTACTGTACATGGACTTGGAAGTGGCATGTATGCCGCAATTCTGGCGGCTGATATCATATCCAAGGAAGAGGATAAACACTCCGGAGAGTTCCTGTTTACCCTTCCCGTATCAAGATCCAAAGTCCTTACCGCCAAGGGAATATGCGTTACTATCATGTTAGTTCTTTTTACTATAATCTGTGCACTATTCTATGTATCAGGCTTCTGGTATCTTGGCGAAGAGCTGCCCACCTCTGAATTTGTAACCTTTATGTTAAGACAGCTCCTTATGAACATTGAAATTGCAGCCATCTGCTTTGCAATATCTGCACTTTCAGGAAAGAGCAAGATGGGTATGGGCCTTGGAATCACCCTTTTCTTCTATGTTTATGACCTAATGGGGCGAGTTGTTCCTGACCTTAAGGATTATCTCTTTATCGGTCCCTACTCCTATGCTAACGCCTCAGAAATCTTTTCAGGAATTGAAGTTTCTGCCTCAGCGCTAGTAATGGCTGTTTGCGTATCTGTTTGTGCCGCTATCTGCGCCTACGTGATCTTTGGTAAAAGAGATCTTGCAAGCTGATTAGGGACAAAGAGTCTCACCATAACTGAGATAAATGTGTGATCACGTTTAATGTTCCATGAATGAGCCAGCCTGGAAGTATTGATCCTTCGCATTTCTTTTCATTGACAATTGCAATGAGAACTCCTGGAATCATAGGATAAAGAAAAAGTGCAACGCCTTCTGCAAATGTGATCATACTATATGACAGAATAACGTGTGATGCTCCGAAGATAGCAGCCTGTACAATTGTTCCTGCTGTAAATCCAAGTGCTTTCTGAAGTCTTTTCTGGAGGAAACCGCGGTAGAGTATCTCCTCAGAAAAGGCTGTATGCAAATAAGAAAAGGAAATAGCTGCCACAAGTCCGCTGTTTCCCTGCCCTGCAAATGATGATACATTCCAGTCAGTTCTAAACACGGTGAGATTAAGGATTGTTCCAATTACTTCGCATATAACAAATGCACCAAGCATGAATAGTAATATTTTTTTCTTATCTCCTACTGGCTTTTTAAGACCGATCCAGGAAAAGAAATTTTCTTTTTTCCTGGCGGTTATAAGCCACCAGATAAATGGAATGAGAGTAAAAAGAAGTATCTGTAATACTGAACCTATTAATTCATTAACTGTCTGTGTCATCGCTGCTATCTCCATTCGGGTCGTATTTTAAAATGTCTCCTGGTTCACACTCTAATGATTCACAAATTCCTGCAAGTGTGCTGAATCTAATTGCATTTACCTTATTGTTTTTTATCTTGGATAAGTTTACGTTTGCAATTCCTACCTTCTCTGAAAGGTCATTAAGTGACATATGGCGTCTGGCCATCATTACATCTAGTTCTAGAACAATTTTTCCCATAACGGTCTCCTTTATAACAATCCTTCTACATCTTTTTCAAGAGATGCACCATATGCAAAATACTGAGCAAGGCAGAGGATGATCAGTCCAAAGAGAACTTCACTTGCCTCGACACCAATTGTGAAATCCTTGCTGATAAAACCAAGAACAATGTTTGCTATTATCTTGCATACTGGAAGTGCCAGCGCGATATAGCCAATAATCTTGATGCGACTAACATTTGAAATATCAAAAGGAGAAGCTGTATTAGTTGTCTTAAAGATAAGATTTACGTTTCTGAACATAATAATCAAAAGAACTCCAACCACCAGACCATAAATAAGAAGCGCTATCATTACTGGGAAAAAGGTACTCTCGTCAATTGTTCCAGGATTAATGCCTGCAGTTGTGAACTGAAAACTGCTTGCCTCTGTGTAAGCCTTGAGGATCTGATCCTTGAGCGCTGCTATAGCTATTCCAGATAATACGATTGCTCCTGTGCCAACCCATGCGATTACTTCCATAACCTTGGCAAACACTGCTGTAAAGTTTCTAAGTTTTGATGTTCTCATTTTTCTGCCTCCTACGAATTTCGTTTTGTTTTTAATGTTTATCGTTAAATCCATTGTAAGAGGTCATTTTATATTTGTCAACAACTTTTTAATGAAAAACGTTAAATTTCAAAAACCTCGTAAAGGTTGGGAGATGCGATCATAAATGCAGAAGGTGCAGTTATAACTTAAACTGCGTCTTCTTTCAGCGCCTCTATGATATTGTCGTCCTTGATCCTATGGATGCTAAGGCCCATGCTGATTCCCAATATTGCAAATACTGCAACTATAACTACGCCATAAAATGCAAGGTTAGGACTAAAGGTATACAGCGCAGAATCAAAGGAGCGATACATCATGTAGCTTAGGAAAAGAGATATGGGAAGTCCCCATAGTAAGGCCTTAAAGCCATAAAGGAAAACTTCAAGCCATATCATCTTTTTAAACCCTCTATTATCAAGGCCCACAGACTTATACATTGCAAACTCTTTTCTCCTTAATAGAACTCCTGTAGAAATAGTGTTCACAATATTTGCAATAGCTATAAGCGTCAATAATGTGGAAAAGCCATACATAGCTGTGTTAAGCATAAGTGTAATAGTGTCCATGATCTTCAGCGAATCCGTAAGATCTGTACAATAATAGTTATGATAGCCATCTTCCATCAAAAGCTGATATATCCTGGAATAAACAACCTTACTATCAGTAGCCTCAACTGCCAGATCAAGCGTTAACTTATCCTCAGGAAGTACCTCTTTGGCCTTCTCATAATAAACTGATCTTGGAACAAAAACAGTCATAGTTCCCCTTGGTATATAGTCAAAAACTTTATTGTCAGCTGCATATGGAACTAGTGCCGCCACTTCAATTGCAGGTGGAA
>JAEEGL014000246.1_pt1 | contig 12896 bp, 7 predicted proteins | sample 9134231 | NCBI WGS metagenome assembly JAEEGL01 (sample SAMN16246548, study PRJNA631951) | gut metagenome | biome: gut microbiome; feature: rumen; material: fiber-attached | host: Bos | place: Iran: Karaj | collected 2018-10
AATATCCAGATTATAAAAACGCATTTCCACAAAACAATTCTAACATCTTAACAGTAAATAGAAATAAATTGTTAGATTCTTTAAAAAGAATATTGTCTTTTACGAACACGCTCTCATACAAAATAAAGATAGAAATAAAGGAAAACGACAATCGTATACATATCACAGGAGAAAATGAAAATTTCGACAACAAAGCAGAAGAATATATAGAGTGTTCATATGAAGGAGAGAATATTACTGTTTTGTATAATGTAAAATATGTAATAGAGATGTTAGAGAACATGTCCTCAGAAGATGTTGTCTTCTTTCTCTCGAAAGCAAATGAAAGGGGGTTTTCTTATCAGGCATCTCTAATAAAAGAAAAGGGATGGAACGCCTTTTCAGGACTTATAATGCCAATGATAGAATAAAAAAACATGAATTTGTAGCTTAACTGGATAGAGCATTAGACTACGGATCTAAAGGTTGTGGGTTCAACTCCCACCAAATTCACACTTCTATAATATAAGTAATGAATCGCCGTATATAGAAAAATTGTAATTATTTTCAATTGCAGCATGATAAACCTTCTCCAATAATTCGTCACCACAAAAACCACTGTCAATTTTAAGAGACAAATGACCAGGAAAATAGAAGTTGGTTAAATAAGCATTCGTCAACTTGAAATATGAAGGAACAACCGGCGAAAACTGCATCAATATATCATCATTAACTATCCTATTTACAGAAGGATTAAACAAATTCTCCAAAGCACTAGCAGTTGAAAACCCCACAGCACATATTCTTTTTTTTTGCGAATAAGCATTATTTATTTCTAAGATATTATCTTTTGAAATATAACAACGCTCGGGAAAAATCCTATCTCCATCTAAAGTTCTAGCACCAAGCTTAATCGTACTGTCGTCGATAACATGATACGTCAACGTAGCAAAAATAACACCATTAACCTGCATTTTCTTAACAAGATATTCACTAAAATGCAATCCTGCAACGTTAGGAACTAAAGAGCCAAACTCCGAAGCAAAAATGTCTTTTATATTCTCAACATCAGTACTTTTAAAACTGCGCCCAATATATTTCTCCATTCTTATGGTACCATACGTTTTTATTCTTTTCATGAACTCATCATGAGAGAGGTCTGAGACACAACTTTTGTCTTTGTCTACAAAGAAAGATATTCTTTTTTTTCTGGCAGATAGATTCTCAATAATCTCCCCATAGCATCCTAACTGGCTAAAATAAAAAACATTACCTTGTTTAACTTTACGAATGGAAGAAAAACCAGCCTCCCAAACAAAATCTTCATTTTCTCTCAAAAGTGAAAGATACTCCCCTTTTCTTCCCTCCAAAAAGAAAACACCATTTAACAAATAAGAATTATTGAAAACGAACACATCTCCTTCTGTAAAATAATTAGCGATGTCATAAAAAGAAACATGCTCAATATGTCCTGTTTGCCTATAAACTACCATCAATTTAGCTTCCCTCCTTTTTTCAGGGAAAAAATCCCTTGCTACTTGAGCTTTAGTAACATCCTTCCTAAAAATATTAACACGCATTTTTATATTTTTTAAAAAAATATCTTTTATAATAATTATAAATATAATTATGGGAATTAAAAGTCATTCAGATAAGAAAACATCCTTATTACCTTTTCCACAAAGCGATCTTCTAGCATTTCAAATAGATTCTTTTAAAGCTCTTTTTTATGAAAAAGAGGAAGATAAAAAAACCTCTTTCTTTTGGAAAATTCTAGAAAATCTTTTCCCAGTCGAAAGTAAAGATGGGAGGTTTATAGTAGACGCCACAGATTATAGAATAGAGGGACCTTATTTGCCTTATTCTTATTGTATTGAAAATAAACTATCGTACTCTGCTTCTCTTTATATAAAATTTACTCTTAAAAACGTAGAAAATGGGGAAGTAGCAGAAAAAGATTTTTTTATGGGAGATATCCCCTACCTTACTAAATATGCAACCTTCGTTTACAACGGCGTGGAGAGAGTTGGTCTCACACAACTGAAGAAAACAATTGGGCTTTCCTTCTTCTGCGGCGAAAATAAAGACATAATTAGTGAGTACGTGTGCAGGATAATTCCAGAAACGGGAAGCTGGATAGAATTCTTAACAAACACTAAGGAAATTCTTTTCATTTGTTTCGACAAAAAACATAAAATCCTCCTCTCTTCTTTTCTACGTGCTTTGGGCTATGAAAAAGATATAGACATAATTAGCATTTTCTCAAAACCAGAAAAAATAAAAAACAACAGCAAAGATTTAAAAAAGAATATTGGGAAATATCTAGTTTTAGATGTAACAAAAAACAATACAGATAAAAAAAAGACCGTAGCAGTAAAAGCCGGAGAAATTCTCGATGAAGAGAACATAAAATTAATTGAAGAAACAGGAGAGAAAGAGATTTTTGTTCTAGATAAAGAAGCTTTTGCAAAAATAAAATACATAATAAACACTTTATCTAAAGATAAGATTAAAACAAAAAGAGAAGCGCAAGAATATCTTTTTAAATGCTTTGTTTTTCAACAGAAAAAGACAATAAAAGAAGAAGAACTTGAAGATTTTATAAAGAACAAATTTGGAAACGAGAAGAACTATTCTCTAGGAGAGACAGGAAGACAGAAGTTTTTCTCCATATTGGGAATAAAAAAAGAAAATAACATTCTGACAAAAGAGGACGTTGCTGAGATTGCGAAAGCTTACATAAGTTTCCTAAACGGGGAAAAAACATACGGAGATGCAGATAACTTTTGCAATAAAAAACTTTCAACAATATCAGAACAGCTTTGTGATCTTCTCACAGTCATTTTTACGAAAATAAGACAACAGATTATAATGAAATTAAACTCCATTCCAGATGAGAAAATATCTATTTTTGAGCTGGTTAATAATTTCCATTTCTTCTCTGCAATAAATACATTCTTCGCTACAAACCCTACAATGCAGTTCATGGACGAAACGAGCCCTCTTGCGGAGATAATGCACAAAAGAAGAACTACAGTAATAGGAGTAAATGGCATATCCAGAGACTCAAAAACAACAACTATCCGTGACTTAAATAGCTCTCAATATGGCAAAATATGTCCTATTGAAACACCTGAGGGCGAAAATATCGGTTTAGTATCCTCACTAGCTAAAAATGCAAAGGTAGAAATCTCGGGTATTATTAAAAGCCCTTACAGAAAAGTCAAAGATGGTTACATACAAACAAAAGAAGATGTTGTTTATCTTGACGCAAACGAAGAGGTAGGCAAGAAGATCGTCAGAGCAAATATAGAATACGACGATAAAGGTTTTATAAAAGACGATTTTGTTGTTGTAAGAATAGATGAAAAATTTAAGACCGTAAGAAGAGAAGAGGTAGATTATATTGAAGCAGATCCGGGGCAAGCTTTCTCTCTAGCAGCATCAATGATTCCTTTTCTAGAAAACGACGAAGCGAGTAGGGCAATGATGGGTATAAACATGTTGAAGCAGGCTATACCTATACTTGGAGCAGAAAAACCTATAGTCGCGACAGGAATGGAAAAGGAGGCATGTAAATTCTGCCGAAGAATAGACTATGCCAAAAAAGACGGTGTCGTGACATACGTTGACGCAAAACAAATAGTCATAGAATACGACAAGGGAAAAGACTCGCCTTTCAGCGAAACAGAAACCATCTCCCTAACGAAAATGAGGAAATCCAACCAGAAGACGGCATTAAATTATGCACCACTTGTTAAAAAAGGGCAGAGGGTGAAAAAGGGGGATCCTCTTACGGAGGGCTTCGCAACTAAAGATGGAGAACTCGCCTTGGGAACTAACCTTGTAGCCGCTTTTATGAACTGGAACGGATATAATTATGAAGACGCAATCGTAGTTTCAGATAGGCTCCTTAAACATGACATTTTAACTTCCATTTTTGTAGACAGGTTCGAAACAACAACAAAGGAAACAAAAAACAGAAAAGAAGAAACAACCAAGAACCTCAACAACGTAACGCCAGAAACAGAAAGAAACCTGAACGATGACGGAATAATAAAAGAAGGGCTATACGTAAAATCTGGAGATATTCTTGTAGGGAAAACAGTACCTTTTTCCTCACAAGAAACATCTTCGCCAGAAATAGCCTTGCTAAAGAAAATCTTTGGGTCAAAAGCACAGGCAACGATAGACAGCTGTCTTACTGTTCCTCCCTTTGTTCAAGGGACGGTAATAAAAACAAAAGTTATTTCAAAAGCACAAAAAAAAAGTGCAAGGGAAACGCGTCAGGAAGAAGAAAAACTTATAGTAAAATATAATGAAGAAATGATTTCTTTTTTTACAAAAGCTACTAAAGCATTGGAGAGTTTAGTTTTAGACCAAAAGACTAAAGGTATATACATGAAAGATGGTTCTTCCTTTGTTAATTCAAAAAAGCTGACAAAAAAAGATATAGAGAAAATTCTTTCTTACAATGACTGTTTAGAGGAAACAGGTGATGAGATTTTTAATCTCTGCTCTCTTCCAAGCATAAATCCTAAAAACTGGTTTTCGGATGATCTTCTAAACCAAAAAGTAGAATCTTTAATTGACGACGTACTAAAAGAACAAAAAAAAATATTGTACGCTTTTAAGTCTCAAAAGAAGATGCTCACAGAAAAAAATGTCCTTCCTTTTGATGTTTCAAAGCTTATTGAGGTAACAATTGCAGAAAAGAGAAAGATAAAAAAGGGAGATAAACTTTCAGGAAGGCATGGTAACAAGGGTGTTATATCGAGGATTGTAAGAGAAGAAGACATGCCCTTTTTAGCAGACGGAACACATGTGGACATTATCTTAACCCCTCTCGGAATCCCCTCCCGTATGAACATAGGGCAATTGTACGAGACAATACTTGGGCTTGTTGGGGACAAATTAAACAAACGATATTTCACTCCTATTTTTAATGGAATTTCATTTGACGAAATAAAAAGTGAAGTTGAAAAGGCTGAACTTCCTTCGATGTGCACAATGGATGTTTATGACGGCCAAACAGGAGAGAAGTTTGAGAACAAAATAACAGTAGGGAAGATATATATGCTCAAGCTTAACCACATGGTCGATGATAAAATACATGCACGTGCTACAGGAAAGTATTCCATGCTTTCACAGCAGCCTTTAAAGGGGCGTGTGAACTTCGGAGGACAGCGTTTCGGTGAAATGGAAGTATGGGCCCTGGAGGCATATGGATCTACAAACATCCTGCATGAATTGATGACAATAAAATCTGACGATGTTCATGGAAGGAAAGAGGTCTTTACAAATATAATTTACGGGAAACCAATAAAGCTAGAAGGAGAAACAGAATCATTCAATGTTCTAACTAACGAAATTAGAGCAATGGGACTTAAAATAACATTCGAGAAAAAGAAAAATGAGTTATCCACAAAAAGTTTTGGGGATAACTAAGGATTTTACCATTTCTTTTTTTTTAAACAAAAACGAACAAAAAATTTTGTGGATAAACCTTTAACAAAAACAGACTTTGCAGATCTGTGTGCACAAATAAAAAGTTTGTTAACAATAGAGGAGGTGGTAAAATATTATATTAATATTAAAAAAAAAGGAAAATATTATACATGTTGTTGTCCTTTTCACAAAGAAAGAACGCCTTCTTTTTTTGTGAATCCTTCACTTGGTTTTTTTAAATGTTTCGGTTGTGGAGCCTCAGGAGACATTTTTTCTTTTGTGGAAAACTATGAGAATATATCTTTTTGTGAGACGGTGGCTCTTTTTTCTGAAAGGTACCCTAAAGTTTCGTCACTTTGTCTTTCGCTTCTGGCAAAAAAAAATGAGAACATAGAGGTTTTTGAAAAAAAGAAGAAGGCGTGCGAGGTTCTAAAAAAGGTTCAGAATTTTTTTTCCTCCTCCTTGTTGGAAGATGGTTCTGCAGAAGCGGTGAGGGTTTTAAAAAAAAGAGGGGTTGATAACGAAAATGCCGTTTTTTTTGGAATAGGGTTTTGTCCTTCCTTCTCTTCTTTTTTTTTAAGCAATAAAATCACAAGAGAGGAAATGGGTTTGTTGGGCGAATTGGGGATTGTTCACAATGATGAAGGGAGAAAAAAAATGCCTTTTGAGGAGAGAATATCCTTCCCTTTTTTTGATTCTCTCGGAAATGTTGTTGGTTTTTCTTGGAGAAGTCTTTCGGGGAAGGAGGGAAAACCTTTGGGTCCTAAATATATAAACTCTGCGGAGAGTTTTCTTTTTAAAAAGCGGGAGGTGCTTTTTGGATTTTTTCAGGCAAGGGGGACAATAAAAGAGAAAAGAAAATGTTTTCTTGTAGAGGGTTTTTTTGATGCTATAACCATGTTTAGAGCTGGCTATAAAAACACGGTGGCGGTTTCTGGCACGGCCCTGTCAAGAGAACAGTGCCTTCTTTTAAAGAAGACTGCAGATTGTGTTTCTCTTTTTTTTGATAATGATAACGCAGGAGAAAGGGCGACAATACGTGCCATACAGCAGTGTTTAAAAGAAGGTTTTATGGTTAACGTTGTTAGGATAAAAGGTGAAGAAAAAGACCCCGATGAGTTTTTACGCGGGAAGGAGCCGGAAGAGGCTGTAAGGGAAGTGAAAACACTGGAGGAAGATTTTGTGACGTTTTTATACAGGTTTTTTCTTGATTCTAGTGAAGGGTTGCAGGGAAAAACTCGAGCTATAAACAAAGTAAAAACTTTTTTGGCGTTGATAGACGATCATGTTTATAAAACCTTAGCATTCAAAAAACTGTCTTCTCTTTGTGGAGTTGCTTTACCCGCTTTGCAGCAAGGATGTTTTGTGTACGCGGAAAAGAAAGGTGAAAAAGAAAAGAAGTCTACGGTAGAGAAATATGAGGAGGAAGTTTTGATTTTGTTTTTTAAAATATTATTTTTTTGGAAGAAAGAATATGCTGGTGATTTTGAGAGAATAATGGGAGAAATTGGTGAGGCTTCTTTTTTGTCTGCTGATAAAAGGGGAATGTTGTTTTTATTTTTAAATACTTTTAGGAGAGATAGCAAGTTAGGAACAGAAGTTCTTAATGAAATAAAAGATACGGGTTTGAGGGAAAGAATAATAGGCATTTTTTTTGAATGTGGGAAAGGTGAGGAAGTGCAAGATGAGTATAGACAACCTCTTGTCGATACAGAAGAAGTAAAAAGAGAAGATGAGGATCTCCCTTTCCTAAGGTTATTGTATGAAAACATCCTTTTCTTGAAAATAAAGAAGATACAGGTTACTATTGACGAAAAAAAAGAAATGTTGAAAAAGTGTGCTGGAACAGAAACGGGTATAATTCTTGATGAGATAGAAGAATTAAAAAGACAAGAAAAAGAATTTTCAAAAACTTTAAAAATAAATGTTTTTTGATAAAAATTTTTTATGCTTATATTTTGCGACAAAAAAAAAGGATTCTTTTTCTGATCTTCTTTTTTGTTTGTAAAGAGGGGTTGTGTGCTTCTAACAACGATAATAATGAGATAGCGGGAAGTATAGCTGGTCTTGTAAGGAAAATTGAACCAAGACCTATTTCTCTGGCTGCGGAAGGATATTTTTTTTCCTGTGTCATCATGCCTGTGGTTCAAATTGTGCTTTTTGTTTTAGACAAAGTGTTTATATATGTGGAGAGCAGGGAACTTTGTCGACTGCAAGAAAAGGAGAATAGGGAACTGTTAGAAGAGATGAGGAGGAAATATATGTATTCAGAAAGGTTTAATATGAAGGAAAACCTTAAAAAATTAACATACAATTTTAAAAAAATCATTGGCCAGAATAAAGCAAAAAAAGCGACAGAAGAGCAATTCTCTTCACGTATTTTAAGTATTATAACTCATGAGAAAAATAGATGTCCTGAAGACAGAAGGGGGCCGGGAGTAGAGTTTGTATGTTTTGTTGGGGAACCGGGTTTGGGGAAGTCTTATATTTCTACTTGTTTTGCTAAGGCTTTGTGTCTTGGTCAGCAGGAGAAGGAGGTTTTTACTATAGATGCTTCAACTTTACTGAATTCTTCAGGTGGTAAAAGAAAGGTTTCTTCTTTGTGTAGCAGTAATGAAAAGAAAAAAGGAGAAAAATCATATTTCGTCAATTCTGACTTCTTTTCATATGTGAAGAGTGTTCGATATCCTGTTGTAGTTTTTAATGAGTTAGACAAATTATTGGGGGAGCCTGATCTTCAAAAAGATCTTTCTGAATTTTTACGTTCTATAAAAGAGGATGGCTATATTATCAGTGACACAGGCGAGAAAGTGGATTGTTCCGGCTTGACTATTATTTTTACTTCTAATAATCCAAAAATGTTTTCCGATTCTTCAATGGATACAAGATTTAACATGATTTATTTCCACCCTTTTTCTGAGGAAGAGTATTTTGAAATATTTTCAAAGAGTCTAGATAGTTTTTTGCAGTTTAACACTGTTCTAAACTTTGAAGAAGATATTATTGTGTCAACGGGAGAGAATAATGTTTCAGTAAATAATGAAACCAATAGATTGTCAAACAGCGCGGATGGTGCTACTTCAACGAGAGAAGATAATATTTCTAAAAAGAAACAAAAGAAAAATTCATTCAAAATGAGTTGTGAAGGGTGTCGGAATATAGCAAAAGAAGCACACTCTAATCCTTCTTTATCTTCTATGGGGGCGCGATGTGTGGATCTTTTTAAACACAAACTTTCTGGTTTTTTAACGAGGGAGATAGGGAAGGCCTCTAATACAAAGAAAGCAGAGGGAAAAGAAAAAGGGATTGTTGAAGGGGAGAATATTATAGGATATAAAGATGGAGAGTTTTTCTTTGTTTAGATTTTAAAGAATGATTTTTTATAAAAAAATCATTCTTTTATGTAAAAAGTACAAATAAAAATTATGGAGAAAAAAATTTTAAAGAGGAAGGTTTTAATTTGTTTATTTGCGTTTTTTTCTTTTAGTTCTGTTGTAGAAGCGTCGAACAATAACAACGCAGGAAATATTAATGCGAATAATGGGAATCAACAAGAAATAACAAGTGGAAAAAGCTCTATTTTAATATTAGATATACTATTCAAATGTTCTTTTATTTTTACTATTGCGCAGTTTATAGTTGATCTTATTTGGAAAGAGTCGATAAGGAATGAGATAGCTAAGCTGCAGGAAGAAGAAAATAAGAAATTGTTGCAGGAAATGTGTGAAAAATATTTTTATGGAAATCAAGGTATTGATCCCACGGCTTGCAGAGACCTGCTTTTAGAACTTTTAGATAAAATTGTTGGACAGGAAGAAGCCAAGGAGGCAATTGTTGAGCAGTTTTGTGCTCAGATTTTAAAGTTAAAGAATTTTTACTCTGATAGTTCTAACATGAGGCGCGGTCCTGGAGCTGAGATTTATTGTTTTGCTGGCAAGCCTGGACTAGGGAAAACTTTCATGGCGAACTTACTTGCTATAGCATTGTGCGCTGGTCAAGAAACTAAAAAGGTTTTCACTATAGACGCTTCCACTTTACTTTCCTTTGATAAAAAAAAAAGGAATCCTGCTGCATTGTTTGCTCGTATAGGTAGGTATTGTAAAGAGAAGCATATTATTGTTAATTCAGATATTTTTTCTTATATAAAAGCAACAATACGACCTGTTATTATCTTTAATGAGATAGACAAGCTTTTAAACGATCCGGATCTTAAATTGTCCCTTTTTGAGTTTATACGTTCTATACAGGAAGATGGGTATATTAGCAACGACGCCGGAGAGAAGGTTGATTGTTCTGGTTTGACTCTTATTTTTACATCTAACGATCCTGATATGATTTCAGAAGAGTCGTTAAAAACACGCTTTAGAACAATTTTATTTAAATCTTTTTCTGAAGGAGATTATTGTAAGCTTGTCCGTTCTTATCTTAATAAATTTATAGCTTCTGCTAATGAAATGTTACAAAAAAATCCTGCTAGGAACCTTTCTTTTCATATAAGTGAAGAATGTTGTAATGCTATCGCTAAAGAAATATGCGAAGATCTTGTCCTATATTCAAAAGGGTCTAGATGTGTTGAAAAAGATTTTATTGCAAAACTTTCTGCCTTCTTGTTTAAATATCTTTTCCCATCTAAAAACAAAGAAGATCTTGCTGTAACAGGAGAGAGAACTATTGGTTACGATAATAAGAAGCACGCATTTTTTCTTCTATAGTTCTATAGTAAAATCCCCTATAGCTCTACCATAGGAATCTATAACAGATTCTGCGAAGGTTATAGTTTTTCTTTGTCCCTTAAGAGAAGACGTTTTGTATGAGATTATTATCATGTTTTCTTTAAATGAAAGTGTTATGTGATTTAGAATCTCTTTCGGATATATGTTCTCCTTTTTTACTTCTGTGATTATATTTGAGAAATGAAGAGAGACTATTGTTTCTTCTCCTTCGTTTTTTTTTTCTATGCTTTTGAGTTTTGTTTTCTCTATTCCACTAAGGCGTTCTTGTGGGGTAACAACAAAACCGTAAAAAAGGGAAAAAAATGATAAAAATAAGAAACATGGTCTTTTCATAATTTAGAATTTCTTAAATAATTTTTCAGCATTTTTATTGTTTTCTGCGGGAGATGTTTTTTTTAGAAAATCATTGTTGACAGATATTACAGTGTATGTAAAATAGTCATTAATTTTCTTGAAGGCTTCACTACAAAGTATTTTACTTCCATCTTTTTCAATATATATTTTTTCCCTTCCTAATAGTTTTATAAAGTCGTTATATTTTAATGTAAAAACATTTCTTTCTATTGTCATGTCAACAGTTCCTGCCGGGATTATTAACGTTACAGAGATGTTTTCAATTATAGGTTGTGGCATGTCAACTGTTTTTATATACTTCCCATATATTTCTATTTTCTTTATTTCTTCTCCTGTGAAATATTTATTGTTTTTACCACCGTAAAAGTTTTCTATATTTATTGGTACTGTTAGGTTTTTTTTGAGAATGTCAACAGTGATTCTTTTTTTTAAATCTTCACTTGTATAGGCATCTATTTCTTTATTTTCAACACTTTGTATAAGCATGTTTATCATCTGGCTATGTCCTTCAGGGAAAAGGTAAATGTTCTTATTGCTGTCTAGCACTATTTCCTTTCTAAAAACATATTCTCTTTTGCTGTTAAAAGATTGCAGGTTTTTCCCTATTTTTTTTTTTGCAAAAGTGTTCTTCCTTACTTTAGAAGCACCCATTAGAGGGATTTCCACACATAGAAACAATACGACGACGACGGTAAAAAAAAATAAACTAGTCTTCTTCTTCATCTTTTTCTTTTGATATTAGGGTAACTGTTCTTGAGAAAACTTCTCCTCCAGAAAGGATATTCTTCTCTTTTGTTTTTCCCTTTTTAGTTTCAGGATCTATGTATAGTCTCTTTATAGAGTCTGTTTTAATAATCATTTTTTCTGCTTTCCTTAATTGCCTTTTCTCTTCTGCGCTTAGATTGTAATTATCACCTCTTACTTCTCTTGTGTAAAAAGCTTTGTCATCTTTGCAGAAATATATTGTAAAATTTTGAACTTCATAATAAGACTCATTAGGGAATTTGTCTTTGAAACTCTCATTTGCTGTGCTTGTGATCATAATATTATTTATGTTTTCTGTAGTAAGTATAGAATTCTCCACTGCTATTTTGTTGTTTACAACAACATCTATTTTGGGCTTTCCAATTTCTCTAACATTAAATTCTATTTTGTCTATTTCCTTTTTTGAATTAAGGATATGAAGAATGCCTTTATCTTCAGTTGGAACAAGCGTTAATGTGAACTTGTCGTTCTCCCTTTTTATTATATTACAAGACCCTCCCTCAAAAGAAAAAGAGATATCATTATTTCTTTCCGGGTCTAGATTTCTTACAGAATATAAATTGTCGCAGTTTTTATATAGTGCTTCAATTAGCGCATGTTGTCCTTCAATATCTTTCCCGTTTGATATAGAGAATTCTACTGCTTTTGCAAGAGAGATTGTTTTGTTGTTAAAAGGAGATTTAAAGTTATAATTAACATTCACGCTTTGTTTAGACAAACCTTTATTGTCAAAGACAATATTTTGTTTTGGAGGTAAGACTATGCTGTTGTCTTTTATATCTTGGCCATCTACTTGTATCTTCTCGTTCGTGTTTTTAGCAACAAGAAATATCTGCGCTTTGTATTGTTCGTTTTGTTTTATTATATTTTTTTCTGGCTTTATTAAAATATCAAAGTACCCCACGTCCCATTTGTTCTCTTCTATTTTTTTTTCTATCTTGTTAATTTCCATTAAACAAGCAAGCAGAAATTCATTTTTTTTTTGTTCTAATCCAGCGAGAAGCTCTATGAGAGTTTTCTTCTTTAATTTTCCTTCTTTCTTTTTTTTGTAGTTTTCTTTCTCCTTCTCTTCAGGAATAATATTTTTTTCTTTCGTTTTTTTTCGGATTTTTCTTTTTATCCCTCTCAAGGAGTTTTTTTCTTTAAGTTCTTTTTTCAGAGAAGTATTCTCTAGTTTTTTATTTTCTTCTGTTGTATTTTTATTGTTGTTGTCTTCTTGCGATGGTTCATATAAAGAACTGTTTAAAAAGATATTTATTTCTTCGAGTGTTATTTTCTCGGCCCTCTTTCTTTTAGGATTCTTTATGTTATTTTTTTTGTCGTATCCCCCGTTTTCTTTTATTAGTTTTTCTTTTGTTTTGTCAATAGAGATACAAAAATCTTTTGTTTTTTCTATTATGTTTTTTATTTTTGAACAGTGAGGAAAATCTATGTTCTTTTCGTTTATCCTCTGCAGATATTCATAGTTTTTTTTTTCAATATCCTCCAGTTCGGTTTTTATTTTTATGTTACTGTCTTTTGTCGCCTCATATAATTTTATGTATTCTTCGTAGTTTATATTATCGCTATTCAATGCTACCTCACCTAGTAAGACAAGGTAGATAATGTTCAAGAAAA
>JAEEGL014998426.1_pt1 | contig 12896 bp, 8 predicted proteins | sample 9134231 | NCBI WGS metagenome assembly JAEEGL01 (sample SAMN16246548, study PRJNA631951) | gut metagenome | biome: gut microbiome; feature: rumen; material: fiber-attached | host: Bos | place: Iran: Karaj | collected 2018-10
ACCTCGTTTACATGTTGATATTCTTCTTTATGATCACTACTTCTATGCGTGATGTCGAACTGAAAGTCAAGACCGCAATGCCTCAAGCAACCGAGATCGCAAAACTCGAGAAAAAGGCTTTGGTTAGCTCCATCTACATCGGCCCACCGCGTGACGCAAAACTTGGTACGGAATCCCGTATCCAGCTCAACGACCAGTTCGCCCGCCCGGCAGATATCGCCGACTGGGTGCTCCAGGAACGTGAGGCACGTAACGAAGCCGACCGTCCGCTGCTGACTACCGCTCTCAAGGTGCACAAAGAGACCCGTATGGGTGTCGTCACCGACGTGAAACAAGAGCTCCGTAAAGTTGGTGCCTTCCGTATCAACTATACCACCCTCAAAGGTAGCGCACTGGAAAACTAAGAAGAAAGCTCTTCGAAAAGAAAAGGATGCCATTTGGCATCCTTTTTTTGTTTATAAAGCCCCGAAGGGACGAAAGACCACAGACGGGAGCGTGTGCCCCAGGCCAGGGTTATTTCAAGGATTTCAATATCCCATCCTCAAAGAGGTTCCTCACCAACTCGTTTCTCCCAATAAGGTAGGTCCGAATCCCTAACTTCTCGGCCACCTCAATGTTGGCCTTGGTGTCATCAATGAATAAGGTCTCGAATGGTTTCAACCCCTGATGGTCCAAGATGTATTCGAAGAAGAGTGGATCAGGCTTCATGAGGTGCACGTCAAAAGAGAAATAGGACTTGTCGAAGAGGTCGTCAAACTGCTTGTAGCCGAACCGCAACTGGAGATCCCGTACATACAAGTCGTAATGGATCTCGTTGGTGTTGCTCATCAGGAAAATGTTGTAATGCTCCTTGATCTGCTCCAAGGCCTGGATGCGTTCCCGTGGAATGTCCAAAAGCATGGAATTCCATAGGAAATCAAAATCCGCATCGGAGAGCTTCTCCAAGCCGATGAGCTGCTTCACCTGCCGACGGAAGGTGGGCGCAGAGATGATGCCCCGCTCAAAACGCTCATCGATGGCAAGGAACCGCGGATCCTTCATTACTGCCTCGCCGTCAATGCCTTTCTTCTTTAATTCGTGTAGGGTCATGGTCTCGTCGATGTCGAGGATGACACCGCCAAGGTCGAAGATGATATTTTTGATTTTTTCAGTCATATCAAAAAAAAGTTGTACTTTTGCAATGCAAAAATAAGCAAATATCAAATCCAATAAACGGTTGAGCGTAATTTTTGCGGTCCCATAGCGCAGTTGGTTAGAGCAACTGACTCATAATCAGTAGGTCCTAGGTTCAAGCCCTAGTGGGACCACGTCTTTTAATCCCAAATGATTGATTTTCAATTGTTTGGGATTTTTTATCTAGATTCCATATTATTCAGGATGTCAAGGACTTCGCTGGCGGTCTTGGCCTCCATCAGCCGGATCTTCGTCGGCTTGAAATTCGGGAGACCCTTGAAATAACTGCCCCAGTGCTTGCGGATCTCCATCACGGCGATGTGCTCGCCCTTCCAAGACACGGAACGCTCCAGATGGATCTTCGCAATCCGGATTCGCTCTTTTAGATCTGGCACTGGCTCTTCCTCACCGGTCTCGAGATAATGCCTGATCTGCTGGAAAATCCATGGATTTCCATACGTGGCTCTGCCGATCATCAAGCCGTCAACTCCGAAGGTGTCCTTGTAATACTTCGCCGACGGCCCGTCCACCACATCGCCGTTGCCGATGATGGGAATCCTCATCCTCGGATTGTTCTTCACGGCGCCAATCAAGGTCCAGTCGGCAGGCTCGCTGTATTTGGTGGTCCGCAAACGACCATGGATGGTGAGGGCGGCGATGCCCACGTCCTGAAGCCGCTCGGCGATGTCCACGATCTCCTTGTGCGCTTCGTCGTAGCCCAACCGGGTCTTCACCGTCACGGGGATCTTCACGGCCTTCACCACAGCCTCGGTGATGGCCACCATCTTCGGGATGTCGTTCATGATGCCGGAGCCAGCCCCCTTGGAGGCCACCTTCTTCACGGGACAGCCGAAGTTGATGTCGATCAGGTCGGGATGGGCGGTCTCGGCATATCTCGCCGCTTCCACCATGGGCTCCACGGCGTTTCCGAAGATCTGTACGCCGAAAGGCCGCTCAAAGGCCTCGAAATCCAACTTCTTGATGCTTTTCACGCTATCGCGGATCAATCCATCGGCGGAGATGAACTCGGAATAGACCAGGTCGACACCTAACATCTTGCACACATAACGGAACGGAGGGTCGGAGACATCCTCCATCGGAGCCAATAATAGGGGATAGTGGTCGAAATTGATGTTGGCAATCGTGTACATCGTTGGCATTTTGCTGCAAAAATACTACTTTTGCAATCTAAATCATTGTTTTGCTATGGATGAATTCAAGAAAAACCTGAGAGAATCTACCGGTTTTCGCTTCTTTATCTACGTGATCGCCTTCATGATCTGCACGGTGATCGGCCTTGTGGTGACGATGCTAATGGGGATCAACGACGTCAACCGGATGAAGATTGGCCAAGGCGTCAGTTCTGCGTTGATATTCATCGTCCCTCCTTTGGTGCTCTATGCCATCACGCGGCCTCAACCCATGCGCGCCTTGGGGTTTCGTAAGCCCAACACGGCGTGGATGCTGCTGATTGGCTTTGTCTTGATGTTCGTCTCTCTCCCAGTAACGAATATCCTGGGCACCTGGAATGAGAATATGCATTTCGGCTCGTTCTTTGAGAAATTGGAGGCGCTGCTGAGTCAGATGGAGAACAAGGCAGACGATCTCACGGAGCGGATGCTTCAGGTGGATACCTTCGGCGGCTTGCTGTTCAACCTCTTGATCATCGCCTTGATCCCTGCCATCGGTGAGGAACTGACCTTCCGTGGGGTGCTGCAACAATGGTTCACCAGAAACATGAGGAGCCATCATCTCGCCATCATCCTCTCCGCCGCGATCTTCTCCTTCACCCATTTCCAGTTCTACGGGTTCCTCCCCAGGATGTTTGCCGGACTCCTCTTGGGCTATCTATTCTACTATTCAGGCTCCCTCTGGACAAGCATCCTGATGCACTTCATCAACAACGGCACCGCAGTGGTGGTGTCCTTCCTGAACCAAAAGGGAGTCTCTGATACCGATTACGAGCATTTCGGCTTTACCGATAATATATTTCAGATCATCGTCAGCCTTGTGTTGACCATCGGTTTGATCTACTTAAGCAATAAACTCTGCAAGAAATATGGAAGACAATAAAGACATCACCCGTACTGAGTTGGACGAACTCGGTGAGTTCGGCCTCATTGACCAGTTGACGCAGGACTTTCCGCTTAAAAACGCCTCCAGCCTGAAAGGGGTGGGCGACGACGCGGCGGTCATCAACCACGAGGGCTACCGCACCCTGGTCTCTGTCGACCTCCTCTTGGAGGGCGTCCATTTCGACATGACCTACACGCCCTTGAAACACTTGGGCTACAAGGCCGCCGTGGTCAATTTCTCGGATATCTACGCCATGAACGGCACTCCCACACAGATTGTAGTGGGCCTGGGCATCTCCAACCGTTATTCGGTCGAGGCGCTGGATGAGCTTTATGCGGGCATCCGTCTCGCCTGTGAGGCCTACGGCGTGGATATGGTCGGTGGCGACACCACCTCCAGCCGCTCGGGACTGGTGATCTCCATCACCGTCATCGGCATGGCCAAGGAAGAGGATGTGGTCTACCGTAGCGGAGCCAAACCCAATGACTTGCTCTGTGTCAGCGGCGACCTCGGCGGGGCTTACATGGGCCTGCTCATCCTCGAAAGGGAGAAGGCGGAGTACCTGGCCAACCCGAACATGCAACCTCAACTTAAAGGCTTCGACTATGTGCTGGAACGTCAACTGAAGCCGGAGGCGCGTAAGGATGTCGTCGCCCGACTGAAAGCAGCGGGGATCAAGCCGACGTCCATGATTGACATCTCTGACGGACTGGCCTCGGAGATCCTGCATCTCTGCAAGGAGTCGGGCGTGGGATGCCAACTCTACGAAAACAAGATCCCGCTGGATCCCTCCACGGAGAAGATCGCCAAGGATTTCCAGATCGTCCCTTCGGTGGCGGCCATGAACGGTGGCGAGGATTATGAGTTGCTTTTCACCATCGACCAGAAGGACTACGAAAAGATACAGAAACTGTCAGAGGACGTCACCGTCATCGGCTATATGACCGCCGATAAGGGCATCGCCGAACTGGTGACGCCCGACAACCATGTCATCCCGCTCAAGGCACAAGGCTGGGATCATTTCAAGGAAAAACAATAAATTGGACGCGAAGATAAAATCGATATTGGCCACTATCCCAACCAAACCTGGGGTCTACCGTTACTACGACAAGGACGGCACCATCATCTATGTTGGTAAGGCGAAGAACCTTAAACGTCGCGTGTCCAGTTACTTCAACAAGGAGCAGACGGGCAAGACGCGTGTGCTGGTGAGCCGTATCGTCGACATCAAGTTCATCGTGGTGGAGTCGGAGTCGGAGGCGCTGTTGCTCGAGAATAACCTCATCAAGCAATTCAAGCCGAGGTACAACATCATGCTCAAGGACGACAAGACCTATCCTTGGATCTGCGTGAAGAACGAGCCTTTCCCCAGGGTTTTCCTGACGCGTAAGAAGGTCAACGATGGGTCGGATTACTATGGCCCTTACCCCTCGGTGCGTACCGCCCATGTGTTGCTCGACCTGCTGAGCCAGGTCTATCAGATCCGCTCCTGCAAGACTACCCTTACGGAAGCCAATGTGGAGAAAGGGAAATACCGGGTCTGCCTCGACTACCATATTCATAAATGCGCCGGACCCTGCGTGGGAAAGGTCTCCAAGGAGGATTACCGGCAGATGATTGCGGAAGTCAAGGAGATCATCCGCGGCAACCTGCAAGGGGTGCTCCGGGACTTGAAGACGCAGATGATGGACCATGCCTCTCGGATGGAGTTCGAGGAGGCTCAGGTCATCAAGGAGAAATACGAGTTGCTGGAGAATTACCGTAGCCGCTCCACCGTGGTCAGCACGACCATCCATAACGTCGACGTATTCTCCTATGTCGATGCGGAACAGCTCTTCTACGTGAACTATATGAGGGTCGTTGATGGTGCCGTGGTGTATTCCAATACGGTGGAGATGAAGCGTAAACTCGACGAGACGCCGGAGGAGTTGCTCACCCTTGCCGTCACGGACCTGCGTCAGCAGTTCCAAAGCCCGGCACATGAGATCGTGCTGCCCATGAAGCTGGATTACGACTTGGGTGGGGTAGAGGTCACCGTGCCGCAACGGGGCGACAAGATGAAGCTCCTGGAACTGTCCCGTCGTAATGCGCTGCAATATAAGATGGATCTGGAGAAACAACGCTCGCTGGTCGACCCGGAACGGCATCAGAAACGGGTGCTCAATCAACTGAAAGAGGCCCTTCACCTGCCCAAGTTGCCAGAGGTCATGGAGTGCTTCGACAACTCCAACTTCCAAGGCGACTATCCCGTGGCCGCCATGGTGCAGTTCGTCAACGGAAAACCGAACAAGAACGCCTATCGGCATTACAATATCAAGACGGTTGTCGGACCGGATGACTACGCCTCCATGAAAGAGGTCGTGAGACGGCGTTATTCCCGCCTTATAGAAGAGGAGAAGCCTTTGCCCGACCTCATCATCGCCGATGGCGGCAAAGGCCAGATGGAGGTCATCAGGGAGGTCGTGGAGGACGAATTGCATGTGAACATCGCCATTGCCGGACTCGTCAAGGATGACAAGCACCGCACGCGGGAGATGTTGTTCGGATTCCCGCCTCGCACCGTGGGTCTCCGTCCCGACTCGGAGATCTTCAAGCTGATGACCTTCATGCAGGACGAGGTACACCGTTTTGCCATCACGCATCACCGCAAGAAGTTCGAGAAGGGCTTCATGCATTCCGAGTTGGCCGACATCAAGGGCATCGGCAAGGCGACGGCGGAGAAGCTGTTGCTGGAACTGAAGTCCGTAAAAGCAATCAAGGAAGCCTCGCTCGAGAGCTTAGCTTCCTTGATTGGTCCCGCCAAGGCGAAACTGGTCTACGACCATTTCAATACGCTTACTGTAACTTGAAGTTCACAGGCAGGATGTAGCTTACACGCACCGGTTTGCCACGTTGTTTGCCAGGCTTCCATTTCGGCATGGCCTTCACAACGCGCATGGCTTCTTCGTCGCAGCCACCACCGAGGGAACGGAGGACTTTGACGTTGGAGACGTGGCCGTCAGGCTCCACAACGAAGTTGACGAACACACGGCCTTGGATACCGCTCTCACGGGCCATCTGAGGATACTTGATGTTCTTCTGCAGGTACTCCGCAAGTTTGGCGGTGCCGCCCGGGAAGTCAGGCATCTCTTCCACGATGGTGAACACCTCTTGTTCAACGACCTCCTCTTCCACGACTTCAGGAGCGACATACTCCTCGATGACTTCGTTCTGGTCGACTTCGGCGTTGATTTCGACGTCCTCAACCTCTACGTCATCTTCCACAACTTGGATCTGGGTGGTCGTCTTGGGAACTTCCACAGGCTGAGGCTTCTGCTCTTGCTTGGTGATCTCAACCATCTCTTCTTCCACGATTTCAACGGTTCTTCCGACATCGTTAATCTCGCGTTTGTCGTAGCTTTTGATCTCAAATACCAACCAAGCGATAGCTAAACTGATGATTAGACCTATCTGCACGAACATCAATTTCTTGTTCTCGAGGTTCGCTCTAGGTGATTTCTTCTCTTCCATGGTTATCGTGTTTTTAAAATTTCGCTAGTTTTTGCGTTGCGAAAATACTAATTATTTATTTATAAAACGATTCATTTTTCAATTTATTTCTGTTTTGATTGAAAAAAGCGAAAAAACACACGCCAAGGACAACTCCCAACAGGTCGGCGATCCAGTCGTAGACGCTCCCGACGCGCCCAGGGATGAGGGCCTCCTGCATGATCTCAGTCAAGGCACCGTAGATGATGCCGATGGCTAGGGTGATCCATAAGGCCTTTCTCCGATAGGTTTTTCCATTCTCCCGATAAGGCTTCCGGTAGCCCCAAAGGCATAGGAAGGCGAATCCGAGATACATCAAGAGATGGGCGATCTTGTCCAGACCGAAGATGGGCTTCTGTTTAGGCAAAAAGGAACCCGGAAGTCCTGTCAACAGCAAGATCACTGCCGCACAGATGACTCCCGGGTAACTATTCCTTGTGAATCGGTCTAACGAGGAGGTCACTTGATTTTCTCTTCGTAAGCAGCGGCGTCGAGGAGGTTGTCCAACTCAGCGGCGTCACTCACCTTGATTTTCAGCATCCAGCCTTCACCGTAAGGATCGGTGTTGACCAACTTGGCGTTATCTTCGTCAGCCAGGGTCTCGTTGACTTCAACGATCTCATCAGCCACGGGCATCATCAGCTCAGCAGAGGTCTTGACAGCCTCGACGGCGCCGAAGACTTCCTCAGCGTCGAGGGTCTCGCCAACGAGGTCGGGGTCGATGTCGACGAAGGTGATGTCACCCAGTTCGTGTTGTGCGTAATCAGTGATGCCGATGTAGCCGAATTCGCCTTCCAGACGGATCCATTCATCGTCTTTCGTGTACTTGAGATTTGATGGAATGTTCATTTTTATTGCTTATTATAAAGTTACGATTTGCGAGTCCAAAATTACATATTTAACTGTTTGTTTTCACACTTTCCCGAAAAAAAACCTTACTGTGCCAGATTGAACCTGATCATCACACCGGCAAAGGTGGTTGAGGTCGGGAAGGAGGTGGAGATAAACGGCGTGTTCGTGTCACGTCTGAAGAAGGCCTGGGCACTCAGACGAGTACTGAACTGGTAGTCGGCGGTGAGGTAGATGTTGATCTTGTCCTGTCCGGCAGACACCTGGTTGTTGTACTCATCGATACGGCGCAGGATGGTCTTGTCATGCTTGAAGCCGATGTCCAGCCTCAACACAAGATCGTTTTTCACGGTCTTCTTGTTGTTCTTGCCATTGCCTCCTCCGTTGAGGGCAACGACGTTGAAGGACAGGTCCTTGATACGATAGCCGGCGCCGATGACGATCTCGCGGCCGTTGATTTCCGTGAGTTGGTTGTTGGAGAAACTGACGGTCAGGGTTCTGGACTTCTTGTACTGAACGTTGGCCGTCAAGGTGTTCTGGAAGCCGACGTCGACACCGATCAATGGCATGAACTGTTCGTTGAGCACCATCTGGGTGATGTCGTATCTCGGGATGATGTTGTCGGAGTTCTCGAAGGTTTGGATGGGGTTGTTCTCGTTGTAATAGACATTGCTTGCCCAGTTGCTGATGTTGTAGTTGGACCGGTAGGAGTGCGTGATGTTGACGGTCTTGAAGACTTCGGCGATGGCGGGGATGTTGGTCAAGCCGTTGTAGGTGAGGTTCCAGTTCGGGAACGGGATCTTCTGGAACGGCGTCAGGCTGATCTTGTTGGCGTCTTCGCCGGTGTAGGCGGCGAGGAAGGAGTAGAGCAGCACCTCCATGTTGGACGCCCCGTAGCCTTTCGGGAAACGACCGCCGGCGATAGTGTCAAAGTAATACTCTTGGACGTTCGCCACCCATTGCGGGTTGTTCCTGGCTATACGGTCTGCGATGATGGAACGATTGGCCAGCATCTGGTCGAACAACGGGGACCCGACGTCGGTGGCGGCATCGGTGGTTCCATCATTGTATTCCTTGGTGAAGGCGGTTTTGATCAGCATCGTGCTGATGGTGAAGTTACCGCCGTTGGTGGGCGTGAAGATATCGAACTCTCCTAAGGAGTTGGCCCTGAAGTATTGCTGGAAGTTCTCCGCATAGGTCCTGTTGCCTTGGATGTCCAACTTGAAGCCAACGAAGGGTTCGCAGGTGATGCGGTAGTTGAGGGTCTGTGTGCTGCGGTTGATATACGGCTCGCTGAGGATGGAGTCTCGGGTCAGCCAGTCGTTGGAGACGGCCTTGTTGAAGATGTCTCCTGGGGCACCGGCGACGAAGTCCCATCCTGGGGCGGTGAAGCTGTTGTCCAAGCCGAAGAAGTTCGCCTTGGGCATGAAGCCGGGCAGGGTCTGTCCTCCGGTCACGGAGTACGTTGCGGTGACTTTCTTGAGCATGGTGGCGATCCTCAAGGTCCCGTCAAGGATCACCTTGCCCACGTTGACCCTTGGAGTGGTGTTGGTGCTGTCCGCCGCTTGCTTCTTGTCCTTGGATTTTTCGTCATTCTTGGCGTTCTTGCCCGAGGGGCCTCTGTTGCTCCTCTTCGGGGCGGTCGAGTTGAGTTTCTTCAGGTACGGGATGGTGTTGTAGATCTTGGTGAAGTCAAGGGTGGCGTTGGCTTGGATGGAGTTGGAGTTCTCAATGGTGTTACCCATGCGTTTTTGGATGGCCTGGGCAGAGGCGGTCCAGAAGTACTGTCCTTGGTAGCTGGCATTGGCCGTGACCCAACTCAGCAAAGGTAACTTGTTGATGGGTACGTTGTAGGAGACGTTGACGGTCTGGTGGAATCTCGACATGGATCCGAGATGCATCAACTCGTTCTTGATGGTGTCGCGGTTGAGTTGCCATTCTTCAGTGCCTTTGTCGGGGTTGCCTGCCGGCTCATAGACGTACGCCTGTGCTTCGGCGGCATACTCGAGGTTCAAGCCTCTCGTGATATCATAACGGAATTGGAAGTTGCGGTTCCAGTCCCACTGTTTGGAGAAGGTCGGATTGATGATGATCGCTCCGCCGCTCTTGTTGCGCATCAGCTTCTCGGAATAGTAACGGTACATATCCGTGTTGAAGGTGATGCTCTTCGGCAGGTAATAGAAGTTGATGTCCTTGATGAGGGCCAGATAGGACTTCGAAGCCCATTTCTTTTGAGCGAAAGGCGAGATGTTCTTCGGGTTGCCCACATAGTTGTAACCGAGGCTTCCACGATAGGTCTTGACATTGAAATACTGGATGTCGGTGTTCTCCTGGTTGGTCTCGCTGTAGGAGAAGGAGAGGTTGAAGTTCTCGATGTCGTAGATGTGGATGGTAGGCATGTTTCCGCCGCCACCACGGTTGTTCGGGTCTCTGCTGTTCGTCTTGCCCTTGTCGTCATTGCCTTCTCCCTTGTTATCGCCCTTGTTCCTGTTTTTCTTGTTCATCACCCGCTCTTTCCTGACGTTCATCAGGTTGATGTTCTTGTATTGGGTCATGTTGTGGACGATGGAGGTCAGGGAGTCGCGCTCCTGTTGGGTGTTCATGATCGCCAAGGCGTCATTGAGCTTGATGTCGGGGTCGTACGGGTTGTACATCGGGGTGGTGACATTCCTTCCGTAGTCGATATGCAAGGGCAGCCTGAGTCCGGTGTTCTCGACGAACTTGCCCAACTCGAGGTCGGTCGACACGCTGAACTGGGAGTTGGCCTCGAAGGTGTTGGAGGTGATGTCGCTATCCAAGGCGGCAAAGCCTCCGGAACTGTAGGATCCGCTGACGACGACTCGGCCCAGGTCAGCCAGGGTGGCCTCCATGCGGCCGGTTCCGGCATAACCACCCTTGCTGCTCAACTCGGTCAGTCGCAACTCGTTGATCCAGATGGTGACGCTCTTGGCCAGCCCGTCGTCGTATTCGCTGTCGAGCTGTTGACGCTTCGGGTTGCGCACACCGATCATGATGGCCTCGACGTCGCTGATGCTCGGGTTACCGATGACCTTGATGGTGTGGTAATAGTCCTTGCCGTCCACCGTGCCTTTCTTGAAACGCTCGGAATAGAGGAAATTCAGCTTCACGTCACTGCCGGGCTGGTTCATGGCGGCGTTACGGTTTGACTTGACATTGACCAGGTCTTCGAGGAGGATGTCCAGGTTGTTGATCTCCGGCCAGATGGCGTCCTTGTTGGTGTAGGCCGTATACCACGGGGTGATCTTCAGCGGGATCTCGTATTCGTAGTAGTTCTCTGTGAAGTCGGTTCCCAAACGCATGAACACCGTCAGGTCTTGGTCTTCGAGGTTGTCTTCCTCGTTGACTTTCTCGGCGTGGACGAACATCTTCAGGTATTTGTACTGCCTGAGGTCGAAATCCGCAGTCTTGTAGATGGCTCTTCCGTCACCGTCGACAAGGTTCTGGACGGAGAGTTGCAGTGACTGCTCGTTGAGTTTGGTGACAGCGGTGGTTCCGACGAGTTGCTCCTGGACGATGCCTGGAGGAGTGACGTAGGGTATCGGGGAACGAAAGCCGTTTTCTTCGATGTTCACCGCCGACATGTCGAGTGAAGTGGCGTTGGCGACGTCATTGGGCTGGTACTCGCCCGGAGCCTGGATGCTTTGGGTGTAGGTTCTCCATTCTCCCTTCACCAGGTCGAGGGTGGCGAAACGCAACACGATGGGGTTTTGGAATCCGCGCAGGAACATTCTCATGAAACGGATGGAGGAGTAGTCGTCAATGTGGCCGATGACCTTGTCGGGTTGCTTGATCGGGACGCGGAACTGGTACCATTTCACGCTGGTGACCTCGCCGTTGGCCAGGACGATGTTGTTGGCCTCATAGATATCGGCGATATGGTTCTTGCCGACGACCATCTTGCTCGGGTCAAGTTCGATCTCGTATTGATAGTAACGCTCTGACTCGCTCAGGGTGTTGTCGGTGTTGATGTCTTCACCGTCAGGAAGGGTGGTGTTGCTCGTGGTGTAGGTCTCGACGCGTTGCGACTCTGAAGGCGAGTTGCCTTCGACGCCATTGTAGTTCTTGTATCGCGCCAGGATGCTGCTATGCTCCTCGTCGTCGTTCCATTCGGACGAACGGAAGTAATGATAGTTGTCGCTTGACGGGTCTTGGAAGGCCTTCTGGTAGACCTCCGAACTCTCCCCGAATTGATTCCTGATGATGCTCAGATAACTGTCTTCGAAGAAGTTCCGCTCATCGACGTCGCGCAAGCCGTCGAATCCGATGTCTTGGTACTCTCTGGCGTCAGGGTTGGTGCTGAAGGTGCCCACCAGGTCTTGCATCGTCGGGACACGGCCCCAGATGGTGGTGTCGACATTGGTGATATTGTCGTTCTCAGGCATGCCGTTCTCGTAGAATTTGCGGCCATCACGGAGGATATCCTCGGAGATGTCTCCCAAGTTGATGTAGAGCTTACCGGGATTGTTCTGGTATTCCTCATCCGCGAAAGGATCCATCAACCAGAACTCGACGTATTCGATGTTGGTGGCCTCGAAGTCGGTGGTCTCCATCTTTCTCATGATACCGCCCCAACGGTTCTGTGGGTTGTTGAGGCTACCGTCCTCGGTGACACCGGAGGAGAATTGGTTGGGCATCACATCGTAGTTGTATGGACCTTTGTCGGAGGGATAGTAGGCGAGGTTGAGCACGGAGACGTTGGTCGGGGTGCCGGCGACGATGTCCTTGTTCGGGAAAATCTCGCTTTCCAACACCTGGCGCACGCTGTTCTTCGACAACTCGTCGCTGGTGATGTTTCTCGGGCGGATGGTTCCGTTACGATCGTAGAAAACATTATGGTCGATGGTGTACCAGGCGAGTTTTGCCCTGTTCAAGCCATAGGATAGCCCAGTGTTCGGTGCGGCTTCGGGGAAGAGGTCGGTCTGGTTCTGTGGCGTGCTGGCGAGATGCCATTGTCCGAACATCCTCAAGTCGATGGTCGACTTGGCGCCTTCGAAGTCGTCGATGTAGGAGGTTCCCTTCTCGCTGGCAGACTTGGAGAGTCCGGGGATGAACCTGGCGAACTCACCGTCGAATCGGATCCTTGAGGCCGCCTTTGTGCTGATGCCAGGCAATTTGTCGATGAAACTGGTGAGCCAACGAGCCTCGGCGTTGTAGCTGAAGTCGAAGCCGTAGATTGTGTTGGCGATGGTCTCCTCGCCGTAGTTGAGTTTTTGGGTATAGGATTTCTCGCCCAGGTAGAGGACGGTTCC
>JAEEGL015590136.1_pt1 | contig 12896 bp, 14 predicted proteins | sample 9134231 | NCBI WGS metagenome assembly JAEEGL01 (sample SAMN16246548, study PRJNA631951) | gut metagenome | biome: gut microbiome; feature: rumen; material: fiber-attached | host: Bos | place: Iran: Karaj | collected 2018-10
AAATCGTAGTTGCCGACTTACATTTTGATCTTGCCATAGTCGATATCGACGATATGGGTGCAGACGTTATTGAGGAAATAGCGGTCATGGCTGACGACCAGAACGGTGCCGTCATAGTCCATGAGGAAATCCTCCAGCCAGACTACGCTGGCAAGGTCCAGGTTGTTGGTCGGCTCGTCCAGGAGAATGATATCCGGGTTGCCGAACAGCGCCTGGGCCAGCAAAACCTTGACCTTCTGGCGGGGATCCATGGAGGACATCAGCGTCTGATGATACTCCACCGGGATGCCGAGACCCTGCAGCAGCCGTGCAGCGTCGCTCTCCGCCTCCCAGCCGCCGAGCTCGGCGAACTGTTCCTCCAGCTCCGCGGCGCGGATGCCGTCCTCGTCGGAAAAGTCCTCCTTTTCATAGATCGCGTCCTTTTCCTTGCCGCAGTTATAGAGCGTCATGTTGCCCATAATAACGGTTTCCAGTACGGGATATTCGTCGAACATGGTCTGATTCTGCTTCAGAACGGACATGCGGGCTTTCGGATCGATGCTGATGTGACCGGCTGTCGGCTCCTCGTCGCCGGCGATCAGCCGCAGAAGCGTGGATTTACCGGCGCCGTTGGCGCCGATGATGCCGTAGCAATTGCCGCGGGTGAACTGCAGATCCGCATGGGAATAGAGCACCTGGCCGCCGTATTGCAGGGTCAAGTTTTCAACAGTGATCATGTTTCATTCTCCTAAAAATTTTTCAAGAACATTCTATCATAATTTCCGTCAATATGATAGAATAAAATGAAAGAAACCGGGGAGCCGAAAACGATGATGCTGTTTCTTGATTCCTTTGCGCATTTTCTTGTGGACGCCCTGTGCATAACGTCGCTCTTTTCCGCCGGAGCGGAGGGAGATACGCTGATCACAGGCATACTGCTTTATAATACGCTGGCGTTTTCCACACAGTGTATCGTCGGCCTGCTGATCGACCGTTTTCGGCGCTGCCGGGCGATGGAGCTGATCTCCTTTCTCCTTGTCCTGCTGGGATTCGCGCTTCCGATCGCGTTCTTCCTCCGCATTGTTCTTTTCGGCCTGGGCAACAGCCTGTTCCATGTCGCGGCCGGAACGCGGACCCTGGTGCGCAGCGGCGGAAAAGCATGGCAGCTCGGCGTTTTTGTCGCTCCAGGCGCTTTCGGCGTTACGCTGGGCACGCTCTGTCCCCGTTTTGGCTGGATCCTTGCGGGGCTGATGCTGGTATGCGCTGCCGCTGTCGCTCTTGTCGGACGGAACGCGCCGATGGTGAAGGAGACACGCTGTGCAGAGACGCCCGGGCGGTTTCCGCTGCTCCCCGTTCTGCTTCTGACCGCCGCTGTCGCGGTGCGGGCGCTGGGCGGCGTGGCTGTCGCCTTTCCGTGGAAGCAAACGGCGATGGACGCCGTGATCCTCACGGTCTTTGTCTTCGCCGGAAAGGCTTTGGGCGGCTTTATCTGCGACCGGCTGGGCGCAAAGCGCTCGGCCTGGATCACCATCCCGGCCGCCGCGATCTGTGTCGCGTTTTTCAGCTGGAGCATGCCGCTTTCTCTGTTGGGGCAGCTGCTGCTGAACTTCACGATGCCGGTGACGCTCTGGCTGCTCTATCGCCTGATGCCGGATTCACCGGGCCTCGCCTTCGGCCTTGCCGCCTCTGCGCTCTGGCCGGGGACGATCGCCGGGCGTTTCATCTCCCTTTCCGGTTCCTGGCTCAGTGTCATCGTGATCCTCTCGTTCCTTTTCGGGCTCGCGGCGATCCTCTGGTCTGCCGCAGATCTTTCAAAACATAACGTGTAAGGAGAAACTGTCATGAAAAAGCTGTTTTCCACTCTGGTCTTTGTGCTTTCAGCCGTAATCCTCTCCTGCGCTGCCTTTGCCGACATCGCGCCGATACCCCGTGAGCCTGTGAAAAGCGCGCTGACCAGTTGGCTTACGCCCGTCGTCCTCATCGTCGTTATCATTGCCGTCGTGATCCTCGCAAGGGTTTTCCGCAACAGGAAGAAATGATCTTTCTTGCCTGCCTCCAGACTGTGCTGATCGAAGGGGGATTTTTCGCTCTGCTGGGCTATCGCGACCGCTTTTCTCTTACGGTGATCATCTGCGCGAACGTGATAACGAATCTTCTCCTGAATCTGGCGATCCTGCGCGCATTTCGCGGGGATCCGGGCGCATGGCTCTACGCGATGGAGGCCGTCGTCGTCGCGGTGGAATACGCGATCTATGCCCACGCCTTCGGCAGGGGCTGGAGGCTGCTGCTTTTAACGCTGGCGGCAAACGTCCTCTCATACGGCGCAGGGGTTCTGCTGTTTTGACATTTCAAATGCCTTTCGGTATTCAACCGGGCATGTTTTTAACGGAATCGGGGTGACTGTATGCGGATCAAAGAGGTGGAAGACCTCGTGGGCATCACGAAAAAGAACATCCGCTTTTATGAGAAGGAAGGCCTTCTGACGCCGGGCCGCGAGCTGGAGAACAGCTACCGCGACTATACGGAGGACGATGTCCGGCGTCTGCGGGTGATCAAGCTGCTTCGGAAGCTGGACATGCCCATCAGCGCTATCTCTGACGTGCTGGAGGGACGGCAGTCCCTGCCGGAGGCGCTGCATCTCCATTCGCTTCTGCTGGAGGAGCAGCGCTGCAACATCGTCAACGCGCAGCGGGTCTGCCGTCTGATCACGGAAAGCGGAGAGGCTCTCGCGGAACTGGACACTGAGCGTTTCCTCGACGAGATCCTGCGCGGGGAGGAAAACAGCACGGAGCTGGTAGACATTCATCGGAAGGATACCGTCCGGAAATATCGTGAGAGCGTCATCGTCAGCATCGTCATTGTCGCACTGCTGCTTGTTTTGGCCGTATTTTTGATCTATCTCAAGCAGGCGGGAACGATGTCTGTCGGGGTGCTTCTGGCCTGCAGCGCGATCATCGTGATCGTTCTGGTGGGCGTCGTCGCCGCGATCATAGAGAGAATGAAGGAGATCAGGGGAGGAGAAGAAAATGATCTTGACAACTACTGAATCCATCGGCGGCCGGGCATACGACGTGCTCGGCATCGTCAAGGGTACGACGATCCAGACCGTCCATATCGGAAAGGACATCGGCTCAGCCTTCAAGACCCTGGTGGGGGGCGAACTGCAGTCCTACAACGAGATGATGAACAAGGCCAGGGCTCTGGCCACAGAGCGCATGGTGAAGGAGGCGGAAGCCTTGGGCGCGGACGCCGTCGTCTCCGTGCGCTATGCCTCGTCCTCCATCATGCAGAGCGCAGCGGAAGTCATGGTTTACGGCACCGCAGTGCGTTACATTTGAACATTGCAGCTCATATCAAAAAGCTCCCGGCGGAAACCGGGAGCTTTTTTCAGTATTGCGCGAGAAAAATGTTGCCGTCCTCGCAGAAGTTCTTGACGTTATAGCACACCAGAATGCTGTCGATATCGTTTTCCTCTATAAAGGCTTTCAGGCTCGTCTTGTAATAACGCAGATCGATGATGTGGATCTTTGAAAAATGCGCCGTCAGAAAAGGACTGAGCGCGTCCATATAGGAGTCCCGGAGGATCAGCAGGGAAGGGGCTTCTGTGTTTTCCGTTTCGACTGTGAGCAGCGGGGTGTTGCCGCCATAAAAGAACTTATACTTATCCTTGGCTTCCAGGAAGGTCTCGACATACATCTCGCCCGGCTCCGCGGCGCCTGTCGGATAATTCGTGACGGTGACGCCGTCGGCGGGGACAAATGTGCTGATGCTGTCCGGCCGGATCCAGGAAAATCCGGAGGAGGAATAGGCCGTGCCGTAAAAGTCCCGGCTGACTATGGTCTCCCGATAGGCCGAAAGCGGGACGGGCGCAATGCCCATGGTCTCCGCGATGGCGGTATAGCCGTAATAAGCGCCCAGGGTCGTCCAGTGGTGGTCCGTCCGGTAATAGATGGGCTCCGCGGCGTGGGCCGTCAGAGCGCCGGAAACGTCGGCGCACTTGGCGCGGACATAGGCTTCGGCGTGGCGGATGACTTCCGTCTGACTGGCATTCGGCGTTCCGGCGGGGAGCGCGTCCCGCCAGACTTCGCTGGCCGAGGGGATCAGAGCGAAATATACCGGAACGCCGGCTGAATCCGTCAATGCGTTGATCGCGTCAAGAGAAAAGTCCAGATCGGCCTGTTTCGGAGCGGTGAAGGGCTCGATCAGCGTCTCGTCCGGGCACAGAAAAACGCCGTTGTTTTCCCGTTTGCCGCTGAAAAGCTCTGACCGGGCCTTCATCGCGATCCAGCCATCTCTGAAGGGAAACTGGTCCGTCAGATAGGTCTCAAAGGCTGAGGTGAATTTCCCACTGACAAGGGAGTCGAAGCTGAATCGCGGCGCGGTCTGCAGATATCGGTTCTCCTGCTCGGAAAACGTTCGGTCCGGCGTCAGGAAATGCAGAAGAAACAGCGCGCCGATGAATAGAAGAAACAGGATCGTCTGGATCCATTTTGCGCGATTGCTCATGGTGGACTGCACCTCCTCAGAAGCGGAAATAGAGGAACGGATTATAAGTCGCGTTCACGAGATAAGCCGTGGAGAGGATCAAAACGGCTGCGATCATGATCGGCGTCAGCCATGCTTTCAATCTGCCGGACAGCCGGTCATAGAGCTTTTTCCCCAGCGGCAGGCAGGCGAGTATGCAGACGATAAACACAAGTCCGTAATCCCGCAGATAGAAGAGATCGGCCGGCGCACAAAGTCCGCTGGCGGCGAAGCCGAACATGCTGCGGTAGTAGGCCGCGGCGGCGCCGACGCTGGGCAGGTCGAAGAGCACCCAGCCGCAGACCGCCACCAGCAGCGTATAGACTGTCGCGATAAAAGGCGCCTTTTCAAGATGCTTCAGCAGAAATACCTTTTCCAGGATCAGAAACACGGCGTAGTAGAGCCCCCAGCACAGGAAGGTCCAGTTCGCGCCGTGCCAGAAGCCGGTGAGGGCCCAGACGACAAGCAGGTTGAAAATCTGCCGGGCGTAGCCTCTGCGGTTGCCTCCGAGAGGGATATAGACATAGTCGCGGAACCATGTGCCGAGGCTGATATGCCAACGCCGCCAGAACTCAGTGACGCTTTTGGAGATGTAGGGATAATTGAAGTTCTCCAGAAATTCAAAGCCCAGCATACGCCCGAGGCCGATGGCCATATCGGAATAGCCGGAGAAGTCAAAGTAGATCTGCAGGGAGAAAGCCAGAATACCGAGCCAGGAGCCCAGGACCGTCAGTTCAGCGGAGGACTTCGACGCGTAGATGTCCCATAGCGCTCCGATGTTGTTGGCAATCAGTACCTTTTTCCCCAGTCCGACGGTGAACCGCCGAACGCCGGAGGCAAACTGCTCCACGCCGCCGACGCGGAAATCCAGCTGGGCCGCGATATCCTTGTATCTTACGATCGGTCCGGCGATCAGCTGTGGGAACAGCGCCACAAAGGTGCCGAAGCTGATAAAGCTGCGCTGGACTTCCGCATCTCCGCGGTAGATGTCAATGGGATAGCTCATGGTCTGGAACGTATAAAAGGAGATGCCGATCGGCAGCGCAAGATGGAGCGCCGGGACGGAAATGCCGGGGATCCGGCTCAGCGTCGCGGCGAACAGGTCAAAGTACTTGAAAAAGCCCAGCAGCGCGAGATTGATCACGACATCCGCGATCAGGACGCGCTTCGCCTTTGCACACTGATCTCTGAACCGGGCGATCAGGATGCCGGCAAAGTAGTTGATGCAGATGGAAAAAAGCATCAGAAGGATGTAGACAGGTTCTCCCCAGCCATAAAAGACGAGATTTGCGATAAACAGCCAGAGATTACGCCAGCGGCGCGGAACAAGATAATAGATCGCGAGGACGACCGGCAGATAGATGAACAGAAACAGAAGACTGGAAAAAACCATGCTTATTCCTCCGTTTCTTCAGACTGCTGCGGATCAAAGCGACCCAGAGGGTTGGCTGAGGCGGCGATGCGCAGATCGGTGTTGTCAACATGGGTGTAGATCTGCGTGGTGTTCAGATGCTCATGGCCCAGCAGCTCCTGCAGCGTCCGCACGTCCACGCCGTTTTGCAGCATCAGCGTCGCGGCGGTATGGCGCAGCTTGTGGGCAGAATATTTGCTTGCATCCAGACCGGCGCGCAGCAGGCTTTTCTTTACCATGTTGTGAACAGCCTCGCGGCTGATGCGCGATTTCCGGTTGGAGAGAAAGAATGCAGCTTTGTCTATGGCGGCTTCGTTTTTCCGCACGAGAAGGTAGCCGTTGATCGCCTCGGCCGTCGCGTCATTCAGATAGACGACGCGCTCTTTGTTTCCCTTGCCGACGACACGAAGATGGTCGCTTCGGATATCGGAGAGGTTCAGCCCGACGATCTCGGAGATACGAAGACCGCAGTTGAGGAAGATGCAGAGGATGCAGTAATCCCGCTCCCGGTTGCGGCTGTCTACAGAGGCCAGGAGACGCTGAGCCTCTGAGAGACTGAGATAGCGGGGGAGGGTCTTCGGGATCTTCGGAGAGTCCAGATCCTGTACCGGGTTTTCCTCCAGCAAATTTGCCTTCACGGTAAGATATTTATAAAAACTGCGAATGGACGCGATCTTTCTGGCGCGGGAGGCGGCGCTGATCCCATAGGCGGCGTCATGGCTGCGCTGGTTCTTGACCCTGTCCCGGCTCAAAAAGGCAAGATATTCATATACCTCGGAGAGCGTGACAGTCCGGACGAAGTCGAGATCGACGTCGTCGATGGAGATCTCCTCCAGATCGGCAGAGCGCGGGACGATGCCGCGATGCATCTTCAGATAGCGGAAAAAAGTGCGGAGGTCAAGAAAATACTCATCTACCGTATTGTGGGAATGCCCCTTGATCGTTTCGTGGTAGATGAGGAAATCGCGTAATATTTTAGGAGCGTCGGTCCTGTAGTCCATAGCTGCACGGTCCTTGATCAATATTTTGTTTCATTTTAACCGATGCATCCGCGTTCGTCAACCGTTCCGCGCGATTCGACGAAAAAAGTTGAAAGCCGGCCCCGACAAAAGTGTCGGAGCCGGTCAGAGAATGCGGATCAGGCCCGGTTAAGCAGCCATGTCGCGAGATTGAGATAGGCCGCGAAACACAGCCAGACAAGATAGGGTATCTGGAGTTTTCCGGCGCCGCTGCGGCACCGCTCGAATCGAACGAGCATCAGCAGCACAAGAGCGATCAGAAACAGCAGCCAGAAAAAGGAGAGCGCCAGCGCGCCAAAGCTGAAATAGAAGATCGTCCAGAGAAAGTTGACGACAAGCTGCATCCCATAGACGAAAAGCGCGTCGCTCTTTCCGCGGCAATCGCTGAGATAGACCCGCGCCGCCGAGATCCCCATCAGCGTGAAAAGGATCGTCCAGACGACAGGGAAGAGCCAGGCGGGCGGTGACAGGGGAGGCTGCGTCAGCTCCGGTCTCGTCATTTTTCCCGCGTTGATGATCGCTGAAAGGCCGCCCACGGCAAGAGCCACGGCAATTGAAACAATGTAGCTGACCGTCTTCTTCTGCTCCTGATCTCTCATTTTCATCACCCGATCAAGCTTATGCAGAAAGCCGGGCACGTATACATACTCAGTTTAATAATCCGGCCTTTTCCAGACTCTGCGTCAAGACTGCTTCATCCTGCGGGGAGATGGAAACAAGCGGGCGGCGCAGCAGTCCGCTGTCCATGCCGAGACGCCGCATTGCGGCCTTGACCGGGATCGGGTTCGTCTCAATAAAGAGCGCGCGGTAAAGCGGCGAAAAGCGGCGGAAAAGCGCGCCTGCGGCGGCATAATCGCCTTTCAGACACAGCGCACACAGCCTCGCGGTCTCCGCCGGAATGAGATTGGACGCGACAGAAATGACGCCGAGCGCGCCGAGGGCCATCATCGGGATCGTATGCTCGTCGTTGCCGCTCCAGATCCACAGATCCTCCGCACATTCCGCCGCGATCCGGCCGATCAGATTAAGATCGCCGGAAGCCTCTTTGGCGCCGTTGATGTTCGGATGGGAAGCGAGAAGGCGATAGTGCTTTGCGGTCAGCCCGATTGCCGTTCTGGACGGCACATTATAAAGCATGATCGGAAGATCGCAGCGATCCGCCACATACAAAAAATGCTCCGTCAGGCCGGCGTCCGATGTTTTATTATAATATGGCGGCGTCATAAGAACGGCGTCCGCGCTGGCGGCAGATGCAAACTTTGCGTTTTCAAGGCACTTTTCCGTGCAGTTGCCGCCGATGCCGAGGATCACCTTCATTCGTTTCGCGCACACGCGGATACAAAAGACCGTGAGCGCTTCATACTCACGGTCTGTCAGTGTCGCGATCTCTCCCGTCGTACCGGCGATCACGACTGCTTTTGTTCCGTTATCCGCCTGAAAATCAAGCTGCTTTTTCATCCGTTCGAAGTCGATACCGTCCTGTGTGAACGGAGTGATCATTGCCGTACAGGAGCCTTGAAACAGAGGTTCCTTCAAATCGCAGCCCTCCAGAAAAATGATAGACGATGAAAGCGACCGTGCCGCTCAGAACGGCACGGTCGCTCGAAATCATCATTTGTGGTCGATATATCCCTTCGCGCACAGCAGCTCTGCCAGCTCTACGCCGCCGCCGGCAGCGCCGCGGAGCGTGTTGTGGCTGAGACAGACGAACTTGTAATCGTACTGCGTGTCCTCCCGAAGACGGCCGACGGAGATCGCCATACCGCCCTCCAGATTCCGATCCAGCCCGGTCTGCGGGCGGTTGTCTTCCTCAAAGTAGTGCAGGAACTGCTTCGGCGCCATGGGGAGCTCCAGCTCCTGAGGAACGCCGCGGAAATTCTTCCACGCCTCAAGGATCGCTTCCTTGGTGGGCTTACGGTCAAAACGAACAAAGACGCAGGCCAGATGCCCGTTGCTGACGGGAACGCGAATGCACTGGGCCGTGATGGAGGTGTTGGCAGCGTTCTGAATGACGCCGTTTTCCAGTGTTCCCCAGACTTTCAGCGGCTCCTTTTCGCTCTTTTCCTCCTCGCCGCCGATGTAGGGGATCACATTGTCCACCACCTCCGGCCAGGTGGCGAAGGTCTTGCCCGCGCCGGAAATGGCCTGATAGGTGCAGACCAGGACGTCCTTGACGCCGTATTCCGCGCGCAGGGGGCTGAGCGCCGGGACATAGCTCTGGATGGAGCAGTTGGATTTGACGGCGATGAAGCCGCGCTTCGTGCCGAGGCGGCGCTTCTGAGCGTCGATCACGGCGATATGTTCGGGGTTGACCTCCGGGATGACCATGGGAACGTCCGGCGTCCAGCGGTTGGCGCTGTTGTTGGAAATGACGGGACACTCCAGCTTTGCGTAACGCTCCTCCAGCGCGAGGATCTCGTCCTTTTTCATATCCACCGCGCAGAAAACGAAGTCGACCGCGGCGGCGATCTCTTCACAGTCAGCAGAGGCGTCCTTGACAATGAGATCCTTGTATTTCTCGGGAAACGGCGTCTCGATCGCCCAGCGCGCCCGCGCCGCCTGTTCATAGGTCTTTCCGGCGCTGTGCGCGCTGGCCGCAATGACCTTGAGATCAAACCAGGGATGGTTCTCGATCAGCGAGATAAACCGCTGTCCGACCATTCCGGTCCCGCCGATGACGCCTACCTGATACTTTTTCATATTTCGTTCCTTTCCGACAAAGCATCCATTCCAGTGTATGCTCTGCCTTTCCGTTTGATTCCATTGACAAATTTCTTGATTCTGCCTTCGACTTAGGCTATAATCTATGGACAGGCAGGGCGGGACGCGCCGATGTATGCGTCCTGCATTTGTTTTCTGATTTAGTGTTCTACATTATAGCACTTCAAAGATCGTTGTCAATTGCCACATGTTATGAAAAACAGATATTTTACTTACATAATTATATTGATCGTTTCTTTGGTGATCTTTACTTTGTTCGCATCCGCGGAGGGTGAGATCTTCATCAACGACGCGTTCTCCGTACTGTCCGGGTCCTTTGACGGCGTTTTTGCCGTCGGCGCCGACGGGACCGCGCAACTCGGCCGGGGAGACGTTTACGCTTTGTCTGCGAACGGAGTGGAAAAGATCGGAACGGCGTCTCAGCCCTCCGGAAATATGATCGGTTTCAATGAAGATATACCCGTCCAGAGCGATCGGATCAGGGTGGGCCTCGCTTACAGCTTTTTCTCCTCGCGGGACAGCAGCATGCCCTTCGCTTCTCTTCGGAACATGGACGGCGCGGGCTTTTCCGTGGGCTATTATACGGAAGACTGTGTGTTCCATAAGCTGGCGGAAACGGACGCGCAGGCGGTGACTGTCCTCCCCGGCGAAAACAACGACGTCTCCGTTTATATTCCTGGAGAGGATGCGCCGCTGTTTAACCTGGAAGGGACGAATAAAAACCGTTATCTGATTGTCCGAGCGGAGCCTTTTGAGCAGCAGCCGTTGACTCAATACGGCGACATCAGCTATTACGGAGAATTTGGTTTTGCCGTTCTCGCAAACGACCGGCTGACCATCGTCAATCAGGTGGATCTGGAGCTGTATGTCATGGGCGTCTGCGCCATTGAAATGACGGAGGGCTGGCCTATCGAGGCGCTGAAGGCGCAGGCTGTTGTCGCAAGGACCTATGCGCAGAGCCTGATCGGTTCCAGCGTGTACTATTATACCTGCGGCTTTGACGTTACGGCAGATACTTATTCGCAGGCTTACCGGGGTGTGAAGGGCGTCGGCGAGAACATCCGGAATGCCGTGAGAGAAACGGAGAACATCTATCTGACGAGCGACGGAAGGCTGATCGACGCTGTCTATTCATCGTCGGACGGCGGCGCGACCGAGGACAGTATCAACGTATTTGGTTTTCCGAACCCCTGCCTTGTCGGCGTACAGGACGCCTACGAGGCCGCAGCCGCTTCCGAAAACCCCTATTCTTCGTGGACAGTGACCATGACGCCGACGGAGCTTGGCGCCAGGGTCGGCATCGGGCCGATCCAGAGCGTTACGGCGACCACCTCTGAAACAGGGAATGTCATCAAGCTGGAATTCGTTTCGATCTATGGCGAGCGCGCGACACTGATCCGGGACAACTGCCGTACCGGACTGGGGCTATACAGCATTCGCTATGAGATCAGCCGTGACATGAGCGGAGCTTATGTTTTCAAAGGCGGCGGATACGGACATAATCTCGGTATGAGCCAATGGGGCGCTTACGCCATGGCAAAATACTATAACAAAGATTATCAATCGATCCTCGGTTTCTACTACACGAATACAGGTCTGAGCATCGGCGTGCTGCCGCCGCCGCCTGAGCCGCAGCTGAATGAAGAACCGGAGAATCCGGACGCGGACGGGGATGCGGAAAAAACCGATACGGAAGCAGATCTGCCGAGTCAACCGCCGGAGGACGATGCGGAGGACAACAGTACGAAGGAGACGCTGCCCGATCCGGAACAGGACACGAATGAAGATCCCGGTACGGTAGAGAATCAGAATGAAGACTCATGATTTTTATTACGAACTTCCGCAGGAGCTGATCGCTCAGACACCGCTGGAACACCGTGACAGTTCCCGTCTGCTCTGCCTTGACAGGGTGAGTGGCAACAGGGAACACCGGGTGTTTCACGATCTTCCGGAGATGCTTCGTCCGGGGGACTGCCTCGTGCTCAACGATTCCCGCGTGCTGCCTGCGCGGCTCATCGGACACCGGATCCCCGGTGGCGGCGTCTGTGAGATCCTCCTCCTGACGCAAAAGGAAGACGACCTGTGGGAGTGCCTTGTTCGCCCGGGGAAGAAACTCCGCCCTGGCGCCCGCGTCAGCTTTGGCGACGGCGAACTTACCGCTGTGATAGAGAAAGAAGTGGAGGACGGAAACCGGCTGGTGCGCTTTTCCTATGAGGGGATCTTCATGGAGGTCCTGGAACGGCTCGGAGAAATGCCGCTTCCGCCTTACATCAAGGAAAAGCTCACCGATCGGGAACGCTATCAGACAGTCTATTCCCATGAACCCGGTTCGGCCGCCGCGCCGACCGCCGGACTTCACTTCACGGAAGAACTGCTGTCACAGATCAGGGATAAAGGCGTCAAGACCTGTTTTGTCACTCTTCACGTCGGCCTCGGCACGTTCCGCCCCGTGAAGGAAGAGGACATTCTCGATCATGAGATGCACTCGGAATTCTGTATCATTCCGGAGGAGACGGCAAGAATCGTCAGCGAGACGAAACGCGCCGGAGGCCGGGTCATTGCTGTCGGAACGACCTCCTGCCGCACGCTGGAAAGCTTTGCGGAAGCGGACGGAACGCTTTTGCCCCACAGCGGATGGACGAATATTTTCATCTATCCCGGCTATACGTTTCGCTGCATCGATGGGCTGATCACAAATTTTCATCTTCCCGAAAGCACTCTGATCATGCTGGTCTCCGCCTTCGCCGGGCGAGAGCAGATCCTGAGCGTCTATGAGGAGGCAGTCGCGCTCCGCTACCGGTTTTTCAGCTTCGGCGACGCGATGTTTATCTATTGAGGAGGAAGCATGTTTCAGCTTTTGAAGGAAGAAGGCCATGCACGCCGCGGCAGATATCAGACGCCCCACGGCTGGATCGAGACGCCTGTTTTCATGAATGTGGGAACGCAGGCTGCGATCAAGGGCGGCCTCGGGGCGGACGATCTGGAACTGATCGGGACGCAGGTGGAGCTTTGCAATACTTATCATCTGCACGTCCGGCCCGGTGACAGGCTGATCCGCGATATGGGGGGGCTGCACAGGTTCATGACCTGGAGCAGACCGATCCTGACGGACAGCGGCGGATTCCAGGTGTTTTCCCTCGCGGAGCTGCGCAAGATCCGGGAAGAGGGCGTATCGTTCAATTCCCATGTAGACGGCGCGAAGATCTTTATGGGGCCGGAGGAGAGCATGCGCATCCAATCCA
>JAEEGL016214779.1_pt1 | contig 12896 bp, 11 predicted proteins | sample 9134231 | NCBI WGS metagenome assembly JAEEGL01 (sample SAMN16246548, study PRJNA631951) | gut metagenome | biome: gut microbiome; feature: rumen; material: fiber-attached | host: Bos | place: Iran: Karaj | collected 2018-10
ATCACATGTTATCGTCTGTACGATAGAGATCTTCCGGAAGTTCCGCTGGCTATTGATATTTTTGAGAGCAAATGGCTTCATATTGCCGAATACGAACGACCGGACGGTAGAAACGTAGGGCAACATCGTCTCTGGCTCGATAAGATGATCGCAAAGGCCGCAGAAACAGTTCAAATCCCGTTGGAAAATGTTTTTGTCAAACGAAGATCTCGTCAGCGCGGAGAAGCTCAATATGAGAAGATGGCGGAATCTGGTCGAGTCGTTCGTGTTCACGAGGGCGGATTGACATTTCTGTGTAATATGACGGACTATTTAGACGTAGGTCTGTTTTTGGACCATCGTCAAACGAGGGAAATGGTCCGTCGCGAAGCTCTTGGCAAGAGATTTCTCAACCTCTTCTGTTATTCCGGTTCCTTTACCTGTTACGCCGCCGACGGGGGAGCAAGTTCGACCGTCTCTGTCGACCTGTCGCCAACCTATTTGGATTGGGGACTGGCAAATCTTGAAGAAAACGAACTTACAGTTCGCGATCGCCGTCGCGTCGCCGAACGCCGCGAAAATGAAAACAAGCCCGAACTTCCTGCAGAAAACTTATTCGTTAAATCGGACGCGATACGTTTTTTAAAAGCGATTCCTCCCTCGTCCGACCGTAATCCGGACGACGTTCGGACGATCGAAGAGACCGCTTCGGAAGTTGGCGCAATTAAGCGACGAGCTCATTATGAGCGTCGTAAAGAAAACGGAAATAGTAAGAAATACTTCAAACGACGAGATGGAAAAACGTTTGAACGAGGCGCGTTTCCCGAACGCGCGTTTGGAATTACGCGCTCCGATTTTGAGCTGTGCGTTTGCGATCCCCCAACTTTTTCAAATAGCAAATCTACAGAATCCGACTGGGACGTACAACGACGACATGTCGAATTGCTCCGGCTTTTGGCGACTCGGATGAAGTCTGGCGGAGTCGTCTACTTTTCCAACAACTTTCGAAAATTCAAATTTGACGAAGAAGGACTCGCCGATTTGTACGATTTTCGTGAGATTTCCAACAAGACGATTCCGGAAGACTTTCGTAACAAGAGAATTCATCGTTGCTGGCGCATGATTGTAAAATAGGGCGCCGCGCTTGATTTATCGATTACACGATTTATAAGGCGTAAGAGAACGTCGTTTTTAAAAAAGAGACGTTCAAATGATTGACGGAGAAGCTCCTGTATTTTATAATCGGTAAGGGACGGCGGGAGGATTTTGCGCCGACCGTGATACGTCGCGAATATCGTCGCTAATGGGATGTTGTAAGATGGCTGTTACGCAAGAAGATATTGCTCGAGCCGGAGTGGTTGGCGCCGGCGGAGCCGGGTTTCCTACTCATGTTAAACTTTCGGGAAAAGCGGATACCGTCGTGTTAAACGCGGCTGAATGCGAGCCGTTGTTGCATAAAGACAAAGAACTTATATTGCGTGACGCTCCTATGATTGTCGAAGGATTGGCGCGCGCAATGTCTTTAGTAGGAGCCAAAGAGGCCGTCGTTGGCGTCAAAGCTAAATATGCCAAAGTTATCGAGGCGATGAATAAGGCGTTGCGTCCCAATATGAGGATTTTTCCTCTTCCCGACGTCTATCCGTCTGGCGACGAATTTATTCTCGTTTATTTGACGCTTGGCCGCGTTATTGCTCCGGGAGCGATTCCGCTTTCCGTGGGCGCCGTAGTGATGAACGTGGAAACGGCGCGTAACGTCGCCAATGTGGGGACGACTCCAGTTGTCGACAAATATGTTTCTGTCGCGGGCGCGGTTGCAAATCCGTGCACTGTTTGCGTTCCTCTTGGAACTAGTTTAGCCGAATGTCTTGAACTTGCCGGGGGCGCGACGATTTCTAATCCTGCGTATGTCGTCGGCGGAGCCATGATGGGACGACTCGTTCCGACTTTAGACGCGCCCGTCACAAAGACGACCGGCGGTCTGATTGTTCTTCCCGAGGATCACTTCGTCGTTCAACGTAAAAGTTGGGACTGGAACAAAACGATGCGCGTCGGGCGCGCGGCGTGCGATCAGTGTTCTCGTTGCACAGAACTTTGTCCGCGATATATGCTTGGGCATCCTATTGAGCCGCATCGCGCTATGCGTAGCCTCGGTTTCAACGCCAACCGCGAATCAGACGTTGCGGGAACCCAGTTCTGTTGCGAGTGCAATTTATGCAGTTACTCATCCTGTCCGGAGGGACTTGATCCGCGTGGCGTCAATCATCAGAATAAGGCGCGCCTCGCCGCCGAAAAGAAAAGATGGGTCAATCCCCCGTTCGATCCTTCTCGGGCAGACCTGTTAATGCCGTATCGTAAAACTCCGACAGGACGTCTGATGAAAAGAATCGGGCTCGACGGCTTTGTTAATCACGGTCCGCTCTTAGGGGAACCCTATCAGCCTAAAGAAGTTCATATTGCTCTTCGTCAACATATTGGCGCGCCTTGTTCGCCTGTTGTGAACAAAGGGGACGTCGTTACAAGAGGACAAGCGATCGCCGTTCGTCCGGTAATTGACGGCAAAGTCGCTCTTGGCGCGGATATCCATGCGTCGATTAATGGAACGGTCGTCGACGTTTCCCCGGAGTATGTTAAGATTGCGGCCGTTTCCTGAAAATAACTTTTTTCTATTGCCGCAGTTGACAAAAGAGGCGTTGTTCACGTGAACAACGCCTCTTTTGTCAATCGTGGTTTTTTCCTAAAACTACCTGTCGATATAACTTTTCTATTTCTGCGCTGCAAATTTTGTCATTTTCGGCACGAGACAATTAAGATCCGGGGTCAATTCTGGATGGGGACTGCAAATGATCACTCGTCCCTTGCCATAAGCTCCGTAAGCAATAGCGGGGGAATTAACTTGAACGCCTTTAGGCGCGTCGTTTTCCGCTATTTCGGTACGAAAATACGCCAATACAGAATATGGCTTGAGGCCCTCGTAGTTTGCCGGATGAAAAACGGGACCGTTCTGGTAGGCGACGTTGACAGTTCCGGTGAAATCCTCTAACACCTTTCGCCCTTCCTCTGTCAGTTCAATTTCGAGAATAGCCTCGCCGCGTTCCCATTCTCCTTCCTGAAGTTCGGCGTCGATTAAACGTCCCGTTTCACGCGACAAGTTTACTAGCGCAAGATATGCGCCCGCGCAAGTTCCAATGAAACCGCCGCCGTCGTTCAAAAATTTACGCAATTCTTTCCAACCTTCGTCGCCAAGAGCTTTAGACTCGCCGCTTCCCGTTCCGCCCGGAAAAAGAACCACGTCGAAATTTTTCAAAGAGCCTTCCCTTATTTCTTGAGCGGAAATAAAACTGGCTTCAAAACCTGGCGCGTTATTGAGTATCTGTAGAGACGCGATCGCGCAGGTGTCGCTGGCTCCCGAATCTCTAAACACAGCGGCCTTTAATTGAGGGGCGATTGGAACGTCAGACTCTTGAGCCCAAGCGGCGTTCTGTCGATAACAAGAAAGCGTTAAACACGTTGCGACGACGGCAAAAAAAACGTAAATCTTTTTCATTACATACTCCTTTAGGGCGATCGGCTCTCCCCGTTGTCACTTAGCGTTAAGGGGTTTTCGCCCCACGAACACAAATCGCGGCATCTTTTTCCAAAAGACGGGACAATACGGCAGACGGTCGGCGCGTTCTATTAAAGAAACTTCCTCAAATCGATACGAAAGGTACGGAAGAATATCGTTTGATAGGAACAAATTATCGAGAGAAAACCAAATCGGCCAGAACCACCTCGTCGAAAAACTCTGGCGCATTCTTTTTTTGCCGGGGTATTTTCTGGCGATATAAAAATCAACCACGCCGATGGTTCCGCCTGGTTTTAACGCCTCATAAGCTCGATCGACGGCGGCGAACCAGTCGGGAATCATTGTTAGGGAGTAAGAAAAGAGAATCGCGTCGATAGGACCGTCGTCCGGTTTCCATTTAGTGGCGTCGTCTTGTTTTGTCACAACGTTTGTCCAACCGTTTTCAGCGATTCGTTTATTCGCGATTCTTAACATCGACGGGGTCAAGTCGATAAGAGATAACTTCTTTAATTTCGAGAGGCTGTCTCCTAAAAATTCGACGTTAGCTCCAGTTCCGCACCCCATGTCGACCCACTCTTCCCCTTCCTGAGGATTCATTGCGCGCATCAGCTCGTCGCGTCCAGTCAACAAACGTTTACGAAAGCGATCGTAGGCGTCGACCTGTTTAACATAGAACGACTCGAGTCGCTCTGCGTCGGAATCGCCGCGAACAGGCCTCAATGCCATACAGTATAATATCTTTAGATCGGAAACAAAATTTGCTAATCGCGAAGCGCTCATAACATAAAAGGGTAAAACAAAACAAAACAACGCATAAACGAACATAACGACTGAAAGAGCCCTTCTGCCGTTATGCCCCGTACGACGCGTAATAACAAAACTAATACGCTGCTTCAACGCTTATTTACGGTCGAAACAAGTCAAAAATACCATAAAAGCCAAAAAAAACAAGCCAAACCGTTCCGAACGTTTACAGTCCATAGAAGTCGTTTTGATTTTACGACGTCGTCGCCCCCTTAACAGTTGTCGATTCATTGAGACGAATCGCGTTTTGACTCGGCGTTATGCGTGTTTAAACGTGTTTGAAATTCTTCTTCACGACGCCTTCGCCTGTTGACGAGCGAGACGTTTGGTATAAAATAGCGACGTTGCCGGGAGTTCCGCGTCATGCGGTCGTTTTTTCTCGGTTCCCAGATCGATAAACCTTTTCAGGAAGGAACAGATAATGGAATTGCACGAACTGATCCAATCGTTGAAGACAGATGAAGGCGGTAAAATCGTCATGGTCGTATCTGACGGAATCGGCGGACTTCCGCTCCAGCCGGGCGGGCCTACAGAACTTGAAGCGGCCTCGACTCCTAATCTTGACGCGCTCGCCGCTCGTGGCGTATGCGGCATGTCGCTTCCGATTCTGCCCGGTATAACTCCCGGTAGCGGTCCCGGCCACCTTGGGCTCTTTGGCTACGATCCGCTCGTCTTCCAAATTGGACGAGGCGTTCTTGAAGCTGCTGGAATTGCTTTCCCTGTCGGGCCGAACGACGTCTGCATGCGTTGCAACTTCTGCACAATAGACGCCGACGGCAATATCACCGATCGTCGTGCAGGTCGTATTCCGACCGAAGAGAGCGTCGAAGTCGTCAAGACGCTTAAAGCGATTGATATTCCCGGAGTCGAAGTTTTTGTTGAACCTGTTAAAGAACACCGTTTTGTCGTCGTTTTCCGTGGCGAGGGGCTTGGCGGTAATGTCGCCGACACCGATCCTCAAAAATGCGGAGTCAAACCGCTTGATCCAGTCGCGACTAATCCAGATTCTGAAAAAACGGCGAAAGTCGCCAAGGAATTCTTTGAAAAAGCTCTCGTTATCCTTAAAGACCAGCCGAAAGCGAACTGTCTCACGATGCGCGGTTTCGCGAAGAAGCCTTCGCTTCCAAGCTACAAAGAACTCTACGGCTTGAACGCCGCCGCAATTGCCGTCTATCCGATGTACAAAGGTCTTGCCTCCCTCGTCGGGATGGATTTGGTTGGCAAACCCGCAAATTTGCAGGAGGAAGTTGAAGTTCTCAAAGAGAACTGGGACAAGTACGACTTCTTTTTCCTCCATTGGAAATACACCGATTCTCGCGGTGAAGACGGCGATTTTGAAGCGAAAAAGGCGATGGTTGAAGAACTCGATAAAGTGATGCCGGAGATTACGGCTTTACTTGGCAAAGACGACGTCCTTGTCGTTACCGGCGACCATAGCACGCCGGCCAAAATGGCGTCGCACTCGTTCCATCCAGTGCCGACGATGATTGTCGCCGAAAACGCGCGTTTCGACTCTTGCCAGAAATTTGGCGAAACTGAAGCGAACAACTTCGGAGGACTTGGACATTTTCAGGCGCAACATCTTATGTCGCTTGCGATGGCTCACGCCAATCGCCTTGGAAAATTCGGCGCGTAAATCTCATGAGTTGTAGCGGCGCGAACAACGTGTTAGAGACGTTCGCGCCGCTCGTCTTTACCGTTAGTTCTCGTTGAAGTTGGCAATTATTCGAGTCGTAAACGCGACGTCCGCGCTCTGCCGTCGTTTTTGTTCTTTTCCCCGAATCCTGAAAGGTTTTCTGATGAGCCGTTTTTATTCTCAACTTGGAACGATTGTTTTAGCGCTCCTTTTCGTTGTAACTATCGGCTGTAAACCGAATTCCAGTCCGGAAGACGCGTCTAACGACGGCGTTATTGTCTCAGGAATTAACTATTCGATGGCTCAACCGATCAAGTTGGAGTCGTTGAAGACGAAAAAAGATTTCCTGGATTTCTGTGAGAACAATGAAATTGCTGTAGTGAAGTTTACAGCAACATGGTGTGGGCCGTGTAAGGCGCTTGAACCAGAACTTGAAAAAATGGCCGGTTACTTTGAGACTCAAGGCGTAAAAATCGCAGAGGTCGACGTCGACGATCTCAAAGATCTTTCGAACGAAATGCATATTTCGTCGATTCCTCACACGTTTGTCTTCTATAACGGTCAGCCATACGCCGACATTATGGGATTTAATCCCGGAGCGATTGCGAGCCTGATTGACAGCGTTTGCCAGAATCAGGAAGCTGCGTCGATCTCAGGAACCGACAATACTGACTGGACTGACGAGGCTATCAGCGACGCGGAACGTGAAGATCGCGCTGCGAATTTCGACGATTCTGGCAGCGAACCTGTTGCCAACGCAGAGGAAGAATCCGTCCCTGTTGACGAAGAATGAACGTTTCTTACTATTTATTAAAAAGTATTTTACGAAAGCACGAAAGCGACTACTTTTTCGAACGTTCTTCGCGCTTTGATTGTTTTTCGTCTATGTCCCTCGCTGAAGACCCGAATTCCAGTCCCGTCGTCGAACCGAAACGTAGATTTCGATTCGACGCAAAAAAAAGGATCAAGTTGGAACGCGACTTTGCGCGTGTTTACGAAGGACGGGCGCGCGCGTATAATGAACGCATGACGGTTTGTTGCCGAGCCAGAATAGAAAACGAACAGTCGCGGCTTGGTCTTTCTACGTCGAAGAAAGTTGGCAAAGCGCATATTCGCGCACGATGGAAGCGTCTTATTCGCGAAGCGTTTCGACTTCAGTATTACGATCTTCCTCAAGGCTACGATTTTATCGTCATTCCAAAAAAACAGGACAAAGTTCCTTGTTACTCGACAATTGCTGACGACTTGGTCTATTTGGCGCGTCGGGCGGCGAAAAAAGCGGATAAAAACGTAGAAAAAGCGATCAACGAGTCAGCGCAGGACTCAAATAATGAACGTGGACTTTAACGCGTTACGTCGGATATCCCGAATAATTGTTCGCTTCCCGAGCGACGCCGCGATTTGGCTGGTGCGCTTTTATCAGACGTGCGTTAGTCCTCTTATCGGACCGAGTTGTAGATTTACTCCGACGTGTAGCCAATATTGCGTCTTAGCGATAAGAAAGTACGGTTTGATTATTGGAACGCTTAAAACAATTTGGCGAATTCTGCGTTGCAATCCTTTCAATCGAGGCGGATACGATCCGCCCTGAACGATTTTCGCTCGTTCCATCGTTCGAAAAGCTACAATGTTTCGCGACAAATAACTTCAAAGACTCTCAGTTCCTAAAATGATAGTTCCTTACTCCTGCGATTTCTGCTCGAAAACGCTAAATGCCGACGAAACGTTGGAAGGTCGCACGGTAACTTGTCCGCATTGTCGACATACGACCCAGTTGCGCCGCTTGACTGAAGCGCGAGCGGAACTTACCGAATCAAGCGAGCCGTTCGAATCGTCCGACGAACTACTCAGCCAAACGCACGGCGCTAATCCCGAACCATCTACGTCAGGCGTCGCGTCCGACACGTTGACAAAAGGCTCTAGCCGAAGCGCTCAACATGATATTCGTTTTGAACTCGACGGAGACCCGGCTCTTGATCGCGAGACCGAGGAATTATGCGCCGCCATGCGCAAAATTGTTCCGTGTTTTCAACCTAATCCTTTTGGAATCTCTTATTCGTTAGAGAAAACGGTTGTCGCAGATTCCGACGACGAAGCAGACTCTGTTGACCCTGACGCTTCTTCCGCAAATCCATATGACGTTGACGAGTTGATCAAAGGCGTTGATAGACCGGACGGCGGTTTTTGACCTTTTATGACTTTGAGATAAACACAAGTTCTCCACGATGAATGAAAAAGCGGTAATACTTCTTTCGGGCGGGTTGGATTCGACGACCGTATGCGCCGTTGCCAAATCGCAAGGACGCGAAATCTACGCGTTGACGATCAATTACAATCAGCGTAACGTCTGGGAAATCAACGCGGCTAAACAAGTTGCCAGGAGCGTAGGAGTCGTCGAGCACGTCGTCTTTCCGATCAATCTCAGACTTTTTGGGGGCAGTTCCCTTACTGATTCGGCGATCGACGTTGATAAAAACGTGTCGTTAGAGGAAATTGGCAAGGGGATACCGTCTTCGTACGTGCCCGCCAGAAACACGATCTTTTTATCGTTGGCGCTTGCTTTTGCAGAGACAAGAGACGCCTCTGAGATTTGGATTGGCGTCAATTCGCTTGATTACAGCGGATATCCCGACTGTAGACCTGAGTATATTGACGCGTTTTCCAAAATGGCGCAATTAGCGACTAAAGTCGGCGTTGAAGGCAAAAAATTAGAGATTAAGACGCCCCTTCTCCATTTGACGAAGAGAGAAATTATAAAACTGGGGCTTTCGCTTGGCGTCGACTATTCAATAACGCGCACGTGTTACGATCTTGACGATCAAGGCCTGGCATGCGGTAAATGCGAGTCGTGTCAGTTGCGTAAAAACGGTTTCGCCGAAGCTGGCGCGCTTGATCCAACTCCTTATCGACAATAAGGATCGAGCCGTTACTCTTTGTTTGCGGAAAAAACGCGTAAATTTTCGTCGAAACTTAACTCGCTATAGTCGGGGAACGCGGTAACGCATTTGAGAGAATCGTCGACGCGTTCTGCAACGACGCGAATCGGCACTCCATAACGTTCTTCGACGCACACGTATCGTGGGACGTCGTCTTCTTTGCTTTTTTTCTTGCCAAGATTGTCCTCTACTTGCAAATACCATTTCGATCGATCGTCGATGAGAATGTCGGAAACCTCGTACATAAATCGATCGCTAGTCCAGAATTCAGGGATCTGCGTCTTACCGTACTGCGCGGCGGCGGGGTTGGCATGTCCGCCAGACCAACCGCAAACAGTCGTCGTTGAATCCGTTTCCTCGCCAAATTTCGTATTGATTGCGCGTAAAATTGGCGAACCCTCTAAAATGTGGCGCGTTCGTTCCGCGTCGACTAGATTGGCGCCAGTTCGTATCGAGTTCAGCGCGAGTTGTTCCTGGAGATAAACGTATCGTTGGTAATTCTGTTCGTAAACGTTGGTTGTCGAGATTGTTGGATGATCTAAATCGTCAAAGAGTCGCCACGCGCGACGATTGGGACGTAATTCAATACCGGACACCCGGATCGCCACCAGCTTTCCATGTTCGTTAAAAGTTCGGACTGTCGTCGCCATACATATTTCCTCGATTGAGTCGCTAAAGCCGAAAAAGCGCGTTCCCGCCTGGGAACGCGCTTTTCATCCTGCATAGTTGACGCCAAATCGAGATTAGACTCTCCCGAGACCTACGGCTCTACGCGCCTTGTCATAGGTAACCGACGCAATCGCGCGCGCCTCGTCCCGCCCGAGATCAAGCGTTTCGTCGACTATTCCCGAACTCATGACTTGCGCAAACCGATCCTGTAATCCCGTTAAAAACTCAACGAGAACTTCGGCGACCTCTTTTTTCAAATCGCCGTAACGGGCTCCTTCAAAGTGCTTTTCTGCTTCTGGAATGGTCTTGTTTGAAAAACTCGCATAGATCGTAAGCAAATTCGAGACGCCGGGTTTGTTTTCTTCATCGTAGACGACCCCTTCTCCGGAATCTGTCACGGCGCCCATTATCTTTTTGCGAACGACTTTTTCGGGGTCGTTCAAAAAGATTGACGCTTTGGGATTTTCGGCCGATTTGCTCATTTTCTTGGTCGGATCAAGCAGGTCGCGAATCTTGGCGCCGAGTTTTGGAATTAGCGGCTCGGGCACGACGAATATCTCGCCGTACTTCTTATTGAAACGTTGCGCGAGGTTGCGAGCAAGTTCAACGTGTTGCTTTTGGTCCGCGCCGGTTGGAACGACGTCCGCGTTGTAGAGCAAAATATCGGCCGTCATGAGAACAGGATAAGTGAACAAGCCGCAACCGATCTCTTTTTTGCCTTCTGATTTCGCTTTGAACTGCGTCATGCGCGACATTTCGCCCATATACGCGTTGCATTCGAGTATCCAGGACAAATTAGCGTGTTCCGGTATTTCCGACTGTATATAAATATGATTTTTTGTTCCGGAAACGCCGCATGCAAGATACATGCCGACAATTTCACGAACGCGACGATGCAATGTTTCTGGATCCTGCGGAACGGTTATTGAGTGCATATCGGGAACGAACAGAAACGTCTCGTATTCGTCCTGATAATTGACGACCTGTTTAATGCCGCCGCAGTAGTTTCCAATAGTAAGTTCGCCGCTTGGTTGCAGACCGGTCAAAAGTCTTTTTTTCATCTCTGGTTCCTTGACGGAAAAATAAACGCCTCGCATCGGTTTGTCCTTCATTATTGGCAAAACCGAACGAGGTTTTATTATATTGCCTATCGTCAATGCGACAACCCGTTGACTCGCTGGATAGTCAAGCAAGACTCTTAAGACGCGTTCGATTTCAAACGCGTCTTTGTTTTGTTATTTGACAATCGTCTGCGAAGAATAATGCGAGCGATTGAGTACGCACGGAACTATTTAGTGCGGAACGTTCGTTTCTATCGGGACTTGCCAATCATAAATGCCGTTTGTACGGTATTCTTTGTGAACAGCGTCTCGAAGAGCTTGACGCAGGTGCGTGTTAAACGCGTCGCCGTAAGAAGATCCTCGATATCTAGTTCCCCAAACCCAATTCGCCCCAACCACCAGAATATTCCTCATCGTGTCTCCGTAGAATACGTGCCACGTCGTGCACAGCATGCCGAACGAGTTCTTTTCAACCACGTTGGCTCCGAGACTGCGGATGCCGTTAAGTTCGTTCCACGGACATGAAACGACGTCAAACCCTCTGTCCATAAAATGGGTCGTCGTGGGCCAAGTCTCGTTTTCTTTCGGCTTCCCATATTGCCAATCGCAAATAAGAACGTCCTTAGGAATTATGTCGATCAGTCCGCGCGTTCTCGGGTTTCCGACTGCAATGTAACCTTCGAAATCTTTCGGTTCAATAAGCATGTCGTGCCACATCATGATTCTGCAATCGCGCTCTTTCATCAGATCGTGGAAATAGTTGATCCAATCGCCAAGCGCGTCTACGTAGTTTCCCTTTCGTCTCGCAAGGAAACTTGTCCCCGCAGAGTACGCCTCGTCGCAACCGATGTGGAAATAACGAGGTTTGTCAAACGTTTCGTAGAGTTCCAGAACACATTTTGTCAGGAGTTCTCGCGTTGCGGGGTTGCAAACGTTCCATGTCCACCCATCGGGTTCAAACAACGGTTCCATTTCAGGATGGTAATCGAGGATCGTATGCTTTGACGACGACCCCCGTGCGCCTGGCGCGTGTCCGAAAATGTTCATTTGCGGGATGAGTTCGACTCCCAAGCTTTTTCCAATGGCCACGAGCTCGCGAACTTCGTCTTTAGTCGTGTGTCTTTCGCTCCAATAGAGCGCGTCGTTTGATTCAAAAGGAAAAACGCCCCAGAATTCCAAGACGATATAGTTGAATTTGTAATACGCGGCGATGCGAATCGAACGCTCGATTTGATCGACTCTTGTTTCAGGAAACCAACATAAATGCATTCCCCGGAACGACAATTTTGGCGCGTCGTCGATTTCAACCTCAGGAATAAAATAGCGAGATTCCGCCGTTGATTCGCCAATTCCGAACGTTTCGGCAAGTTGACGCAACGTTTTAAAAGAATCGCGGAATCCCGACAAGTCGGACGCGGCAATCAGAAGCGTTCCCGAAGAATCGTTTCGACGCTCGGTAATTTCTTCCGGGGTTGCGTCTTTCGCCAGACTTTGATCTCGAATTGCCAGACATTGATATCCGTTCGTCTTTTTGAAGAACGCGTCGTCGCTTGCCAGTTTCTTTACAAACTCAATTTCGTCGGAAGTCCTCGCGGCGTCGTTTTCGATTTCTTTTGTCAACTCGTCGACTGTTTTTGTGTCGAATTGGAAATCCACGTCAAAGTTTTTTGAAACTTGAGCGCGAATCGTTTCGAGCCCTTTGTCAAATTCGGCGTCCCGCGCCAGATCGTTTGGGAGGATAAAGGAACAACGAAGTTGTGAGTTGAAAACGACGACGCCTCGTCCGTAACGCGTCTCGGTCGGCGCAGGAATCAAACGAGTGTCGTAAATAGCGATTTCACTGGCGTCGGTCGGTTCGAAGGCGTTTGTTTCCGCTAGGGCGACAAACGCTGACGCAATAAACGTTAACATGTAAACAAACGATTTCATCATTGTTGTTTTTTCCATTTTTTCTGTTGTTTGTTGAAGCGGCGTATGAAGACGACGAATCAAACGCGGATTTGAATCGTCGTTTCCATGTCTTTTAGCTATTGTTCCACACTACAAAAGGACTTATTTGGCGTGGAGTTTTGCGGCGACGAACACTACGTTCTGTGGATCGCCGACCGTTTGCGTCAATTCAAACTCAACGACGTTTCCGTTAAAAGCCGCTTGCGGAAATTCAAAACTGACAATTCTTTTGGCGTCGGAAACACTGGTTGCGTCGATTTCGTTTATACCTGTCGCGTCAAAGCCGTTAAGCTTTG
>JAEEGL016792971.1_pt1 | contig 12896 bp, 8 predicted proteins | sample 9134231 | NCBI WGS metagenome assembly JAEEGL01 (sample SAMN16246548, study PRJNA631951) | gut metagenome | biome: gut microbiome; feature: rumen; material: fiber-attached | host: Bos | place: Iran: Karaj | collected 2018-10
ATCGAGCGGTAGCCCTGCATGGCAAGCTCCTGGGGCATGGCCGGATGGTCGGCGAAATCATACTGGATGTAGGGGATCGAGCCGGGCACGAAAACCATCGAGTTGCCGGTCAGGTACTCGAACTCGGTCCTGGCGGTGCCGCCGCCGCGCGTCGAGACATAGTCCCAGCCGTAGGCGATGGTGCCGGGGTCATTTTTCATGGAACGGTAGAAGGCGATGTGCTGTTCGGTCGAGGGGAAAGGACCCAGGGCGGCCATGTCGGAGAAGGACTCATTCATGACGGTCAGGATGGCGGGCTTTTCCGTGGGGGCTTTTGGGGTTTCATTTTCCGGATCGTAAGCCTCCTCCTTCAGATGGCGGAGCCTCACCTTGGCCTTGAAGCGGCGGTAGCCGTCCGGCTTTTTGATGAAGAGCTTCCCCATCTCAAGGAGGAACATCAGCATCGCGCCGTGCTCATAGCTCATGGAGACCACGCGGTAAGGCTTCGGGGTGATCCCGAAAATTTTGTTCAGATCAAGCTCCCGGATCGCGGTTATGACCGCAATGAGAAGCAGGGCGGCCAGAAGGAGGCGGAGCAGGGGATTGCTCACAAGGACAGGCAGAAATCCTTTCACATTGAGGAAAATGCTGCCCGCCGTAAGAAGGATCGTCCCCGCGAGGGTCCCGATGACGCGCGGCGGGAGCGTGATGTCGTAGGAATTGGCGACCGCGGCGGCCGTCCCCAGAGAGAGAAGGTCGGCGGGGGTCACCGGAGTCCGGCGGAAGAGAATGATGAAATGGTTCCCGCACCCGAATGCAAAGCCGAGAATCAGGGTCAGCGCGATCCCGACGGCCGGAAATGGGGTGAGGAGCCGGAAGAAGAGCCCGATGATGAACCAGATGAGGTAATTCCGGGCGAGATCTGCCGGGGAGATCTTCATCATATGGGGGTTGAAGCCCGCCTCGCACAGGATGAGGGCGAAGAGCGGGGTGAGTAATAAGGGGGCAGCGATTAACATGGGTTATACCTGCTTTCGTAGTTTCTTGTAATAATTCAGCACCTGCGGTCAGAGGCGCTTCGCGCCTTGCCCGCGGGGCAAAATTCAGCACCCCATTCGCAGCCGCTTCGCGGCCTGCTCATGCGGCGGTCAGAGGCGCTTCGCGCCTTGCCTGCGGGGCATAATTCAGCACCCCATTCGCAGCCGCTTCGCGGCCTGCTCATGCGGCGGTCAGAGGCGCTTCGCGCCTTGCCCGCCCCGGGTGGGACATATTTTTCGGTCGAGCCGCAAGCGCCTCGCCCCTCAAAACATATCCCACCCGGGGTGCTGAATTATTACATGTATTTATCTATGATATCATTGATTTTCGGAAGGATCTGCTTCTTCCTGGAGAGGAGGTCCTGCTGGAAGGAGTGCTCTTCATTTTCCCTGTTCGGGAAGGCCTCCGGGATCCAGGCCGCGCGGTTCCCGCCGGCGTAGATGATGGAGCCGTTCTCCATGATGCTGGTGAAGACCAGGACCGAGAGGTCCAGACGTTTCTTGGCCGCGAAGCTCTCGACCGCCTGCTGGATCTCCTGATCGTCCTCGCGGAGCGCCTTCGTGGAGGTGACGATCACCTGGGAGATCGCCAGCTTGCACTCCTTGATGTCGTAGATCTTCATATCCTGGTTGATCATCTCGGAGTAGGTCTTGCCGCTCGTGTTGGCGGTGACCGCGAACATGTCGCGGGCGAACTCCTCGATGTCGAGGTCGGCCATGGCCGCCAGGATGTTGGCGGTCTGGATGTCCTTCGGGGTCGTCGTCGGCGAGTGGAAATTCATCGTGTCGGAGAGCAGGGCGCCCAGAAGAAGCCCGGCGAGATTCTGCGGGATCGGAATCTGGTTCTCGCGGAAGATCGTCGAGACGATCGTGGCGGAGGAGCCGACGATCTCGTTGCGGAAGGCAACCGGCTGCGTCGTCGAGAAGTCGTTGATCCGGTGGTGGTCGATGACCTCCAGCACGCGGGCTTTCTCGATCGCGCGGACCGACTGGGAGAACTCGTTGTGGTCCACCAGGATGATCTGCTTGTTCTTGCAGTTCATGATGTGGTAGCGCGCGACATAGCCGACCAGCTTCCGCTCGGTGTTTATGACCGGGTAGATGTGGAAGCGGCTGCGGAGCATTTTCTTTCCGACATCCTCCGCGAGCTCGATGTCCGTGAAGGTTACGATGCTGGTCTTCATGATCGTGGAGGCCGCCGGCGCAAAATAGATGTAGCGCGAGGTGTTCATGGCCCCGTGGCCGGAAATGATGATCGGGCAGTGATGCGCCTTCGCAAGCTCAATCACATCCGGCTCCACCGAGTTCGCCCAGACGATGATGAGGAGGCCGGCGCCCCGCTCGATGGCGTGCCTCTGGGCGACCGAATTGCTGCCCAGAATGACGATCCGGTCCTCGATCTGGTAGGCGTCGAGCTGGGCGATCTCCGCCATGGCGATCATGCTGACCTTGCCGTTCAGGTGCATCGCGTCGTCCCGATAGATGAGCTTTCCGTCCAGGGTCTTCACGAAGTTGTCGAGGGGCGTTTTCGATAAGATGTCGATGTTGTGGTGGGTGTCGCCGAGACCGACCTGGGCGATATCACCCTTGGTCACGAGCCCTAAGAGGTGCATCTCGTCGTCGACAACGCCGCAGTAGGTGTGGCCCTGCTCCTCCATCTGCCTGAGGGACTCAAAGATGGTCGTGTCCGGCTTTATGAAGGTGGGAGGGTCGAGCGTGATGTCGGAAAGACGCACGCGCGCGTCGGTGAGCAGCATCGGCTCCTCAAAACCGAAGCGCTTAAGGAGCCAGGCGGATTCGGCATTTACGGATCCGAGCCGGCAGGGGATTGCGCGGATGCCCATGGATCTCTTGAAAAATGAATACGCGATCGCCGAAGCGATGGAGTCTGTATCCGGGTGCTGATGGCCGGTGATATAGACGGGATCCTGTGAAGTCATATGCTTAACCTTTCTTAAATATATAGTGAAAATGATGTCTTAACTCTAACACAGTCCATGAAAAACTTAAAGTACAAAAGTTAGTACACCCTCACAATTTGGATTGACGATTTCCGTCTTAAACGCTAAAATGGTACGCGGAATAGCACTATTTTATCCTGAGAGATGGGAAAGAGAAGAAATGATTATCAAGAGACTGGATCGGAATGCACCCTGCTGGTGCGGAAGCGGAAAAAAATACAAGAGCTGTCACCTCGCATTTGACGACAAGATCCGCCGTTTTGAGGTCATGGGTCACATTGTACCCGGCCATGACCTGATCAAGACCGAGAAAGATATAGAGGGCATCAAAAAGAGTGCCGTGATCAACATCGCCGTGCTCGATGAGATCGGTGAGAAGATTCATGCGGGCATGTCCACCCAGGAAATCGACGACATTGTCATGACGACGACGAAAAAAATGGGCGGCATCCCGGCCGACCTGGGCTATGAGGGCTACCCGAAGAGCGTCTGCACCTCCATCAACGATGAGATCTGCCACGGGATTCCCTCGAAGGATATCATTTTAAAGGACGGCGATATCATCAACGTCGACTGCTCGACGATCCTTGACGGGTATTTCTCCGACTCCTCCCGCATGTTCATGATCGGGGATGTGAGCCCGGAGAAGAAAAAGCTGGTCCAGGTCACCAAAGAGTGCGTGGAGATCGGCCTCGCCCACGTAAAGCCCTGGACGCTCATGGGCGATATGGGCCATGCGGTGCATCAGCATGCGCTGAAGAACGGCTACAGCGTCGTTAAGGAGATCGGCGGCCACGGCTGCGGCAACGCATTTCACGAGGAGCCCTTCGTCTCCTATGTGAGCAAGCCGGGAACGGGGATGCTGATGGTCCCGGGCATGGTCTTCACCATCGAGCCCATGGTCAACATGGGGACGGACCGTTTCTTCACCGACGCGGACAACGGCTGGACCGTTTACACCGGCGACGGCAAGCCTTCGGCCCAGTGGGAGATCGAGGTTCTGGTCACGGAGACCGGAGCGGAGGTCCTCTCCTATTGATTAAATAGCTTTAAATATGCAGTTCTGTCTGGGCAGGGCTGCATTTTTGTCGTTTTCGTTACCGCGTATGCGGGCCCGCCTTCTTTTATAGTGACATTTCACGAATGGATAAATCCGGTTTTATGCGGTATAATTACCTTGAGGAGATGGGCTTTGCGCCTGTTTCTTATCACGAATATTAGAGGTGTGACGTGCTGGAAAGAACAGAAGGACCTTTGGATATAAAAAATATGTCGGACGAGGAGCTCGACTCTCTGGCTGCGGAGATCCGGACATTTCTGGTCGATAAGATCAGCAAAACCGGCGGCCATCTGGCCTCCAACCTGGGGGCCGTGGAGCTCACGATCGCGCTCTTTAAGGCGTTTGATTTTCCGCGGGACAAGGTAGTGTGGGATGTCGGACATCAGTCCTACACCCACAAGATCCTGAGCGGGAGAAAGGACGGCTTTGAAGGGCTTCGGAAGTACGGCGGCATGAGCGGATTTCCGAAGCACAAGGAGAGTCCCTACGATGTGTTTGACACAGGGCACAGCTCGACGTCCATATCGGCGGGGCTGGGACTCGTGCAGGCGAGAGACCTCCTTAAGGAGGACTACAAGGTCATCTCGGTGATCGGCGACGGGGCGCTCACGGGCGGCATGGCCTACGAGGCGCTCAACAACGCAGGGGACCGGAAGACGAATTTCATTATTATTTTAAATGACAACACCATGTCAATTGCGCCGAATGTCGGCGGCATGTCCACGTACTTAAATGAACTTCGGGCAGCGGAGGGCTACAACCGGCTGAAGCGGAACGTGGCGGACCGGCTCGAGAGGATGCCGGTCGTGGGCAAGCCCGTCTCAAACGGGCTCATCCGCGCGAAAAGCTTCCTGAAGCAGATCTTTGTGCCGGGCGGCATGCTCTTTGAGGACATGGGCGTCACATACCTGGGACCTGTGGACGGGCACGACATCAGGAAGCTGACCCGCATCCTGGAGGAGGCCAAGACCATAGAACGGTCGGTGCTCATCCATGTGATCACGAAGAAAGGCAAGGGCTACGCGCCCGCGGAGGCCAATCCGGAGGCATTCCACGGGATCGGAAAGTTTGATGTCAAGACGGGCAGGCCGGTCGGCGAGGCGAAAGGCCCCAGCTACACGAAGGTCTTTTCCGATGAGATCGTAAAAATTGCGGCGGAGGATTCAAAGGTTGTGGCGGTCACTGCGGCCATGCCGGACGGAACGGGCCTCAAGGCGTTTGAAAAGACCTACCCGGATCGTTTCTTTGATGTCGGAATCGCGGAACAGCACGCGGTGACCTCGGCGGCCGGCATGGCCGCGGGCGGCCTGCACCCGGTGGTGGCGGTCTACTCCTCCTTCCTGCAGCGCGGTTTCGACCAGATCCTGATGGATGTATGTCTTCAGAACCTTCCGGTCGTATTCGCGGTGGACAGGGCAGGCCTTGTCGGGGCGGACGGAGAGACGCATCAGGGCATATTTGACCTGACCTACCTTTCGGCCATCCCGAACATGACCGTTATGGCCCCGAAGAATGCGGATGAGCTTCGGAGTATGCTTCGGTTTGCATTTTCCATGAATGCACCCGTGGCGGTGCGCTACCCGCGCGGCGTCGCCTATGACGGCCTCACGGAGTTTCACGCCCCGATCGAGTACGGGAAGGCCGAGATGCTCTATGAGGAGTGCGAGGTTGCGCTCTATGCGGTCGGCAGTATGGTCAGCACGGCGGAGCATATCCGGACCAAGCTGAAAATGAAAGGCATCCCCTGCACGCTGGTCAACGGCAGGTTTGTCAAGCCGGTCGACCTTGACATGGTGGACCGCCTTGCGGAGAATCATAAGCTTCTCATCACGCTGGAGGAGAACATCTCCCGCGGCGGCTTCGGCGAGCGGGTCACCGATCATGTATCCAAAAACTATCCGGAGCTTAAGGTGATGAACATCACGCTTCCGGATGCGTATGTGGAGCACGGGGATGTCTCCATCCTCAGGAATGTGCTTGGAATCGACAGCGATGCCTGCCTTATTAAGATCGAGGAAGCGCTTAAAGACTGCGGACTTGCATGAAACACTGGTTTTACATTTTTAAAAGGAGTTAGTATGGGCGGATTTTTTGCTACTGCACTCAAGGAAGACTGCGTATTTGACCTGTTTTTCGGGACAGACTATCACTCTCATCTGGGGACCAGAAGAGCCGGCATGGTCGTGTTCGGAAAAGACGGGATGAACCGGGCGATTCACAATATCGAGAACAGCCCCTTCCGCACCAAATTCGGATCCGAGGTAAATGAAATGCACGGCAATCTCGGGATCGGGTGCATTTCGGACTACGAGCCCCAGCCCCTCATCGTGCGTTCCCACCACGGGACGTACGCGATCACGACCGTTGGCCGGATCAACAACAAGGACGAGCTGACAGAGAAGGTCATGGCGAGGCGAGGGGTTCATTTTCAGGAGATGAGCAGCGGCGAGATCAACGCGACCGAACTTGTGGCAGCGCTCATCAACGAGAAGGACAACCTGATCGACGGCATCCGGTTCGCCCAGGAGGCGATCGAGGGATCCATGACCTTCCTTCTCATGAATCATCAGGGTATCTACTGTGCGCGCGACCGTCTGGGGAGAACGCCTCTCGTCATCGGGCGGAAGGAGACAGGCTTCTGCGCATCGTTTGAATCATTTGCGTACTTAAACATCGGCTATCGGGATTACAAGGAGCTCGGACCCGGCGAGGTCTGCCTCATGACGCCGGAGGGCGTGCATGTGCTGGCGGAGCCCGGAAAGAAAATGAGGATCTGCACATTCCTCTGGGTCTACTACGGCTACCCGACCTCCGCCTACGAGGGGGTCTCCGTCGAGGCCATGCGCTGCCGCTGCGGCCAAAACCTCGCAAAGCGGGATCAGATGACGAAGGACGATATCGACAACGTCGCGGGCGTTCCGGACTCCGGCACCGCGCATGCGATCGGCTACGCGAACGAGTCGGGCGTACCGTTCTCGAGGCCGTTTATCAAATATACGCCGACCTGGCCGCGCTCCTTCATGCCGACGATCCAGTCCAAGCGCGATCTGATCGCGAAAATGAAGCTGATCCCGGTCCACGAGCTGATCGACGGCAGGAGACTCCTGCTCATCGACGACTCGATCGTCCGCGGGACCCAGCTTAGGGAGACGACGGAGTTCCTCTACCAGAGCGGCGCGAAGGAAGTTCACGTTCGCCCGGCCTGCCCGCCGATCCTCTTCGGCTGCAAATACATCGGGTTCTCCCGCTCGACTTCGGATATGGAGCTGATCGGCCGGCGCATCATTCAGGAGCTTGAGGGCGGCGAGGTCGACCGCGCGATCCTTGATGATTACGCGAATCCGGATTCGGACCGCTACCACATGATGCTGGAGAAGATGCGGGAGCGCATGAATTTTACAACGCTTCGCTTCAACCGGCTGGATGACCTGATCGATGCGACGGGAATCAGCAGAGACAGGCTCTGCACCTACTGCTGGGACGGAAAGGAATAAAAACTGGAGGAGATGTCATGGAAAGATGGCGCCTTTACGACCGGGAAATGCGCGACACCGGCCTTGTGATCGATGAGACAGAGGAGATTCCGGAGGGGCTGTACCACGCGGCAGCCGACGTCTGGATCCGAAACAGCGAGGGAAAATATCTGCTCGGCCGCAGGTCTTCGATCTTCACCATGGGGCCCCTCTATCTGGCCCCGCTCCACGGAACCGCATTATCCACGGAGTCGAGCTTCCTGACCGCCTACCGCAAGGTGCAGGAGACGCTGGGGATCAACATTCCGGCGGACGCGGGCAAGGTCGTAAAAACTGTTTTTCTTCATGATCCGGACCACGGAACCGTTCAGGAGATGAGAGACGTCTGGATCTTTGAGTGCGATGTCACGCCGCACCTTGAGAAGGCTCCGAAGAAGGAATTCGAGTCGACGTCCTGGTACACGGCGGAGGAGGTCGCGGCGCTCATCAAGATCGGTGAGGTGGACCCGTCCTTCACCTATTTTGAGGAAGTGATTGCACCCGTTCCGAACTTCGCGGTAAAACGTTTAGGCTACAAGACCGTGAGCGACTCGGTCACGGAGCTCTCGAGAGGACTGCGCTACCCGGACATCAACGGCCAGAACCGCCTTTTCGGCGGCAAGCTGCTTGAGATGATCGACGAGATCGGCGGGGTCACGGCGATGCGCCACGCCGGCTGCAACGTGACCACGGTATCGATTGAACATCTGGAGTTCAAGAAGGGCGCATTTTTAAATGACACGATCGTCATGATCGCCAGGGTGACACATGTCGGGAGGACCTCCATCGAGGGCCGGATCGACACCTGGCTCGAGGACCTGCCGACCGGCAGAAGGACGATCATCAACAGGGCCTTCTTCACGGAGGTCTGCATCAACGACGAGGGGCGGCCGATCCCGGTGCCTTACGGGCTCATCTTAGAGAGCGAGTCCGAGAAGGCAAGATGGGAGGGCGCCGAGAAGCGGGTGCAGCAGAGGAAGAAGGCGCAGAGAGAGGGATATTAATTCGCTTTAACGAAATGGGACGTTTCTTTGAAAAAAGAAACGTCCCATTTCGTTGATGCAGCTATTCAGCACCCCCCATTCGCAGCCGCTACGCGACTGCTTCATGAGGGCGGTCAGAGACGCTTCGCGTCTTGTCCGCCCCATAAGAAAGCATGATTTTGTTCGAAACGCGAGCGTTTCGCTCTTCAAATCATGCCTTCTTATGGGGTGCTGAACTTTTATCAGATGATAAACTTATCCGTCACCGACTTTGCAAGCGCCGTGACCTTCACCGCCGCATTCGCGGAGGCCGCGCACCCGTGCTCGCCCTCTGTCGGGAAGATCCGGGAGGCGAATGTCTTCTCGCCGTCGTTGATGAAGAGCTCAACCGAGCTTGCATCGATGTAGGCGTCGATCTTCTTAAGCGGATTCTCAAGCGGAACCTCGAGGGTCTCGAAGACCTTCTCGTTAAACCGGATGTCCATGCCGGTGCGGTCAACCGTGAGCTTATTGGCAGCCGCATCGTAGGAGACCGTGAACCCGCCGGTTCCGTCCGCCTTCGTGAAGAGGTTCAGGAAAGCATCGCCCTCGCCGAAGCAGGCCGCGACATGGCAGGCCTTCGGGAGGATTCCGGCTTCGGGGGCATCCCCGGCTTCGAGCTTTGCGATCTCCGCGACCGGCGTCTGGATCAGCTTGCCGTCCCTGATGCGGAGCTCGCGCGGCAGGCACATGGAGCCCTCCCACTCCTCGGGCTCGGTCGGGTAGTGGTTGTCCGGGAGTCCCAGCCATGCGACGAGGACCGCCTTGTCCGGATCCGCGACATTGGCCGCGCACTGGGCTGCGTAGAAGTCGAACCCGAAATCGAGGTACTGGTAATCACTCTCCGGCGTGAAGGTCAGCGTGTCGTAGTCCATGCTGCCGATGAGATAGACGTTGTGGTTGGTGGAGTTTCCGCGGCCCGGCAGAGTCGTGTACTGCGGGGAGAAAATGAGAACATCCTTGCCGCTGATATTCACGATGCAGGGGCACTCCCACATCCCGCCGAAGTCCTCGTAGCCGGGAACCTTCAGCTGGCCGGCGAAGCGCCAGCCGGCAAGAAGCTCCTCCGACTCGTAGATGAGAGCGGTTCCCTTCTTGTCCAGAGTCTGGGCGCCGATGAAGATGTAGTATTTCTTCTTCTCGGGCACATAGATGATCTTCGGATCGCGCTGGTGCTCGGAGTAGTCGTCCCTCGGGCCGAAGAGCGGCTTTTCGAGCTTCTCGAGCTTGCCGTCTGCGTTCATCTTCGCGGCGCAGGTGAAGGGGGTGCGGATCCAGTTCTCGTCGCGGTGGTTGCCGGTGTAGAAGAAATAGAGGTCGTCGCCGAGGGCGAACGCGGAGCCGGAATGGCAGCCCTTGTTATCGTAGAAGTCGCCTGGCGCGATGCCGATGCCGGCGTTGTCCCAGCTCACAAGGTCCGGGCTGATCGCGTGATACCAGTATTTCAGTCCGTGAACGGCACCCCACGGCGTCCACTGGTAATAGAGGTGCCACTGTCCTTCGTAATAGGCAAATCCGTTCGGGTCCGAGGAAAGACCGGTCATCGGCTGAACGTGGTAGGTCTGGCGGTAACCGGATTTCTGAATGCGTTCATAGAGGTCCGAGATCTCGTCCGGGCTTATGAGCACTCTGTAGCGTTCTTCGAGAGTCCACTGCTTCATGGGTGATGCCTCCTTTTATTTGAAAATTCATACTACCTTTACTGTAAACGAAATTTGGGAAAAATACAATATAAAGGTTTATTTTTGTTTCAAAAAATGGTATGATTTTCACAATAACCGGTATGTGCCGGAAATATATGAAAGGCGGGATCACGGAAAATGAAAAAGGTATTTGCCAGCGATTTCGACGGGACGCTCTATTTTTACAAAGCGGAAGTGAAGCTTCCCCCGGAATCGGTTGAGAAAATCAAGGAGTATCAGGCGGCGGGCAACTATTTCGGCCTCTGCACCGGACGGCAGGTCGGCGGACTGACCCCGTTCATCACGGGACATTTCGTCCCGGACTTTATGATCACCAGCACGGGCTCGAATATCGTCGACCGTGACATGAAGGGGATTCGCAAGCTCTTCGTCGACCGGGATGTGATCGATAAGATCGTCAAGGATGTGAAGCCGCGCGGGAACCGCATTTCCATCGATATCGACGGCGTGATCAACGTCTTCGAGGAGATGGACTATCCGGGTGAGTACAACGTCATCACAGGCATGGATGATGCGCCAGAGGGCCTGGTCCACGGCGTCGGTATCCACTGCGAGACGCTGGAGGAGGCTGCAGCCCTCACAAAGGAGATCAACGACAAGTACGGAGAGTACCTGAACGCGTTCCAGAACGTCATCGAGGTCGACATCGCGCCGAAGGGGACCTCGAAGGGCGAGGCGGTCTCGGTCATCCGCGACTACTACGGCGACTGTAAGGTCTACGGCATCGGGGACTCCCTGAACGATCTTCCGCTCCTCGAGGCGGCGGACGTCTCCTACACGTTCCCGTATGCGCCGCCCGAAGTGCAGGCCAAAGTCACAAAGGTTGTGGAAAATATCTGCGAAGCACTTGAAGATTCCATGCAGGATAAGGTATAATGAGTGTCCCGGCTGCCGCTGGCAGCCGGGTGTTTTTATATATATAAATAAAGGAGAGACATACCGCGCATGGCAAGCGAGAGATTGAATAACGCCAGAAACTATGAACTGGACCGGGAGAAGGCGATCAAGCCGGAGGAGCGGCCCGGTTTTCATTTGTCAACGAGAGTTGGCTGGATGAACGATCCGAACGGGTTTTCATTTTACAACGGACAATACCACCTTTTCTACCAGTACCACCCCTACGATTCCCACTGGGGCCCGATGCACTGGGGCCACGCGGTGAGCCGCGATCTTCTGCACTGGACCTATCTTCCCTGCGCGCTCGTGCCGGATGAGGACTACGACCGGGACGGGTGCTTTTCGGGGTGCGCGTTCACGGCGCCGGACGGGCGGCAGGCCCTCATCTACACGGGGGTCGCGAGAAGAGAGGACGGGATGTTCCAGACTCAGTGTCTGGCATTCGGCGACGGCGTGGATTATGAGAAGGTGGGAGAGAATCCGGTGATCCCCTCGTGGAACCTGCCGGAGGGGGCGAGCGCCCGCGACTTCCGGGACCCGAAGATGTTCCTCGAGAAGGACGGCGTGTATCACCTCGCGGTCGCGGACTGGTACGGGGAGCACGGCGGGGCGATCCTCCATTACACGAGCCGCGACCTCTTTCACTGGGACTATGTCTCGGTCATTGCGGCAAATGACGACCGCATCGGCCGCATGTGGGAGTGCCCCGATCTCTTTCCGCTCGACGGAAAATGGATCTTCATGGCCAGCGCCACGGACATGCTGCCGAAGGGGCTCGAGTACTACAGCGGCAACGGAAATTTCTACATGGTCGGCGATTTTGACACGGAGAGCGGGATATTTTCCGGCGGCGAGGACCATGCGGTGGACTACGGGATCGACTACTACGCGATGCAGACGATCGAGGCTCCGGACGGCCGGCGGATCATGATCGGCTGGATGCAGAACTGGGATACCTGCAACTTCCGGACGGCCTCCGTGCCGTGGTTCGGGCAGATGGCGCTTCCGCGAGAGCTCTTCCTGAAGGACGGGAAGCTTTATCAGCGGCCGGTTCGGGAGCTTGACGCGCTCCGCACGGGCGAGGTCAGCTGCAGGAATATTCCGGTCGAAAACGGCGAGATCGAGATCCCCGGGATCAACGGCAGGCTGCTCGACATGGAGGTCGAGGTCGAGGCGCTGGATCCGGAGGACATCTATCGGAAATTCTCGGTGCGCTTTGCGAAAAATGAGAGGTTCCAGACGGGCGTGAGCTACCGACCGCATGAGGAGACGCTCAAGGCGGACCGGAAGCACTCCGGGTCCCGCCGGGCGATCATGCACCAGAGGCGCGCTCATGTCCCGCACGTGAACGGCCGGATCAGCCTCCGGATCATTCTCGACCGGTTCAGCGTCGAGGTCTTCGTGAACGGCGGTGAGAAGGTGATGACCATGACGCTCGAGACCGAGACGTCGGCCGACCGCGTCTCGTTCTACTGCGACGGGTGCGCGAGGGTGTCGGTCAGGCGGTATCGGGTCGACGTGTGATAGACGTGAGGGGACGGTTCTTCGCGGCGGGGGACGGTTCTTCACCGCGAAGAACCGTCCCTATCCGCGACCAAATCCGTTGCCCTGCCATGAAATTCGTGCTAAAATATGCACAAACGGCACGGAAAGAGGAAGGTGCAAAATGGTTAAAAAGACGACATTCTCATTCTTATCGCATGACAGGCAGACGACGATCCGCGG